>OIZR01001103.1_pt1 | contig 14133 bp, 17 predicted proteins | sample 1588591 | NCBI WGS metagenome assembly OIZR01 (sample SAMN03283249) | human gut metagenome | biome: human-associated habitat; material: feces | host: Homo sapiens | place: USA | collected 2013 | reverse complement strand
GAAAATCGCTATACCACAGCCTTGGCAGGCCATCGCGCAGCGATTTTGTTCAATTCCACTTTCTGGTTTTTACTTAACTTTAGTGTAGCCCTCCATACTAAAAGTTTCTAAATCAAACACTACCGCAACAACATTGTCCTCATTTTCTTCAATAAGCCATAAGCGAGTCCATAAGGTTTGGTCGTTCATATTGGTAGCAGTTTTATCCTCACCATCGGTAATGATTTTTTCGGGATCTAATTTTGTTACAAAAATATTTTCGGGTTTAAGACCTGGCAGGCTGCTCTTAAGTTCCTCCTCTGTTAGTCCTGCTATTTCCATTGCTTCAGCACCGTTATAATACTCAACATCTCCGTACCAGTAGTTATCGTTAACATTCTCGATGGATTTTAACCACATAAACTTATCGTCAACGAATTTATAACCAGCACCAGAGCCGGTATCTATTTCCCATGTTCCTTGTATCAGTGCATTATCATCGTTATTATCTTTGCTGTCAGTAGTACCGGCGCAAGCGGTAAGCCCAAATAGTGTAAAACAGATCATCAGAATAGCTGCTGCAATTCTGAAAAACCCACTTTTGCGGTGTTTAATCATATTCATATCATAGTTCATAGGTAACCTCCAAGTTATATCCTCTTTATTTTCGTAAGCCTTTCTCCATTGAAAAATGAAGAAAATCTTTTATTCCCGTTCCCGTCTACTCCGTTTTTTCTTTCGGGGATCTGGCGGCGGAGAGAAGGTCTGAATGTAATCCTGCCGGATCAGCGTCACATCCTGAGAAAGAAAAGCAGCGACACGATCTTGTTCGGAAGTTTGCTCTGGGAAAAAGGACGCAAATTTCTGTGCCAGCTGTTCTTCTTTTTCATACAGTTTAAGTGTGCCTTCGTATCCAATCAATTCTTTCAGCACAGCAGTAAACTCCTCGTGCCGGTTCCCTCGAAAATCCAGATCGACTGTCACTTTGGCAGTCATGCCGTTAAGGTAAAGTACCTTCAGGGAAGTATGGTTCCGGAACCTATTCATTGTGAACCATAAAGCCAGCTTTTTTGAGAGCAACTTCCCGCCAATCAGCATAAAGTTTTGGCTTCGGTAAATTTCCAGATACTTTTTCATGCCCTCATCTTCAAATTCTATTGGTTCAAAGTGTTCTCCATCCAACAGCTGCTCCAACTGTTTTTTGCTGAGAATCTGATTCAGTACCGGTATGTTCCGGTAAGGCGTGCAGATATAGCGTCTCATTTTCTGAAACAGAGCCACAATCAGAACTGCTGTGCCAAGTAAAAACAGAAAAAACTCTCCATCCATTTCGATTTTCCCGGTTGCCGTTACCCAGATGCCACGCAAAACCAGTACAACGCCAAAGCCCCACAGTCCGAAAATCAACAGCTTTTTCAACGGATGAAAATGAATCCACTCAATAATCTGTACTTGTTGCTTGCCGCTCATCGGTTCATCTCGCAAAAGTCGGCGGGCGATCCACTGATTCAACAGTTGTGGAGTCCATGCAACGCCAAATAGAAAAACTGCAATACCGGCATAAAGGGCAATCCCGATCCAACCAATATCCAGATAAGACTCCAAAAGCAGTAAAAGGATAATGGGCAGAATCATGGTTAGAAAAAGTGGTAAAAATGATTTTTTGCGTCCCTTCTGGAGATTTAGGTCATTGAAAGCAGAAGTAATGCACAGGGCAAAAATCATCACAGCCGACATCCCGCCGGACACCCAGTTTTTAAGGTCACCGAAACGCATCACATGCTCGGCTTTGTTCATATTCGGAAATTTCCCGGTAATACCTGCATAGAGGCAAAATCCCAAATAAGCCAAAGCTAAAAGTGCCCCTACCAGCTTCAAAATTGTTTTTCCTGAAAGTTTTTGTTTCTCCATCTTCGTCGTTTTCCTATAAAATCACTGTTCCTGTATCAATTTATCCTTCTGTATCCCAAACAAAGCTATCTACCATGTCCCTGGCGGCCTGTTCCGTGGTTTCTGATCCGCTGAAATTTGTAAGCTGGATCAGGCAGAACCCGTAATCCTTTACAATATAGTATTGCGTGGTGACAATATCGCCCTCGTCGATGGTAAAGATATAAAGCAGATCTCCCTGCTCGGTATAGGTTCCATCCCCGTTCAGTTGTGCTTCAATACCATCCAGCTGCATCAAAATCTGTTGGACGATCGCATCCCGGAACTGCTCATGCTCATCCAGACTATATTTGTTCTTTCCTACATGGATGGATATGTTGTCCGGCTTTTCATCATTTTCGTGGCCTTCCTCTATATAGAAAATCTGCGAATTAGTAGAATTCTTCTCAGATTTCTCCCATCCATCCGGGACGATATAACTTCCGGGAATCGCATGATCTTCAGATGATATTTCGGTTTCAGAAGAAGAAGGTTCCTGCTGATCCGTCACAGATTCATCAGAGGGAGATTGTGGCGATGAAGTCCCATTTTTACCGCATCCAGCAAGGAGCAGCACCATAGCTAATAGCACAATTAAGATTTTTTTCATGCTCTGATTCCTCTCGCTTTATAATACGGGTTATACGAGTTTGGAAACAATCTGGCAGAACATCTCAACATTTTCTTTCTGCCCCTGAATATCAGAGCCAATCGCATTGTTCATCAAAGAAATTTTCATTTTTTCTTTTCCGAAATGCAGCATTACGACTTTTCTTCCGGGCAGCAGCCCACCCTTGACTTCTGCCTTTGTTATGCTACTTAAGGGCAGAGAAAGCCGGTTTTCAATTTTGGAGACATTGACGGAATTTACAATGACCATATTCAGGTGTTGCTCGGTAACTCCCAGATAGCAGTAAGCATTGCTCAGTGCGCCCAATGCAGCGGCAGCGCCCCCCGTCAGTGTAGAAAGTCCTCCGATCAGTGCATAGGTATCAGCCCCGGCCATGATGACCGCCCATAACTTGCACTGATAGGCTTCGTTTTCGTTCAAAATGGCTTCCAGCATTTCATTTTTATCTTTTTCATTCATTGTGAGCATAATTATTCCTCCTAATTATTGTTTTAAGTTGAGAACGCCGGATGCAATCCTTTGATATATGCACCCGGCGTTCAAAAGCATTAGTCTACTTTCAAATTTTTGTCCAGGATCACCAGTTCGCCGTTGCGTTCAATGATACCAGGCTGAACCACGACGATTTTCAGACCTTCCTGCAATTCCAGATACTGTGAAGCATAACCCCAAACCTTGACCTGATCGCCTTCCTCAAGCTCAATGGCAGTGCTTACAGTACCATCTTCATTCAAAATCTGGTTAGCAATACAGTAGAGCTGGCCGGTTGTATCCTCTGCGATGTAGAGAGACACATCCGAAGCGAGCGGCGTTCCGGCAATAGATTTATATTCACCGACTTCTTCGCCCCAAATAGTACCTTCACTGTAAAATCCAACGACCATATTTTCTTCATATCCCTCGATGATCGCATTGAAATCCTGAGCATACGGCTCCATCTCGGCTTTTGTAGTAGCCTTGTAAGCGGCAATCTTTTCATTAGATGCCTGTTCTTTTACCTCTTGCGGCTGATAATCCTTGTATTCAAAAACATTGTCCGAAGCAAGCGTGATTGCTGTGTAGTCATCATCCAGAATGACTTTATAAACAGCAATTTCATCATCATCAACAGTACGATTGATGTCGATATTTCCTGCGGAATTCAGTTCATATCCGTCTACACCTTCCAGCGCCTTTTGTAAAGCTGCGTTGGACATCGCACAGTTGATCCCATTGAGCGTTACAAAGAAATCAGGATTTTGTTGATCCTTATCGGCAGAGTATTCCAGTTCTACCACCGTTCCGCCCTCAGCAGGCTTGCATGGCTCTGTCCCGGCATTTACGATTGCAACATCTATTTCCTGATCGTCTTTGGAAAGTTCCCCATAAATACGCTCGCCGGGTTGCAGAGAAACCTCTGCTGCATCATATTCTTCCGTTTTCAAACTCCATCCAGCCTGTATCAGCTGGGAAGTTTCCAAAGGAAGCGTGTAATAAGTACCGTCCAGTACGAACTCAGGTGTACCGTCATTTTTCAGCTGAGACAGAATGGCCTCATCCCTACAGCCTTTATCACTGCCCGCAGCTGCCGGAGCCGATGTCTGAGGTTTTGAGCCGCATCCGGCCAGCATACTGCATACCAGCACACATCCTGTCAGTAAAGCAATCCATTGTTTTTTCATAAGCGTAAATCCTTTCTGCGATTCTATCCAATTTGTTTTATGTATGAACAACTCATATCCTATATAAAGGTCGATTATGCTCCGATCAGCGTCATGACCACATAGAGTACGATAAGCAGGAGAGCAAGACACATTGCACAGAAAACGGCAATCGTCGTTTTAACCCTGTGCCGCTCCTTTAATGTCAGAACCATCATTGCAAGTACATCAAAGGAAAAGAAGAACTGGCAGATTCCAGCTAAAACCGCCAACCATTTCGGATGAATGCCGTCTTTGCATGACTTTATCAGATAAGCGATAGCATAGGGAGCTGCCCCTAATAGAATCCCGTATCCAAAAATCAAAAAAACAATGGTTACCAGTCCAAACAACGCCATCAGCGGCAATGGGAAGAATGCCATCAGCGTTACATATACGGTGATGCTCCCTCCGACCAGGTAGAACGGGATCAGTCCATACTTGATGATCAAAGTGCAGTTCAGCAATGTCTTTCTTGACCACTTTCTTCCTACGGTCAGCACAACAATCAAATTGACGATTCCCATGATAAAAGGCAGAAGGATCAATAATATCTGCAATTTGATCGCATTGTCAAAACAGCCTGCCAAAAGGAAGAATGTATAAGACACAATTACATAGAGTACCGGGAGGATATAAGTCATTTAACAACCTCCTTTCTGCGCCGGATCAACCAGAGAATCAGCCAGATCAAGCAGACTGGGAATGAGAACAAACCCAAAATAAAAAGTCCGGCTCCAACTGACCCGAGTATTGAGTCCCCGGTGGCTATATTGCTGATGATTCCGAACAGTGCCAGACCAAAGCTGAAAGAGAGCCAGCAAAAGAAAGCATATTTACTCTCTTTGGCGTTTGCGGGTACTCTTGATTCTCCCTTTTTGTTTCCAAGCTGGGTTTTTAGCTGTTCGCTTAGAAGTCGTTCCTGTTCCTCTAATTTGGTATCTCCGATCGCCCTTGCGTAATCTCCCCGAAGCAGGTGATACCCTATTTTATCCTGCGTATTTTTTGCTCGATGCAAAAACTGCTCCAAAGTTTCTTCCGCTTCTGTCCAGCGCTGTTGTTCCAGCAGAGCGGAGAACCAGTTCGCTGTAATGATATTTTTGGAATGTTTGCTGAGTGCCCAAGGACGCCAGCGATCCAATCCATGTTTCAAATTCTCAAGGTTGTGATCGCTTTGATATGCCACCACATAGGGGTTCAATTTCTTTGCCAGCCAGTGTTCATATTTGCAATATGCGAAAAAGCATAGAGCCAGCAGCACAAGGAACACTACAACAGCAATCCACATAGTCTCGTAAGAAAAAAAGTGATCATAAATCAAGCACGCAGCTCCGGAGAGAGCCGCAATGCTGAAAATTGGCCATGGATTTCTCATAATAGCAATATCTCCAATCATCTGTTTGAATAAAGATTCCGATATGGTCAAATTGTCATATCTATATGCAAACATTATAGCATTTGCATCATCTTTCGTCATCATTTTTCTGCTGTACGGCTAGGAATTTAATTGTAAATAAATACGGCATAAATATAGCTAAAAACTATTTTCGTTCTTTCTTAGATTGTACTACTAATCAGAGTGGAGATAAAACTGGATAAGTTCTTATTTTGCATCTTATAACAAAAATATTTTGATAAAGTTTCGTTTGAAGCGCCTGTTTTTTGCTCTTTTTGTCAGAGTTAATAAGAAGGACAAGTTTTCCCCCTTCAACAGCACTTTGACAATTTCATAGACAGCATAACAGGTACATAACCCGTGTACGAGCGAGTGTGGAACGCCGCGAAGATGGAGCAGCCAGGGAGGTGATGAACAAAGCTACTTCAGAGCGATCTACGATTTCACAAAACGGATGGTGGCAGATCCGGCGCGAGGACTGCACGGGGGCTTAAAGATACTTCCTCACGGCCTCCTAAAGACTTGGGGGGAACCCTGCGGCGCACGAGTAAAACGACGCTGCGGAGTTATGACAACCGCGCCAGCGGAGACCTGCTATGTTCCCATCGTCAGGGTTGCGTGGCAAATATGGCGAGAATTGAGTCATATTAAAATAGGAAGCGATTACTTTCTTAGTTGGTCGTTTTCTATTCAAAATCAGATACCATGCGCTGGCAGTTTCGGCTGCCAGCGTATTCATGTGATTTTGAAAGCACGATGATAACCTTGACAGATTGGAGGGAATATGGTCTATGGAAAAACTCATTACACGAAAAGAAGCTGCTGAAATCTTAGGAATCAGCATAGCAACGCTGGATGCCGCCCGTAACAACGGCTTGATCTCTTATGTGCAGTATGTTCAGAATGGCTGTGTTTATTTTACTGCGGCGGGTCTCCAGGAGTATATCGCAAAATGTACGCACAGGGCAAAGCCTGTTGAGAGAAGCACAACTTACCGTAAGCCTCGGAGCGGAAGATCGTGAGCCGGTCCGTATCCTTGATGGAATCAGAGATGTTTGATAAAACAAAGGTACAGCGCTGGAGATCTTTTTTAGGAGGTGGAGGAATTGGCAAATAGAAAACGAGCGATTCCACAATATGGTACAGTTACGCTGAACGGTCTTGACTATTATAGGACAAGAGTTCAGGATGCAGATGGAAAAGTGGTGGCTCTTTATGCAAGGACACCTGAAGAATTATATGATAAGGAACTGAATGCGTTGGAGCAGATCGACAATGATACATTTTGTCGAAAGTCTCCCACCGTTGCAGAATACTGTGAGAAATGGCTACTGATGCAGTCGGTTCATGTACGAGCTACTACATGACCGACTATACATCTAAAGTCAGAAGGCACATTATCAAAGAATTGGGAGATATGCGGATGGCGGATGTGACTTTGGATGACATCCAGCTTGCCCTCGTTCCTGTTTCCAAAAAATCGGCTTCGGTTTATAAGTCTGTGGTTGTCCTTTACAAATCTATTTTCCGGGCAGCAAAGGAAAGCAGGGTCATCGAAAATAACCCAACGGTCTATCTGACCTCAAAAGGTGGAGGCGTTCCGCAGAAAGAAAAAGAAGCTTTGACAGATGAGCAGGCAGCCCGCTTATTGGATGCCATTCAAGGGCTTCCGCCGTATGTATTTGTGATGCTTGGTCTGTATGCAGGATTGCGGAGAGAAGAAATCCTCGCCCTGCAATGGGATTCTGTATATCTGGATACGGATACTCCATACCTGACAGTACGAAGGGCATGGCACACAGAAAGCAACCGACCGGTCATTCTTGATGAATTGAAAACAAAGGCGGCGGCGAGAAACATTCCTCTCCCCATCTGCTTGGCAGACTGCCTGAGAGAAGCAAAGGTAAATTCCACTTCGGAGTATGTTGTTCCAAATCGTGATGGCGATCCGCTGTCTTACACGCAGTTTAAGCGACTCTGGCAGTATATCGTTACCAGAACAACAAAGGAACCTTTACGGATATCGAAGAACTTGCTGCTCAGTGCAAATTCCGCAACTGTACCCACACAAATGAGCCGGGGTGTGCCATTAGGAGCGCGCTGGAAATGGGAGAACTGCAGGCAGACCGTTGGAAATCCTATCAGAAACTAAAGGCTGAAAATGATTATATTGAAGACAGGGAAAGCTACATGATCGCAAAAGGAAAACGGGAAAAAGAAATTTCAAAGTTGATTAAAAAAATGCCAATCAGAGTGTAAAAAGAGGAGTGTTTACTGGAGGTGTATGGTGACGAATACAAAAGAAAAAATATTAGTGGCTGCGTTGCGGCTATTTGCTGTCAATGGGTATGAGGCGGTATCTGTCAGTCAGATTGCCGGAGAATTGGGGATGACCAAGGGGGCATTATACAAGCATTACAAAAACAAGAGAGATATTTTTAACTGCATATTTGAATATGTCTGCCAGCTGGATGTGGAGCGCTCTCAGAAAAATGGTGTCCCGGAAAAGGATTATGCGGAAATGCCGGAAGCATTTTCTGATGTTTCGCCAAAAAGTTTGGGGGATTATATGAAGGTACAATTTCATTATTGGAGTGAAGATGAAATCGCCTGCAATTTTCGTAAAATGCTGACGCTGGAACAATATAAATCCCCGGAGATGAGCGCCTTATATCAAAAAGTTCTTGTCAGCGGACCTTTGGAGTATATTGAAAATCTGCTTTGTGAGATGTCAAAGGGAGATGGGAAACAAAGGCCAGCCCCTCATGCGTTGGCAATTGAGTTTTATTCTCCTTTTTATCTGCTTTTGGCCATGTCAGATGGGGCAGACTGCAGAGAGAAAAAAGATGAAATCGCCAAAAACTATGTGCATTATATAGACGATTTCTTTCAAAAATATTTTTGAATAAAATACAATGCAAATCTAACAGATAAAGAGAAATTGAAGTCTCCTCAGAATGAATGTCCTGAGGAGATTTTTGGTATACAGAAATTTTTCTTATATTCCAGGAAAATATAGATTATTTAGAGATGGACAAAAGGCGTCCTGCATGCTATAGTGAAGATAGAAATATCGATACTCGATATAAGGAGGTGCGGCCATGAAAAAGCAGGTAAGAAAACATTTTTCCTACACTCAGTGTGATGATTTTGCGGCGTATCTGCAGGAGATGTCCCGGAAAGGATTTCATTTTACAGAATGGAAGGGAGGCCTGGTCTTTGAGAAAGGAGAGCCCGAGGATGTGACTTACCAGGTGGAGGTTTTTGCAGACGGGGAAGAGATGGATCAGCGTCCCTCCCAGGATACGGAAGAGTACCGGGACTACTGTGCGGCGGCCGGTTGGAAATTTCTGGATGGAAAGGCCAGGTTTTGCATTTTCCGGAAAGAGGCAGAGGACGCGCCTGATATTCTTGCACCCGAGGAGCGGATCCGCAATATCTGCAGCGTGGAGAGAAAACTGGAAATGCGTTGGATTCGTCTGCTTTTTCTTTTTCTGCTTTTGGGAGTTTTTGGTGGGGGCGGCCCGCTTACGCTTGTTTTTTCCAATGCTGCTATGGTTGTGGAAACTGGGTTTGCCATTCAGATTCTGCTGGGGGCAGTGCGGATCCTCTGGATTAGGAAAGGTCAAAAGAGAGGGGAGGCAGAAAGCCTTTGCGGTGAGAAGAGTTATCTGGGAAAGAGAGATCCTTTCTGGAGAGGATATAATATTTTTAATAGGATCCGGGAATTTACTGCACTGGTTTTCTTAGCCGGATATTTTATCCTGGCCATAGAGGAAGACGAGATTTTTATATCGGCGGTACTGTTGGTAGTTTTCTTTTTGGTCAGCTGGGGAATGGAATATCTGAGACCTTCAAGAGAAACAATTTATACGCTGGCAGTGCTGGGGGCAGGATTTCTCTGGGTGTGCCTAATCGCATTTGGCGCATTTTTGAATGAGAACAGAAGGCCGGACAGCGGAGAGCGGGCGGTACTTGCCAACGGACAGGAGATCGGGATCAGTCAGATCAGAGAGGATTCCAGCTTTCTGGCCTCTGACCGGGAGTATAAGATAAGCACAGAAGAGGGGGAGACTGTGCGGATACAGATTTATGAGACGGAGCAGGGATGGCTTGCCGGGCAGCTGTGGGAGAAGCAGGAAAAGGAGGAGGAGGAGCTCTACGGATCTGCGGCCCGGGAGGAAGGCCTGGGGGAGTCAGCCTGGAGAAGAGGGGAGAAGGCGGTCTGTTACAGTATCAAGATGGATGGAAAACTCTTCTTTGCGGAGACGGAGGAGGCGGTTCCGGGAGAAAAAATTCCTCTTCTGCGGGAATTGCTGAACCTGCCTCTGGGGAGGTGAGTCCATGGCGAGAGAGCAGTTTCAGACGCTGACAGAACCGATGTATTACATTCTGCTGGCACTTCTGGAAGAGTGCTGCGGTGTAGACATTATGGAGAAGGTGAAGAAGATTTCAAAGGGGCGGGTAAAAGTAGGGCCGGGGACGCTCTATGCCATGCTGCCCCGGTTTGTGGAGGCGGGAATGATCTGTCTGACTGCGGAGGAGGGGAGGCGCAAGTCATACCGGATTACGGAAAAAGGCAGGCAGATGCTGCAGGAGGAATACATCCGGCTGACGGTTCTGGTGGAAGATGCCCGGGACTATTTTACAGAAGTCTCTGCTCATTGATGATAAGACCGAAGGCGGTGTTCAGCTTCTCTGCTGCTTTTCGGCAAAGAACCATGCGCTGGAGAAAGATTTCAAAGTAGTCCATCAGGGAACAGCAGCCGGTGTCCAGAGTCAGTTCCAGGTCGATGCCGTGTTTTTGGCTGATGTGAAGATGGGAATGTTTGACGGCATAGTTTACCCGGTCATGGATGTCGAAGGTAGCAATATCCTTATTGCGAACCCGGGAAGAACGCACGTCTGTCTTGTCTGCGATGATCAGGGCAGCGGCGATGGGATTTACCGGAAAAGCGGTGCCTTCATCGTGATTTCCGATGGCGGTGACGATGGTGGAGATATCCTCGGTGTCAGCGCCCATAGTGTCCAGAAGGCGGAAGGCCATGAGAGCTCCGCTCTGGGCGTGATCGATGCGGTTTACCACATTTCCGATATCGTGAAGATAGCCGGCGATACGGGCCAGTTCGGCCTCCTGGCTGCTGTATCCAAATTCCAGCAAAATACGGCGGGCGTGCTCTGCGACCCGGGTGACATGGGGAAAACTGTGCTCCGTGAAGCCCAGGGCGATCAGGGACTCGTCCGCTTTTCTGATATACTGATTGATCCGTTCGTTTTGTTTGATTTCTTTATATGTGATGTGCATAGTCAGTACTCCTTCGTTTCGATAGTTCTATTATGCACGGCGTATGTAAAAAATAGATGCAGATTCTGTTAAAAAGGGAAAAGAGAGGATACAAAAAAGTTCGGTACTATATTATAATACTGTATTATAGATGAAAGAATGAAGGAGCAGACAGATGGAGGAAAGAGCGCCCAAATATTATATTTTAAAGAAGGTACTGGAAGAGAAGATAGAGAATGAAGAGTTTCCGGCAGATGAGCCGATCCCCAGCGAGCGGGAGCTGATGGAAATGTATCAGGTCAGCAGGATCACAGTCCGCAAGGCAGTGGATGAGCTGGTAAATGAAGGGTATTTGCATAAGATCCAGGGAAAAGGGACTTATGTAAAAACGGATGAACGCAGCAGCAATCTTTTTGCCATCACCAGCTGCACAGAAGATGTGGTGCGGATGGGAATGAAACCTACGAAAAAGGTGATGGTGGCAGAGCTGGTGTATGCCAATGCAAAGCGGGCAAAAGCGCTGGAGATTACCCAGGAGGAGCGGGTTTTTATGCTGGGAAGGATCCTGTTTGCAGATCAGGAACCTCTGAACTATACGGTTACTTTTCTTCCGGAAAAATTGTTTCCGGGAATTGACCGCCATTCTTTTGACCGGGAATCGCTTTATCAGGTACTCCAGGAAGAGTACGGAGTCAGACTGACGAAGGCGAGAAGGACGATTGAGGCAATTCTGGCCAGAGATGAGGTGGCGGAGTATCTGGATATTGAGGAGGGATCTCCGATTATCCTGTTCCGCTGTGTCACTTACGGGATCGTAAATGGAAAGGAAATTCCGGTGGAGAATTTCAAGTGTTATTACCGGACGGACAAGTTTAAGTTCTATATTGATCAGGTGCGGTAAAACAGGGATAAAGAAGGAGAAAACAAAGCGTGAAAAAGGACAGAATAAAGAAGATCCTGCTGATCGCCGCGGGGGTGCTGATCCTGATTCTGGGAGTAGAAGCAGTCCTGCTGATGCAGAGAAAGAACGGGAAGAAACCGGAAGAGCAGGCGGAGGCAGTGGTGAAGGAAAATGTTTCCGTTCTGGAAGAAAAAGAGATGGAAAAGTTGCTGAAAGTGGAAGCTGATGCGCTGCTTTTTGCGGAAGATCCCGGGTATGAGAAAGGCGAGGTGCTCGCTGCCGGCGAGTCGGAGGCAGCAGAAGACGGATTCCTGCGAAAAGTGACGGGAACGGAAGAAAAAGACGGGGCCTATGTGGTGAAGACGGAGCCGGCGTATCTGACGGATGTTTTCGAGAAAGCGCATGTCCGCAGATCCTTCCGGATTACGGAAGACGGTGTGGAAGAGATCGTCCGGGAAGGAGGGCAGGAAGAGACAGCCAGAGCCGGTGAAAGGGAGGAGAAAGCAGTTCAGGCGGAGGCAGTTTCCCATAGTGTGGGAGAGAAACAGAGCCGGGAAGTTACGTTTTTGACAGCCGGGAGCGGCGAGGGTTCAGAAGAGAAGAAAGAGCCGGAAAAGGAAGAGAAGGGAGAAGAAAAAGAAGCGCCGGAAGATTATGATATTGCTTTCTCGTTTGAGGCAGAGGGAGAGGAAACGGTTGAACTGAAGGGAAGCGTGGGACTTGACCTGGGGCTGGATGTGGAATTTGACATCGAGGACGGGGAGATCCAGTTTGAGATGGCGCTTCATGATAAGCTGGGAGGAGAGATCAGCCTGGACTGTAAGGCGTCCGCTGAGGCCACGATAGAAAAAGGTGTGTTTGAGAAAAACTTCCGGAATATTACGTTCTATGTGGCGGGTATTCCCATTGTTCTGACCAACCGTCTGGAAGGCCAGGCGGAGGCGGAAGCCGGGGTAGAAGGAAATCTGGCTGTTTCTTTCGGGGTCTATGAAGAAAATAAGCTGGGATTTTCTTATGACAGCCGGGATGGGAAAGTAAGGGAGATCAACGAGCATGATCCCATATCCGACGGCCTGGACTGGAGAACAGAGGCGGGCATTCAAGGAGAAATAAAAGCAGGTTTTTCCCTTCATTTTGTCAGCAAGCTTTACGGGTGTACCGGAGGCGATATTTCTTTCGGGATATATGGGAAAGCGGGCGGCGAGGCGAAGGTGAGTGCCAGGGAAGATCTGGCAGGTTATGCCGGATATATGGAACTGGCGGTCTCGCCGGAAGTGGCGGGAAGTCTGGTAGTAGAAGTCCCGGTTATTGATGAAAGACTGGCGGAACAGGAACTTTTCCAGGCAGGACTTCCCAATTTCTGGGAGAAACGCTGGGAATCAAGTAAGGACTGGAAGGGAGATCTGGAAGCAGAAGAAAGCGGGAATCAGCCTGAGGGAACGGTATATAAAACCCGGTATGGGGAGGTCAATATGCTGACCTGTCCGCAGTTCCAGTTCCTGTGTCCCGAAGGGTGGACGATTACCACGGAGGATGTGGCAAAAGGAGCATCCGGACCGGTGGAGGAGCATGTGGAACTTACCAATGACAGAGGTGTCACGGTCAGTTACTGGCAGTGCGGAAGGAATCTGGGAGGGGCTTCCCGCACCATGGTCCGGGCGACGGCATCGAAGGCGGCGGATTCCTCCTTTGTTCCCGGAGCTCCCGATGGAACAGACACCGATTATTCTTTCCTTGGAAACTTTGTGGTGGCCAGAGTGGAGGTGACAGACTGGCTCAACATGGACACGGACACGGAGTTTAGTCCGATGGATCAGAAGAGCACCTATTTTGCAGTGATTCCGGAGTCCCGTCTGGGAGAGTGGGAGTACGCCGGCCAGGCACGGGATGTGGATCAGTGTCTGTTTCATTATGCTTCCCATTATGCTTTTACTGCTCATGCGCCGGAGGGGCAGTTTACGGAGCAGGAAGAAAGGGAAGTAATTGAAATTCTGAAAAGTTTTCAGCTGGCGGAGTAGGCGTTCACGCGCCGGCAATGAAAGAGAAGATACGGGAATTTAAGGCGCAGTGCTAGAAAAGAAAAACAAATAAAGGTTTATCGACTTATGCCCCTTTCTGTGATATGATAATCACTGGATTAGAACTCACAGAAAGGGGTATTTTCATGGAATATATCTGTGCCGGCCTTCTGGCCCATGTGGATGCGGGGAAGACAACGCTCTCAGAAGCACTTTTATATGAAGGCGGAGCTCTGAGGAAGCTGGGACGGGTGGATCACGGAGACGCATTCTTTGACACCTATGCGCTGGAGAGATCCCGGGGGATCACCATTTT
>OIZR01001098.1_pt1 | contig 14162 bp, 9 predicted proteins | sample 1588591 | NCBI WGS metagenome assembly OIZR01 (sample SAMN03283249) | human gut metagenome | biome: human-associated habitat; material: feces | host: Homo sapiens | place: USA | collected 2013 | reverse complement strand
TAGCAGCGCGATGCATTCCACCGAGTGAAAACGTGCTCCGCAGACTATATCTTCTTTGCAGTCCCAACTCACGCCAATCCTCCCCCGGGACGAAAGACTTATAAATCCTCCCCGGCCGCCGGCCGTACCGGCGGCGTCCTCACCTGCTCAATTAAATCTCCCGCTAACCTAACAACCCCAGCAACCGGCAGGCCAGCTGGAAATAAATCATCAGGCTGCATGCATCCACGATTGTGGTAATCATCGGAGCCGCCATGATAGCCGGATCCAGATGGATGACTTTCGCCAAAATCGGCAGAGTACAGCCTATCGTTTTTGCAATAATTACCGTAAAGAATATACTCATGACAACCGTCAGGCAGATCATAAGCTGGCCGGGATACTGGAGCATCAGACGAATGAAATTGACAAGGGCCAGGCCCACGCCGCAGAGCACCCCCACCCGCAGTTCCTTCCATACCACCTTCATAATATCGGACGGTTCGACTTCACCGACCGCCATACCGCGGATAATCATCGTGCTGGCCTGGCTGCCGGAATTTCCGCCCGTATCCATCAGCATGGGAACAAACGTAACCAGCAGCGGAATGGCTGCAAACGCATTTTCGTATTTCAGGAGGATTCCTCCGGTTACCATGCTGCTGACCATCAGGATCATCAGCCAGGGAAGACGGTTCTTCGCCAATTGAAATACGCTCGTTTTAAGATACGGCTTCTCACTCGGGAGCATGGCGGCCATCTTCTCGAAATCCTCGGTAGCCTCCTGTTCCATGACATCCATCACGTCGTCAACCGTGATAATTCCCACCAGACGGTTTTCCTTATCCACCACCGGAAGGCTGAGCAGGCTGTACTCGTTGAACGTATCTACAACTTCCTCCCTATCCTCCGTCGTGTAGGCCTTAATCACATGGACATCCATAATGTCTCCCAACACCGTATCATAGGGATTCATCAGCAGGTCCTTTACCGTGACAACACCTTCCAGCCTTCTCTTTTCATCCATTACATAGCAGGTATAGATCGTTTCCTTATCCACACCGTATTTCCTTATATAGGCAAATGCCTCTTCCACAGTCATCTGTTTTTTAAGCCCGACATATTCTGCCGTCATAACGCTTCCGGCGCTGTTCTCCGGATAGTTCAAAAACTGGTTAATCAGCTTTCTGGTGTCGGGACTTGAATTCTGAAGCACACGCTTCACAATGCTGGCCGGAAGTTCCTCCAGCATATCCACCGCATCATCCACATACAGATCGTCAATGATGCTGCGAAGCTCATAGTCTGTAATACTTGTAATAATATGCTGCTGCTTTTCAACGGGCAGACAGGCGAAAACTTCTGTCGCCAGTTCCTTGGGCATCATCCTGAAGACAACCACCGTCTTCTCCGAGTCCAGCTCCTCAATGAAGGAAGCGATATCCACCTCATTCATCTCCACCAGCTGGAGCTTCAGCTCCCTGTACCTCTTATCGGCAGTCATCCTCAGCAATTCTTCTATCTTATCTTCAATTTTGATCTCTTCATCCAACATGATCTTCCCCTTCCAAAATTTCTTTTTATATATTTTGGAAACAGAAAAAACAACCTTGCGACGAAACGCACGCCTGGGCGCGCCCTTCACCGCTGCTTAAGAACGGCAGTGCACACAACAAAAAATCGAAGTACGCTCTGCCTTCGGTTCAGGGTGGCTGCCATCTGATTCCGTCTTGTGACTTCGGCCTTCCATTGTGTTCACTCCTTTCCATTTTATAACGAAATTTTTACACTAACCAATGTCCTTTCTCATTATATAGATTTAACTGAAAAATAGCAACATTTTTTCCTGTAAAATCTTTGTATGATGGGGATTTAATTAAGCAGGTGAGGACGCCGCCGGGACGGCCAGCGGACGGGGTGGCGGGGTGGTTTTATGAGTCTTTCGTTCCGGGGGAGGATTGTTGTGAGCTGGGGCAGCGACAAGGTCGCGTCCGCCATTGAAACTGGAGACATCAGCGTCCGGAACAGGCCGGGGCCGGGGCGAAAATCTTCGCCTTGAGTCTTCCGTCCCCGGCGAAAACCTGAACCGGGGACGGAAGACTCAGAAAAACCAATCTCACCACACCGGACCCGGTCCGTTCCGGTCGCGTCCTCCATTCTCAATTCCATCTCTACATAATCAGGTAATAATAAGGCAGGAAAAACCGCCGCAATACCCCGAGAACCGGTACAAAAACCGATAAATCGGCAAACACGGGGCAGATGATCAGGCTTCCCAGTATAAAGAAGGGAATCAGCCCCGAAATCACCAGAGGACTTCTTACCGTCATAAGCAGAATATAAGAAAAAAGCAGCGTCATCAGGCCGTATACAAGCAGCGCCGCCCACTCCCTCCCAATCCCCCGGAGGTTACCGGAAATGGTAAGGCAGATAAAAGCGGAAACGCAGGACAAAAGAACAGGCGCCGCAAGCTGTGCAAGCAGATAGCTTCTCTTTCTGCCCGCCGTTACTGCACAATAAAGTCCTCTCGATTCATCCTCACCGGCCGTTACGGCGGCGGCAAGTCCCATGACAAAGATGAATACGGCGCAGATGCCTCTGACCGGGAATACGGCCGTCACCGAATCCTTTTTTAGTACTCCAGCCCCCATAGTCCTGTATTCAAAGGCAAAAGTACTTCCGTTTTCCAGATACTGATCATAAAGAGGCTCCAGCTCTTCCCAGATTTGTTCCGGCTCCATGCCGGTCCGTCCACCTGCCCTGGCCTCCTCAAAAGGCTGCCCGGTCCGGGTGTATTCCTCAAGAAGTTCTCTGCCGAATACCTGAAAGAAACCGGCAAACACAACTTCGGAGGAAAGCTTGTCCGCTACAGTTGAAGGAGAGACATACAGTTTTACCGAGCGCCGGTATCCGCCCTCCTTAAGCAGTTCCCTGAAACCGGCAGGAAAATAATACCCGCATTCCGCCTTTTCTCCTGCAACGTCATCCTGAAGCTCCTGAAGCGTTTCACACTGATAGAATTCAAATGAATGTTCTCCTTCTGACAGTGTCTCCGCTACCTTCTCATTCCATTCATCGCCGTCCATATAAAGTGCAATGGAAATTTTTCCTGAACTTTCTTCTTCCGCCTTGTGGAACATCCAGACACCCGCCGGGAGAATCAGAAGAAGAATCAAAAAAAACGGTTTTTTAAGCTGCCTTTTGCAGGAGAGGAAGAACCATAAAACAATTTTATCCATAATCATATTCCTTCCTTCTCAAAACTGCCGATAAAGCAAACACAATTCCTTCCATTAAGACAAGTTTCAACACAGGCAGTGCAGTTCCGCCTTTTATCATCCATTTTACCGCATCCATCAGAAAAGCTGCCGGCATCCATTTTCCAAGCCCGGTAACTGCCTCCGGCAGAAATACAGCCGGTATGATTCCGCCCGATATAAAAAGCATCACTATCGTGGAAACAAATAAAAGCAGGATTGCCGCCGTCGTATTGCCGCAAAGCTCGTAGATAAACAAAATCCAGCCAGCAGCCGCCATGCATACAAGCAGCCAGCCTGCCACCGCAGTAAACGCACTGTCAAAATAACCTTTACTGATAAAACAGGCAAGCGGAACAGCGGAAGCCAGAAGCAGCAGCGTGGTGAGCGCAGCCGTCCTCACGGCTGTTCTTTTTACTCTTCCGATTCCGCAGAGGGCAAGCTTTTGCTCCACCACAATTTTATAGGGGCGCACGATAGGGGCCGCAGGGATTCCAAGAAGCAGCAGAATCATGACGACAGCCGATATCCCATAGAATACGGCTGTCGTCACGTCGCCTGACGCACTGACCTTCTCCGTTCTGAAATAAGCTTCACGTGACAGGGCATAACGCATGAATACCGTATTCAAATCTTTCTCTGCCTGCCTGATTGAGCTTTGCATCTGATGTCCTATCAGATAATCGTCGGTGCTGTAGATGGCTGCCTGGGCTGTCCCGAGAATCGAGGTTCCGGCTTGTGTCAGTTCCTTAAACACTGCGGCTTCCAGTCCTGAATTTTCAGGAAATGTGATTGTGACGGGGATATTGCTGCCGTCGATGATTCCCTCCAGAAGACCCGGCGGAAGCTCCATCAGAGCAAATATCTCTCCGCGCTCCAGCAGTTTCGTCCCCTCCTCCTTATCCGTATAGGTAAATTCGCACAGACTCCCCACGCTGTCCAGAGAAGCCACCATATTCATAGCCATCTCCGACAGCCTGTCATTCTCAGGCACTACCACACCTACAATAATTTTCCCAAGCGCTTTGTCTCCATAAAGCATCTTACTTGCAGAAAAAGCAATTGTGCCAGCCAGTAACACCAGCACAATTGCTCCTGCAAGAAAATATGGGATACTTTTTAACGTCCTTTTTAGTTCAAGTTTAAAATATGTCAAGAATGTACGCATACAGATCCCTTTATCTCATTAATAGAATTTCATCATCAGACTGAATGCATTACCCATAATTTCAGTATATACATTATTATAATCTTCTTCCGTCGCGGCAAGAAGATCCAATCTGTCACCTTCCGGCGCTTCCACTGTCTGATTCAGCGGACCGGCAAGATATTTGCCGGACAGTTCAAGGTACTCGTTCTCTCCGGTAATCAGAGGTGTTTCCATCTTAAGGGAGGTCATCTCAAGGTTAAAGGATTCTCCTTTTACAAGATCGGTAAACATACCGCTTGAGCTGATGGTAAACTGGCTCTCTTCCCCGCTTAAGAGATCGAGGGAAAGATTATAATCCTTGCTCTCTGCGTTATAATCACCGGTATAAACGAAGCTGTAAGAATCCGTTCCGTTTCCGATTGTTCCTCTCAGAGTCCCGGCCCATGTTTTGTCTTTCTCGTAGGTACCAGTCTTATCGACAGAAGCCGTCACTACTTCGCCGTCAGCAGACTCAACATTTAAAACTGCTTTCACGTTGGACATCATGCTGTAGCCTCCGGCAAATGCGACATTACCGTAGAGCTTGATATTTTCTTCTGCGATCACAGCAGTTGTCTCGTAATCGAAGCCGGCCATTTTACCGTCCTTCCTTACGTATACGTCCATCGTCAGATCACCCATGGAATCTTTTAATTCTTCAATTACCGCATCAAGCTGCGTTTCAGCTTCTTTCCACAGCTCCTGCTGCATCTCTTCTCCGGTCTGAGCATATGGATTTGCCATCATTACCATGGTTCCCTGAAGTTCGTTCATCAAATCCATATATTCGATAAAATCTTTTTTCAGCGTCTCGTCACTCAGGAAGAATTCTTTGGTTGTTGTCGCAAACTGAATCAGGGCATCTTTTGTGATAGTCGTATGGTATCCGTCGCAGCTTACTTCTTTGCCGTCAATAGTAAAGCTCTTCTTTTCCGCTTTCTCCACGGTCATGGCCGCTTTCAGAGCGTCAATAGCCTTGCTGCCTTCTTTATAACGTTTCCACAGTTCTTCCAGGTCGAAAAACTGCTCTCCGCCTGCCGCCAGTTCGTTGCACTTTTCAAGGTAGCTGTTCAGGCCTGTGAGATCCATGCCGCTGTCCTGGAGAATCTGTCCCAGATACGGTGAATTCTTAACCTGACCTTCCAGATCATCGGCATAATTCATTGAGAACGCCTTTGATGACAGTTCCGGAATCGCCATGACCAGTTCTTTTTCATCCAGATAGAATTCAAAGTTGGCAATCATATCTGCATAGCCGACACCCATCACAAAACTCATCTTTTTGTTGTCAATGTCATTTAAGGCGGACATGCCTATCTTGCCTGATACAAGCTGGCTGAGTGTTTCGTCGGAGGAACCTTCCACCGTCAGTTCCATATTCATCTCGCTGGACTCTTTATTCAGCTTATCCGTCATGGCGCTGACTCCGAAAATTTCTTCCGCCGGGTTTGTCTGTCCCTCAGCTACAATGCTCTTAAATGCTCCAATTACGGCATCCTTCGGATCCTTTGCGCTTGTCATGGCAAATGCTCCGGCCGCGATGGCAACGACTGCTGCAATCGCTGCGGGTATTACCCATTTCTTCTTTCCTTTCGGCGCTTCGCCTGCCGGTTCTGCCGGTTCGCCTGCCGGCTCCGTAGTTTCTTTTGCAGCTCCTGCTTCCGTAACCTCAGCTCCTGCTTCCGGCGCCACTATATTCTCTTCAGCCGCCGGCTCTGCTGTTGCCTGGCTGTCTGCCTCTGTATCGGAAGAATGCTCCTGATTCTCCGTCTGAGACTGGCCGTCCGGTACTTCGTTCAATGATTTTCCACAATATGTACAAATTTGGCTTTCATCATTGATTTCTTGATTGCAATGCGGGCATTTCATATCCTTTTTCCTCCATTATCAAATTTATGCAAATAATTAACGCATTTAGTATAACATATCTTTGTGAAAGAACCATCATTAATACAGATATTGTAAGATTTTGTCTATAATCTTAAGATTTAAAAAAGTAAAACCAGCTCCGCAGCCGACAGTTTCTCCGTCACCGGCATGAGCAGACCCTTTTTCATAACAAAAAGCTGCGTGCAGATGGACAGTTCCTGCGTCTCGTGGGAAGTAAGAATCACCGTTCCCCCATTCTTCAGATAATTTCTGATATACGTAAGAATCTCTTCTTTGGCTTCCAGATCAAGAGCGGCTCCCGGTTCATCCATAATCAGAAGGGAAGCCTGGTTCGAAAGGGCCGATGCGATGCTGAGTCTTTTTTTCTGCCCGCCCGACAATTTTCCTGCCGGTGTCCCGAGAAATTCCGTAAGCCCCAGGAATTTTCCAACACCTTCTTCCAGATCCCGTTCCAGCTCCGCTTTATCTCCCTTAAACCACAGCCTGTAATTATCACGGGCCGTCAGCTCCGGTATCAGAGGATTTTCCTGAGGCACATAGGCGGCATTTCTCTCAAATACCTTTCTGTTTCCCACTGCCTCCACTCCATCAAAGCAGATGCTTCCCCTGTCCGGCCTGTTTACACCGGCCAGAATAGAAAGAAGCGTCGTTTTACCGCAGCCGTTGCCGCCCGCGATCCCGACACACTGTCCCGGCCCCGCGGCAAAAGAAATGCCATTCAGTATCTGCTTATTTTTATAATGTTTCGAAATTCCCTTTACTTCCAGCATAAATTATTCTCCCATATCAAGTCTGTTGTTACTATCGACAGCCCGCTGAACAACGCGGTCTGCTAACAGCAGCAGTCTGTTCTGTTTTTGCAAGGAACGATGACAAGCGTGCTGCGAAAGCAGGGGCTGCTGCAAAACCTTCCGTATATCCGTTCTGCAGCAGCCCCTATTTCAGCGGATTATTCCGCTCTATCTTCTTTTTTCTCAGCCTTTGGGTTCAGATCACCCGGCTTCATGCTCAGGTTGATTCTTCCCATCTTGTCAACCTCAATCACCTTTACAGTGACCTCGTCTCCAATGTTTACAACGTCTTCCACTTTTCCGACTCTCTTATCGGACAGCTTGGAAATGTGAACCATACCGTCTTTATTCGGAGCCAGCTCTACGAAAGCACCGAAATTCATAATTCGTACGACGGTTCCTGTCATAACCTGGCCCGGCTCGATGTCTGTGACAATGCTCTTGATAATATGAAGCGCTTTGTCAATCATCTCTTTATCGGTACCGCATACGGCAACTGTTCCCGTATCATCAATGTCAATCTTCACACCGGTCTGCTCAATAATCTTATTGATCACCTTGCCCTGCTTGCCGACAACATCGCCAATCTTCTGCGGGTCAATCGTAATCTGCTCGATCTTCGGCGCATATTTGCTAAGTTCTTTTCTCGGCTCTGCAATAACTGGTTTCATTACATCGTCAAGGATGTGAATTCTTGCTTCTCTCGTCTTGGCAATTGCCTCCTCGATAATCGGTCTTGTAAGGCCGTGGATCTTGATGTCCATCTGAATTGCGGTGATACCCTTATGGGTTCCGCCCACCTTGAAATCCATGTCGCCGAAGAAGTCTTCAAGGCCCTGGATATCGGTCAAAACAATATAGTCGTCATCCGTATCACCAGTTACAAGGCCGCAGGAAATACCTGCTACCGGTGCCTTAATCGGAACACCTGCCGCCATCAGGGACAGAGTGGAGGCACAGATACTGGCCTGTGATGTGGAACCGTTGGATTCCATGGTCTCAGACACGGTACGGATTGCATATGGGAATTCCTCTTCACTTGGAAGTACCGGAATTAATGCTCTCTCTGCCAGGGCGCCATGGCCGATTTCACGGCGTCCCGGTCCTCTGGACGGTCTTGTCTCACCTACGGAGTAGGACGGGAAGTTATAGTGGTGCATATATCTCTTGAATTTTTCATTTTCATCAAGTCCGTCGAGCTTCTGTGCTTCGGAGAGAGGAGCCAGTGTACAGATATTTAAAATCTGGGTCTGTCCTCGTGTGAACATACCGGAACCGTGAACTCTCGGAAGCATATCGATCTCTGCTGCCAGACGGCGGATCTCTGTAACGCCGCGGCCGTCGGGACGCTTATGATCCTTCAGAATCATCTTGCGGACTGTCTTCTTCTGATACTGGTATACTGCTTCCCCCAGTACTGCAAGCCATTCCTCATTGTCTGCAAACGCCTCTTCAAGACGGGCTGTGATAGCCTTGATATTCTCTTCACGTTTCTGCTTCTCGTCCGTGAATACGGCCTCTTCCATCTCTGCCGGAGGAACAATCTCTTTGATTGCTGCAAAAAGCTCTTCCGGAACGGCACAGCTCTCGTATGTGTGCTTTGGCTTGCCGCACTCAGCTACAATTGTATCGATAAATTTAATAATTTCCTGGTTAATGTCATGGGCCTTAAAGATCGCCTGAAGCACGATATCTTCCGGAACCTCATTGGCTCCTGCTTCTATCATGATTACCTTCTCTCTTGTGGAAGCCACGGTGAGAGCCAAATCAGAAAGCTTCTTCTGCAGGTTGGTAGGGTTTACAATAAACTCTCCGTCAATCAGTCCGATCTGTGTTGTCGCACAGGGACCGTCAAAGGGGATGTCTGAGATGCAGGTCGCAATCGCTGCGCCGAGCATGGCCGTATATTCAGGGCTGCAGTCCGGATCTACGGAGAGAACCAGGTTGTTCAGCGTCACGTCATTTCTATAATCCTTAGGGAAAAGAGGGCGCATCGGGCGGTCAATTACACGGCATGTCAGAACTGCATTCTCGGATGCCTTGCCTTCACGTTTGTTAAAACCTCCCGGGATTTTGCCTACGGCATATAATTTCTCCTCAAACTCAACGCTCAGCGGGAAGAAATCAATTCCGTCCCTCGGCTTGTCGGATGCTGTCGCCGTAGATAAAACCGTGGTGTCTCCGTAATGCATAAACGCCGCACCATTTGCCTGTGCAGCCACTCTGCCGATATCGACAGTCAGTGTCCTGCCTCCTAATTCCATTGAAAAACTCTTATACATTTCGTATCTCCTTTCAAAAATAAATCATTTCCTATTGTGCTGCAGAAGATACCGAAACTACTGATCTGAACACAAGGCATTCCCCTTATATGCACATCAGCGGTCTCGGATTAGATCTTCTACATAAGCAGAGAAACGTATGTCCTCATACGTTCCGCCACCATAAACAACTAGGGTGGATTGCTCCACCCTAAATCTTGTTATTACTTTCTGATGCCTAACTTTTCAATTAAAGTACGGTATCCTTCCAGATCTGTCTTCTTTAAGTAGTCAAGAAGTCCACGTCTCTGACCAACCATCTTTAAAAGTCCGCGTCTGGAGTGGTGATCCTTCTTGTTTTCTTTTAAATGCTCTGTCAGCTCAGTAATTCTTGCTGTTAAAATAGCGATCTGAACTTCCGGTGAACCTGTGTCTCCAGGTTTTCTTCCGTATTCTGCGATAATGGCAGCTTTCTTTTCCTTTGAAATCATTGCGATTTCCTCCTTTAAATTAATATTCTCACCAGGTGCCAGGCTTATGTCAGGAGTCCTCAAAAAACCGGGCATCGGCGTATTTCATACCGACTCAGTATAGCACAATCTTTTTTTAATGTAAACTATTTTTTTACGACAAATGTATCAGAGACTGCAAAGCGGAGTCCTTCCTCCGGGGCTACCTGAATTTCCAGCTTATAAAGTCCTTCTCCCCTTGTCTCAAATGCTCCCTTCCACGGAACCGACAATTCCTTCTCTTCTTCCTCCATTCGGTCGCTGACACCGCAGAATCCGGCAATACTCTCCAGCATAACCCAGGAATCGCCCTCTTTTTTATAGAAAATCGGGGAAAGAATATAATCGATAGGACCTCCCGTCCCATTTTCCAAAGTAAAGGTAATCGACTGATCTTCCTCAGTATGGGCAGCATCATCAATCCGGATCGAAATTTCACCGCCGTACCGGTTCCAGCCGTCTATCGTGCTGAACAGCTTTAAGACTTCTGCGGCATCATCTTCCGGCAGCATGCCGAACCATGATGTCCCCAGAACACAGGCTCCTCCCTGCAGTCCGATATGCAGTGTCTGCACAGTATTATCCTGTCCGGTAAGCGTAATAGTCCCGTCATAGCTCCCCGCCGGGCTGGAGAGAAAATCAGTTTGCGGTGTGATTTTCTGGAGAATTTCCTGCAGACGGTCAATATCCTCCCGGTTGCCCAGCGTTTCTTCCCGCGTCTCCCCATGCGCCCGAAGCGTCATAGATGCCTTGACTACAGGCTCCTGACTCAGCGCGTCTGCGCTGTATCCGCAGCGTTCCTGCGCCAGACGGAGTGTCTCTTCCGTAACGGCCGGGGCCGAATCAGTCCACAGCTTCTGCACATCCTCTTTCCGTTCGCACAGCAGCAGCGTTCCCGCAGTACCGTCCTGCATTTCTGCAGGTTTTCCTTCCTTTATGACGGTATATTCCTCCTGTGTCAATGGAATATATTCCGCGGCGGGAACCGTCCCTTTTACCATATATACACGTACAAACGGTGTTTCTTCCGGCATAACGAGGGTATTTTGGCGCTGTGCCACATCCAGCATATATGAAAGTCCGCTCTCTCCCGTCTGTAGTATGTCATACAGCTCAGAAAAACCGCCGCCTTCCCCGCCTGCTTTCTCCATCAGAATAAAACGGCCGTCTGCAAACTGGCTGGTGACATACTCCGAAGGTTTCCCGTCACTCCGGCAGTTCATTCCCTCCAGCGGGTTTTCATCCCTGAGGCTCACGCCGGCTATATATTCTTTGCCCAATGATGATCTTCTGCCGGATAATGCGTAGCTTTCCTTGAATTTGGAAACGGCCTCCTCTGTCTCATCTATCGGTATATCGGTAAAAGTCTCCTGAGGAAACTGGCTTTCAATCGCTGCCGTCATGGTTTCCAGAAGTTTCCTCTTCTCTTCCGGCACTTCGTCCGCTTCCTGATGCTTTTCTGCTTCAGGAAGGCTGTTTCCTGCTGCAGTGCTTTCGGCCTCCGTCTGCGCCCCTCCTGAAGTTCCCGGACTGCTGCAGCCTGAAACGGCTGTCAGCACTGCGGCAGTTATCAGCGCCGCAGCCACTCTGTATTTTTTATTTTCCATATCTTCTGACCTTCTTTATCTTATAGTAATTATATTGTGTGAAGTGACTGCGGTTCACAGCCCTCTCTTTCAGCGGAAACCGCAGCCGTTAAATCCGTATTCTATCTGATTTCGGAGCCTGGGCCAGAGGCGCCTCCACCATGCCCCGTATCAGAACCGGGGCCTGCCGGGGCTGTCGTCTCAGGCGGAGCCGGAGCCTGTGTCTCAGACACGGCCGGGGCCTGCGTCGGAATCTCGGCCGGAGCCTGCGTCGGCACCTCGGCCGGGGCCTGCGTCGGCACCTCGGCCGGAGCCTGTGTCGGCACCTCGGCCGGGACCTGAGCCGGCGGTGGTGTTGCAGAGGTTCCCTTCTCCGTTCCAGCCAGGTTGTAACAGATTACAGGCATTCCGGCCTGAATATTTTCATAAATTTTCTTTGCCACACTGTGGGGCAGATTGATGCAGCCGTGAGAACCGCCCGTTTTATAAATCGTTCCGCCAAAGGAACTTCTCCACGTTGCATCGTGCATACCAATTCCGCCGTTAAACGGCATCCAGTAGTCAACCGGAGTTCTGTAACCTTCTCCTTTCAATACGGCATTTCTCTGCTTATAGGTGAGCGGATATGTTCCGGCAGGAGTTCCCCAGCCCTTTGAGAGGTTGCCTGACACAAAATCTGATTCCACCACCAAGCTTCCGTTTTTATAGAAGAACAGATGCTGGGCCGTCAAATTGATCTCCACGTAGGTATCTCCGTAATCGTTCTCCCCATGGCTTGCCGCCTTCTGGGAATATACCGGTTCCCTCTCCTGGCTCTGGCCGGACTTGAGTATGGCGATCAGCTCAGCCGTCTCCTCCTTCTGATTTATCTTCCAGCCGTAAGTGCCTCCCTTTACCTGGATTGTCTGCCCATAGGAGGTTTTAAAATTCTTTGCCTTGTTGGAAGTATTGTAGGCAGCGGCAAGCTCCTCCACATATCCGGCCGCCCGCGCCGTATCGATTGATACGCCGCCGGATTCATCCGTTACCAGCCACTCATGTGTCCTGTCGCCATTTAAAACCTCCGACTTATCTCCGAATTTATATGTAACCGTTGTGGAGACATACCGGTTCATGGTGTCGAGACGCTCCTTCAGGGCTGCATCATTCTGTGTAATCTCCGGCTGCTTATACGCTCCTGCTTCTTCCAGCGACAGTGTATCTTTCAAATTCATGACGGCATCTGTAATGCTGCTTCTTAAGACGTCTTCACTTACATATGTTCCCGCAGTTTCAGGTACAATATGGTAGCCCTGGCCCGGAACATAATCGGAAATGCCGGCATTTTCCGGCTCCTTCATCAGAGCCGTATCCATGCATTTAAGCCCCTTCACTGCATCTGTAAAAGCTTCCTCATCGTATTCAATCATTGTGCCGATTGTATATTCGGCCGGATTAAGCTGGTAGCTCAGCCATGCATACGGATTCTGGGTTGTAACAATCTGCTCCAGCGTGCCGTCGAATTTGGCCTTAAGCTTAATATCCTCACCTGTGAGCTGCTCCTGTCCTCCCTCCCGCTCTTCGATTGTCAGGACGTAATTCTCGATACCGCCTGCAATCATCTCTTTGACTTCAGCCACCGTACGCCCCGAAGCGTTCATACCGTTGATGATTGTATTCGGGAAAAATACCTTCTTGTATTTCTGTGCCATGGCTGCGTAAGCTCCTCCACCGGCCACAATAACGGCTGCCAGAACGCAGGCTGCAATAATAGCCGCCTTTTTGCCTTTTCGGTTCTTATTGTCCCTGCCTTCCTGCAGAGCTGCCGCAGCTTCCGTCTGTCCTGCGGGGAACGCCGTTTTTTCATGATTGTTTTGGGAATCATGGACTCCCTCCGGCATCTCTATTCCCTGCCCCGCATTTTTCTTTCTGCTTCTTCTGGCGCGGCTCCGGCCTCTTCCGGCGCGCTCCTCCCGGTATGTCTCGCCGCTGTCACTGCCGTTTGCAGCACTGTTTTCCCAAACCGGCTCCAGCTTATCAATCTCCGGCTCAGTTTCGTGAAGCTCCCGTTCCTGACCGGCCATCTTGCGCTCCGGCTCGTCAGCTTCATCCGAACCTGCGGCTTCCTGTTCCAATTCAGCGGATTCCCTGTATGTGCCGGCAAACTCCGGTTCCGAAGCGGCAAGCTCCGGCGCGCCATGCTCCGGCTCCGAAGCAGCAGCCTCCGGCCTGATAACAGCGGCGCCTTCCAATCTTGCTTCAGCCTCCCGCTTCTCATCCAGAGCCGCTTGGAGCTTTGCCTCAGCCGCCCGTTTCTCTTCCAGGGCTGCCTCCAGCCTTGCCTCAGCCTTCAGTTTCTCTTCCAGAGCTGCCTGGAGCAGCATATCGGCTTCGACTTCCATTTCACACTCCGTCATAGCCTCCCCCGGCTCCAGCTCTCCCTGGGCTTCTTCTATTTTCATCTGTGCCGCGTCAGCCTCCAAAGCCCTGTATGGGCTGTCATTGTCCACGCCATCCGCGGTCTTCTTAATATCTGCCATCTGACCTTTTCTCCCTCTCTGCTTCTTTACCATTTCTGAAATTTTTGACGGTGTCAGCCATTGTCTAATTGTATAGAACATTTCGGGGTAAGTCAACTTACGAAAGTTTACCTTTTTATTAAGCAGTATGGAGATTTAACTGAGGTTGGAGGACGCGTCCGGAACGGACCATGTCCGGTGT
>OIZR01001097.1_pt1 | contig 14167 bp, 17 predicted proteins | sample 1588591 | NCBI WGS metagenome assembly OIZR01 (sample SAMN03283249) | human gut metagenome | biome: human-associated habitat; material: feces | host: Homo sapiens | place: USA | collected 2013 | reverse complement strand
AAGCTCCTATATAGTAGTTTATTAAAAACATACTATATAGGAGCTTTATTGTCAAGAGTTTATATGTCTTAATAGGTAAATTCCGTTTTTTTCAATTCTCCAAACTGAAAGTTGTCAATTTCTTATATATTTTTGATCAGTGTCAGGAATCGTATCTTCTGACCGATATCGCTCTACTTTCATGTGAAGATTATATTTATCTCTTAACTCCGCAATCTTATTCATCATGGGTGATTGATGGTGAAAGTCAATACTCTCTTGATTTTCCCAACTGTCAATCAGTAGCACAGTTTCCTCATCTCCCAGAGGGAAAAAATAATCATATCTAATGTTCCCCGCTTCATTTCTAATTGCATCAACAGTACCGCTTGAAATCATCTCCTTTGCAAATTTTCGCGCAGAACCATTTTCGCCGGAATAATATATATTAACAACTATACTCATTATACTTTCCTCCAAATTCCGATTGAGAAAAGACATAATTTAAGAGATATAAAAGCTGTTATATTTTATTATTAAATTCTCAACAAACCCTTATAAACACTAACTTTTCTGTGAGTGAGTATTCCCTTATGTCTTCCCTTGTGTTATATCATTCCACACAACTTTACGAACCCTCATAAGGGCAAAAACGAGGGAAGCAAAATCTGATAACACATTATAACATGAAATGAACGGACTATGCGAACTGAATGAAATGCTTTTTAATATTTACATGAAAGGACAGATAAAAATGAATGTAATTTACGCAGAGTACAATATGTATCACAATAGTATTGATGTGACTACCACCGCGGGATATCTTCTAAGAATTGATTGTGGAAATGCAGAGGATTGGTTAAAAACCACTCCCAGATCTGAATGTGCATTAAATGCACTTGCTATAGACGAACCTCTTGAATATGCAAAACTGTATCTTGATGGAAATATGCAAATGTGGATAGATGCGGAGGATTCGTTAGAACTTTGGTAAGGATAACCCTTAATCAAGAAAGTGTATAGCAGATGGATTGATACACATTAAAATCCATCTGCTTTTTTGTCCTATTTTACAGTTATAAATCTATCTTGTATGAATCACAAGATACCTATTTACTCACGTTACTGGATACTATCCACAAGTACATGGGTTCATCGGGACAATGATATTGATACAATGTAACGATGAACTTTGATTTGCACTCCCTTCAGACTGTCCGAAAGCTCAGTATTTCCAATGAATACTGGCTATTTTATAGTCTGATGTTTTAAGTTTCTAGACTTTACATTGGAAAAGAACGGAACGGGCATTTATGTCCGGGATCATGGAAAGTCATGGAAGAAAATGAAGTCAAAACTGAAAGAACTTAGTTCCTGAAGGTCTTGTCAGAGCATACGACCTTCTTTAGAGAAGATAAAGGTATATATGAGAGGATTGCTGAATTATTATGGGATTGCAGATATGAAGAACAGAATAGATGACCTCAATTCGTGGCTGTATCACCGGATTCGTATGTGTATATGGAAACAATGGAAAGCTACACAAGACCAAGAAGAGAAATTTGATGAAACTAAGGATACCTATACAACAGAGCACTAGCAAAAGACAGACTGATAAACAATGGCTTTTATGATTTAGCCACAGCCTATCAGTCTGTGCACATCAACTATTGAAAGCGCCGTGTACCGAACGGTATGCACGGTGCTGTGAGAGGACGGGAGTTAATTACTCCCTCCTACTCGATCGAAATTGAGATTTTTGATTCATATTTTAATTACTCTTCTTCCTCTTCAAATGACTTATTTACTGCTTCCACAGACAAATCTCCTTCAACTTCATTTTTCACAACTGTTCGAGGTTTTGGATCTTTGTTAATATTCAAACAGAATATATCAGGTCTTGAATACTGTCCATGTGGATCTAAGAAAGATTTTGTTACAAGAATATTGTTTAAATCAATATCCGCATATACAATGCCTTCTTCATCTTCTGGCAGCGGCTCGCATAAATATGTACCTCCTGGGGAAATGATCTGTGCGATTCCACCTCCGTGGTTAAGTAATGCTATTTTATCTGGATTATCTCCGCAGAAAAATTTCTTTGCAGCTTCACCAACAACTCCGCTTGACACAATCGTATAGGTTTGTGTCTGCATTGCATATACTCTTGAAAATGTTAAGCATGAGTTGTAGCATTCCATAAGATAATCATCAGATACCCAATGAATACCTGGCCATGCAGAAACGTGAATTTGTTCATTCATAGCCCCCATTGCATAGGTAATTAGCGGTTGTGTATGTTCCCAGCATTCGGTTGTTCCTATAATACCTATTGGTGTTTTTGCAACTTTAAAATCACTTCCCATTCCTTCCCCGCAAATTGTTCGTTCAATATGTGTAGGTTTAAATTTTCTGCGATTTAACAATATTTTTCCTGAATCATCGATAATAACTTCGCTCATATATCTGCTACCGCCATCCCGTTCCACATATCCAGTCACTACATAAATACTATAATCTCTTGCAGCTTTCATAATTCGTTTCATCTCAGGTCCATCCAACTCTAACGAGTTCTTCATGAGATTTAAATCATGTTTCATCCACCCTTCAAATACATTATCGGTAAATACATGGAAAAAGTATCCTGGAATCAGACATTCTCCAAATGCTACTAGCTTTGCTCCATTTTCTGATGCTTCCTTAATAAAACCAATCATTTTTGTAATAGTTGCATCCGCATCATACCATACAGGTTCCATTTGTGTTGCAGCAACTTTTAACTGTATATCATAATTTATCATAGTTGTTCTCCTTTATTCTTAAATTAGCTTGTTTGTACATTCTGTAATAAATTCCTGTCCTGGTTTAAATACATCACATGGCCCTTCTTTTGGATTCGCGATATATTTCTCCTGTAAATCTGGATAACATTTTGTATCTAGTACTGTAATTTTTACGTTATTAAATCCACTATAATCCATTGTCTTCTCTTCCTTTCGAAATAATTATTTTTTAAATAGCATTGTCGCGACAAAAAAAGACAAAGATGTCTACAAGCGACATCTTTGTCTTTATGTGGATAATAACACAAATATAATTTCTTTTCTGCTACAAATGATACAAAATAATTAATCTGATGTACAAAATGATTTTAATTTTTCAGAATTTGCAACTATAATTTCTCTTCGCTTTGTAATAATAATATTTTCATCTCGCAATTTTTTCAAAACTCTGGTCACCTGTACACGCGAAACACTGGTTATCTGAGCAATTTCTTCTTGACTCAACTTAATAATCATATCGTATTTATCTGTCTCCCTATGTAGCATGTATATAAGGGTACTAATTCTGTTTAATGAAGTATTATTGTTTTTCAAATGAATGATTGATAAAAGTGAATCGCATATCTGACTGTAACATTTCAAAACATTCATGTTGACATCAACTGATTCCAGCATGATATCTTTAAACAAATCACAAGGAATTACTAAAACCTTCATATCTGTAATTGCTTTAAATATAATATGTTCTTTCATCGGTAAAGGCATTTCCATACTAGGTAACGGAAAGATACTTCCTTTTCCAATATATAATAAGATATTCTCTTTTCCTTCATCATCATTTATAACCCATTCTGTAACGCCCTCGTAAATATAAAAAATATTATCTTCATTTCCATCAGCAGTATCTATAACAGTGTTCTTCTTTATATTTTTTATCTTATCACTGTATTTTTCAAATAGACTTTCATGTATCAAATATCCATTTTCATACATCAAACGTGGTAATATCATTTCATCCTCATCTCCTAACTGTTCAAAAGCGGAACCACCCCTCATCTCCAGCTCAGTCAACTCCCGATTTACAGACTTCTCGTATATATATTTTACCACATAATTTTTCCAAAACACAGACTTCTTAACCACTATTTTCATCCTTAATTTTCATATCTGCTATTATACGTTCTTCCCTCTGCCTCTCTTCACAATAATCCCAGAAGTCTTTCAATGCTTCCTCATCCGATTTCCACGGCAATGGTATGGGATCCAATTCATCTAATCGCTTCACAAGTTTCCGTACCTCTTCGGTATCGAACTCCTCATCACTTGCCTCCATTACATAAAAATCTAGTTTTTCATTTATCATTCTGATTTCTTCTTCTTTGGTCATGTTAAAACCTCCCTACATTATATACATGGCGCTTCTCGACAAATTCTTACAAATAACTACAAATTTTTTCACAAGAAACGAAAAAACGATACTGCATAGATTTCTTACTCCACACAATATCGTTCTTCTATATTTATACTTTCATTGTCTTTGCCAATGATGTAAGCAGTGCTGCCATCTCCGGATTCCCCAGCACTTTCATCAGCAGCTCTGCATCCACTCCATCCGGTACAGTAATCGTACTGCTGCCTTCATCCTGATTTTTCATCTGCGGATTTAGATTTTCCTTATTATAAAAGGCATTCTCCATAAGTTCCGACAGGCCTGATATCACAGACAAGAATATCGTGTTTTGTTTCACTGCTTTTCCTAATTTTACACCCCAAAGCTCATCCTACACTGTAGTTAATCCCTCAGGGTGACAGACCAGAAAATGTGAATCAGTGACAAGCATCCATCCCCGCTGACAAAATCAGTATAATTAACCCTGTTTCGCTGACAAATTTGTCACTGAAATTGCAATTCTGCATGAAAAAAGCGGCAATGAAACTATCTTCATTACCGCTAAAAATGAGCGTCTCCTATAGGAATCGAACCTACAATAGAGTCTTAGGAGGACCCCGTTATATCCATTTAACTAAGGAGACAAATGCCGTATTTTCGGGCTTTTCAGCTCTTTTGGCTCCGGCTGCCATATCTATGAATTCAATCACTCTTGTGATGAATTTCCATTGTATCTTATTTTGACATTCAGGTCAATCCCTGTTGGAATCGAACTCTGACTTATCACTTCTCAACTTCCATAAGTCTCAACCATGATTGAACCTTAGGAGGGATCCGTAATATCCATTTTACTAAGGGAACACACTTATTAATATACCATTTTTGTCTTACTTTCTCAAGCAATTTTTTATTTTCTTCTATCTTTTCAAAATTTTAGTTACTGAGAACAGGAATGTTGTTGTACCTACCTGTTTATCTGGGAACACTTCATATCCCGAATCATTGAATACTCATTTCATAAAGTCACACATCAAACAGCAATTGTTATGGTTGTGCTTTTGGTGATTATGCTAGCGATCGGTGTGTCAATCAGTGTAGCGGTAGGATTGTCATCCGCGCTGGCTATGTTGTGTATGCTCGATGCAAATATTTCATTTGCGACATCTGCGCAGAGATTGTTTGCCGGAGCCAATTCATTTTCACTGATTGCAATTCCGTTTTTTATTCTTGCAGGAAACATTATGAATAACGGTGGAATTGCAGAGCGAATTGTGAATGTTGCCAAGGTTGTTGCCGGACGTATGCCGGGGGCACTGGCGCAGTCTAATGTAGTAGCAAACATGTTATTTGGTGCAATTTCAGGTTCCGGTGCAGCAGCGGCTGCTGCAATGGGTAGTACGATCGGACCGATGGAAAAAAAGGAAGGATATGATCCGGTTTACAGTGCCGGTGTAAATATTGCTTCTGCGCCGACAGGAATGCTGATTCCACCGTCCAATCTGATGATTGTTTATTCGACAATTGCAGGAAGTGTATCAGTTGCTGCCTTGTTTATGGGAGGATATGTGCCGGGAATTCTGTGGGGATTACTCGTGATGTTCCTTGCAGGGGTTAAAGCAAAGAAATGTGGATATGTTGCAGAACGACGAATTCCTGCAAAAGATGCAATGAAGATTATATTAGATGCAATTCCGAGCCTGTTGTGGATTCTGCAAAAATGACAGGTATTATTACGTTTATGATCGGATTATCTTCTATTATGTCATGGGTTATGGCATTTACAGGGTTGCCGGATCTGATCGCAAATGGAATGCTTTCTATTACAGAAAGCAGATATGTGATTTTGATTTTAATGAATATTATTTTGTTGATCGTAGGAACCTTTATGGATCTGACTCCGGCTGTTTTGATTTTTACACCGATTTTCCTGCCAATTTGTCAGACGTTCGGGATGCACCCGGTACAGTTTGGTATTATGGTCACGCTGAACCTTTGTATTGGAACAATTACGCCTCCGGTTGGCTCTATCTTGTTTACAGGAGCGAAGGTCGGAAATGTAAAAATTGAGCAGGTGTTTAAAGAATTACTGCCCTATTTTGGTGTGATTTTGATCATACTGTTGCTGACCACATGTATTCCTGCGATTTCTATGACATTACCAACTGCTGCAGGACTTATTCAGTAGGAAGAGAGGCGTTATGGAAAAATTATTATGCCCGTCGCTTTTGAATCTTTCGATGGATTATCTGAAAGATGAGATTATGAGACTTGATGTGAGTGGAGCGGATATTTTACATATAGATGTAATGGATGGCCATTATGTGCCTAATTTCGGGATGAGTTTTCAGGATATTGAAACAATACGTAAAAACACTTCTTTGAAGCTGGATGTTCATATGATGATGTATAATCCCGGACGTTATATAGAACGATATGCAGAGTTCGGAGCAGATATTATTTATATCCATCCGGATTCTGAAACAATTCCAACAGAGATACTCTGCAGAATCCGTAAACTTGGAAAGGCTCCTGGGATCGTGATCAATCCCGGAATTTCACTTGACAGTATTCAGGAATTGTTGTCGTTAGTAGATTACGTGCTGGTCATGACCGTAAATCCCGGATTTGCGGGAAGAGACTATCTTCATTTTGTAGAACCTAAAATTGAGCAACTTTTGAAATTGCGGCAGAGGTATAAATTCCATATTGTGATTGACGGCGGTGTGACCTGGGAGATTCTGGAGCGTCTTTGGAAAAAAGGGGTGGAAGGCTTTGTACTGGGAAAACAGATTTTATTTGAAAAAAATGAAGATTATCGTACAATCATCCAAAAAGTAAGAAATATTTAAATGATTGAATCAAAATCCTGTTGGAAGTGGAGTAATAATTCCATTTGGAACAGGATTTTTTGAGTAGATTTTTCCAGTCAATATGATGTAGAATATGAGAGATGAAACCAAAGAGCAGCTTGGCGTATAAAAACAGTATTTTAGAAAGAACGGGCGGCAATAAATATGGAAAAAGCAAGAAATGATGAATTGTACAGAGCTTTGAAGGAGAAGGATTATCCTGATGACTTTTGCAGAGAAATTGCGTATAATCAAATCAGGACAGATTACACGGCAACTCGTATGCTGGGGTATCTTTACAGAACATCAAATCCGAGAGCGGAAGATGTGGTGGATGAGATGCTGGCAATTTTCAGTGATCGAGATGCCGTCATGCAGAAAAAGGAGCTGGAACATGCTCAGGCAACAATCAATCAGATTTACAGAGACGGATTATAAGGAGAGGAGAACATGAGTATGAACAATCATGAATTATTGCAGGAAATTTATTATCAGAACAAATCGTTAAACAGAACAGCGCAGAGAATTTCTCTGATCGGATTACTGGGGATTGTCGGAAGAATTGCAAAAGACTGTGCAGAAAGAGAAGACGAGACAGGGAAAAAAGTGGTGAAATTTTTATTTGTGCTGATTCTGGTAAGTCAGATACTTTTAGGGATTGATGCAATCAGTGATGTGATTGAAAGAAGAAAATAGAATAAGGGATAATCAGAATGAGCAGAATAAGAATTGTAAAAAAGAACGATGAATATACTTCAGAATATCAGGTGGGGGATCTGTTTGAGATTACAGGCACCTGGTATGGAGGCGTCCATATTATGGGAAAATCAGGTGCGCCTGTTTCTCTGGATAAAGAGGAATATGTAGAATTGGATACAGAGCCTGAGTTAAAGCAAGAAGAGGTGATTCCGAGAGACATCCGAGTGGGAGATATTGTACAGCATTTTAAGAGAGAATGGGTGTCAGGGGAAACTTCAGAATATTTATATAAAGTGCTTGCATTTGCGCAGCATACAGAGACAGGAGAAAAACTGGTGATTTATCAGGGGTTGTATTCTCCGTTTAAAATCTGTGCAAGACCATATGGAATGTTTATGAGTGAAGTGGATCATGAAAAATATCCGGATATTAAGCAACAGTACAGGTTTGAAAAAATAAAGGAATAAAATGGAGATGAAGATGTTTCACGTGAAACATCTTCGTTTTTATTACCAGTATGTTTGATTACATTTATGAAAAAAGTGCCATTCGTGTCTGGTGAAAAGAAAATAAAAAAATATTTAAACTCGCTCTTGACTTGGAGTTAACTCCAGGTGATATAGTATCATCAATCCTCAAAAAGGAGAAAAACAGTAAGAATTGATGAGAAAAAGAGGAGTGGATATTAATGTATATTGAAACAATCAACAGCCCTGAAGATGTAAAAAAACTGACGATCGAGGAGCTTCCGGCACTGGCAGAAGAGATGCGCCATGCACTTTTGATCAGGGCAAGCCGGCATGGCGGACATTTCGGACCAAATTTCGGAATGGTGGAAGCGACCATTGCCATGCATTATGTATTTGAATCTCCAAAAGATAAAATTGTATATGACGTTTCCCATCAGAGTTATCCGCACAAAATGCTAACAGGAAGAAAAGATGCATATCTTTATGAAGAGCATTACGATGATGTATCCGGTTATACAAATCCACATGAGAGTGAGCATGATTTCTTTACGATCGGTCATACATCTACTTCTGTCAGTCTTGCCTGCGGACTTGCAAAAGCAAGAGATCTGAAGGGGGAAGACGGAAATGTGATCGCAGTGATCGGAGACGGTTCTTTAAGCGGCGGAGAAGCACTGGAGGGAATTGACTACGCCGCAGAATTGGGTGGAAATCTAATTATTGTAGTGAATGACAATGATATGTCCATCGCAGAGAATCATGGAGGATTGTATCAGAATCTGAAGCTGCTGAGGGAAACAAACGGAACAGCTCCATGTAACCTGTTCAAAGCGATGGGGCTTGATTATATTTATGTAAACCAGGGAAACGATACAAAAGCGCTGGTGGAGGCATTTCAGAAAGTAAAAAACAGTAGTCAGCCGGTTGTGGTTCATATCAATACGCTGAAAGGAAAAGGATATGAGCCGGCAGAGCAAAATAAAGAACAGTGGCATTTCAGCGGCCCGTTTGATCTTGAGACGGGAAAACCTCTTTATACTTCAAATACGGAGGACTACGCTGGTATTACGAGAGATTATCTTTTGAAAAAGATGAAAGAAGATTCCAGTGTGGTTGCCATTACATCCGGAACGCCTGCAGTTATGGGATTTACAGAAGATAAGCGAAAAGAAGCCGGACGCCAGTTTATTGATGTGGGAATTGCAGAAGAGACAGCGGTTGCTCTGGCATCCGGTATTGCGACAAACGGAGGAAAGCCTGTTTACGGCGTGTACAGTACTTTTGTACAGCGGACATTTGACCAGATCGCACAGGATCTGTGTATCAACAACAGTCCGGCAACAATTGTGACATTCTGGGGTTCTGTTTATGGAATGAATGATGTCACACATCTGGGATTTCAGGATATTCCGATGATGGCAAATATTCCGAACCTTGTTTATCTGGCACCGACGACAAAAGAAGAATATCTTGCCATGCTTGATTGGAGTGTGGAGCAGAATTCTTATCCAGTTGCAATAAAAGTGCCGGGCGGTGAGATGATTTCGGATGGGAAAGCAGTGACGAAGGATTTCAGCAAATTGAATACTTATGAAGTAATACAGAAAGGAAGCAAGGTTGCAGTGATCGGACTCGGTGTATTCTATTCACTGGGAGAGAAAGCAGCAGAACTGATCGCAGAGAAAACAGGTGTGCAGCCGACACTGGTGAATCCATATTACATCACAGGTCTGGATGAAGCACTTCTTGATGATCTGAAGAAAGATCATGAAATCGTAGTGACCCTGGAGGATGGAATTTTAGACGGAGGTTTTGGTGAAAAGATTGCCCGTTATTACGGTGTTTCTGATATGAAAGTGCTAAACTTTGGATTGAAGAAAGAGCTCCTTGACCGATATGACGTGCAGGAAGTATTGGAGAAAAATCATCTGAATGCAGAGCAGATTGCAGGAGATGTAGAAGCAATCTTAAAATAATAGAAGGCCGGCGGAGTAATCTGTCGGTATTTTTGTGCCCAAACAGTTGATTTTATAAAAACATCAGTGTATGGTAGAGTAGTAAGAAAGCTCAAACGAATGAGAAAGAGGAAAAGACATGAAATTAAATGAATTACAAATAGGAAGTACTGCCACCATTCTTTCGGTTGGGGGAGAGGGCGCTCTGCGCCAACATTTTCTGGATATGGGATTGATACAAGGCACAGAAGTGACGGTTGTACAATATGCACCGATGGGAGATCCAATTGAGCTGCGGCTTCATGGCTACGAGCTGACGATTCGCCTGAAAGATGCAAAAAACATTGAAATCAGTAAAGAACACAAACCAAAGAATATCAGAAAAAAAGTAGAAAAACAGGAGAAACTGCATCCGGGATACGGGGAAGGCGGAAAGTTTCATAACCGGAAAGAGGAGACTCCGCTGCCTGAAGGGGAGACACTGACGTTTGCTCTTGTGGGAAATCAGAATTGTGGAAAGACGACATTGTTTAACCAGTTGACCGGTTCCAAACAGCATGTGGGTAACTTTCCGGGAGTTACAGTAGACAGAAAAGATGGAGTGATCAAAGGCCATAATAATACACTGATCACAGATCTGCCGGGGATTTATTCGATGTCTCCTTACAGCAGTGAGGAAATCGTGACGAGAGAGTTTGTCATTCGTGAGAAACCGAAAGGGATCATCAATATTGTGGATGCAACAAATATTGAGCGAAATCTGTATCTTACCATGCAGCTGTTAGAGCTTGGTTTTCCGATGGTTGTTGCATTGAATATGATGGATGAACTGCGTGAAAACGGAGGTTCCGTTCTGGTTAATGAAATGGAGGAGGCCCTGGGAGTGCCGGTCATTCCGATTTCTGCGGCAAAGGCAGAAGGAATTGAGGAGTTGATCCAGCATGCCATCCATGTAGCAAAATATCAGGAAAAACCACTGGAAACAGATTTCTGCCGAAAAGAGGAAGGGGTTCACAGAGGAATTCATGCAGTAATGCATCTGATCGAGGATCATGCTGAAAAAGCAGAGATACCGGTTCGGTTTGCGGCAAGCAAGATCATGGAAGGTGATGAAAAAATATTAGAGCAGCTGAATCTGACAGAAAATGAGAAAAACCTTCTGGAGGATATTTCCCGACAGACGGAGGAGGAAACCGGACTGGACCGTGCAGCCGCAATTGCACAGATGAGGTTTGCTTACATTGAAGATGTCTGCAGTGAGTCAGTGATCAAGCCGAAAGAGAGCAGAGAACATCTCAGAAGTCGGAAAATCGATCGGTTCCTGACTGGAAAATATACCGGAATTCCTGCATTTGTTGGAATTATGGCAGTTGTATTCTGGCTTACTTTCAATGTAATCGGAGCATTTTTGCAGGGGCTTCTGGAGTCTGGAATCACGGCACTAACGGATGTCGTGGACCATGCAATGACAGTAGCGCATGTAAACAGTGTGGTACATTCGCTGGTGATTGATGGAATTTTCAGCGGAGTCGGCGGTGTTTTAAGTTTTCTGCCGATCATTGTGACACTGTTTTTCTTTCTGTCGCTTCTGGAAGACAGTGGATATATGGCAAGAGTAGCTTTTATCATGGATAAACTTCTCCGAAAACTGGGACTCTCCGGACGAAGCATTGTTCCGATGCTGGTTGGATTCGGATGTACAGTTCCTGGTGTGATGGCAAGCCGGACGCTGCCGTCTGAGAGAGACCGAAAGATGACAATTCTTCTGACTCCGTTCATGAGCTGTACGGCGAAGCTGCCGATTTACGCATTTTTCACTGCGGCATTTTTCCCGAAGAGGGGAGCGCTTGTGATGATTGGACTTTATGTATTTGGAATTGTGATGGGAATTTTAATGGCACTGATCTTTAAGAAAACGGCATTCAAAGGGGAAGCGGTTCCGTTTGTGATGGAGTTGCCGAACTATCGTCTGCCAGGAGCCAAGAATGTCGGACATCTGTTATGGGACAAAGCAAAAGACTTTTTACAGAGAGCGTTTACGGTTATTTTCATTGCAACGATCGTAATCTGGTTCTTGCAGAACTTTGATATGGGATTGAACATGGTTTCTGATTCCCAGAACAGTATTCTGGCACTGGTGGCGGGTGTACTTGCACCGATCTTCCTGCCGGTAGGATTTGGAGACTGGAGAATTGTGACAGCATTGATTTCTGGATTTATGGCAAAGGAAAGCGTTGTGTCATCCCTGACTGTTTTGTTCGGAAGCAGCGCAGCACTTCAGGGCACACTTACAGTTGCCGGGGCAGCAGCACTTCTCGTGTTCTGCCTACTTTATACGCCATGTGTTGCAGCAATCGCATCTGTGAAACGGGAGCTGGGCGGAAAATGGGCAGCAGCAATGGTATTCGGACAGTGCCTGATCGCATGGGTTGTTGCATTCGTTGTTTATCAGATTGCCGGGCTGCTGTAGCAGTTGACTGCATATAAAAAGAACCGGAAGGAATTCCAGTGTATGGAAATTCTTTCCGGTTTTTTTCTATATTACAATCCAAATAAATGCTCGATCAGAATTTTCAGACCGATGAGGATCAGTATGACACCACCGGTGATCTCAGCATATTTTCCAAGTTTTCCACCGATTTTATTTCCCAGGAAAACCGCGATGCAGCTGATGATAAATGTGGTGATGCCGATGAGACAGACGGCGGGAATGATGTCTACGTTTAGGAATGCAAAACTGATACCTATTGCGAGAGCATCAATGCTGGTTGCAACTGCAAGCAGCAGAATATCCTTTGCCGGAATAGAATTCACATCAGTATCACATTCGGCTTCCGCTTCTTTTGATTCCCGAATCATATTGACCCCGATAAAACCAAGCAGGAAAAATGCAATCCAGTGATCTACAGCTGTGATAAAGGACTCAAAATAGGTTCCTACCCACCAGCCGATCAGCGGCATCATTGCCTGGAAAAATCCAAAGGCGAGTCCCAGTTTCAAGGCATAAGTTTTGACTTGTTTTTTCAGACAGATTCCTTTTGCAAAGGATACGGCACATGCATCCATGGAAAGGCCGATTCCGATCAGAAATACAGAAAATAAGCTCATTTTTTCTCCTCCTTCATAAAAAACGAGACTTATCCACGCAAAAATATCACGTGAATAAGTCTCGTTATTGAACGCTGTACCAGATGGAAAACCATCAATATGTTGACACAGCGACTCTGTACAGAGCTAACTACTCCCTTATTGCAGTTTTATTATCATAACAGAGAGGGGGAGTGATTGTCAAGAAAGAAAAAATATAAAAAATTAGCACTCACCTCTTGATAATGGAAGTCGATTTTTGTCCTGTCTTGTGTATCTCAGAAATGCCTATTTTACAGGCTTTCGGAGTGATCAGACATTTTGTCTGGTATCGTAGAATAGCGTCAAATGAATTGCAAATGGTGTAAATTTGGTGTAAAAAATCAAAGAAAAAAGGAGAGTGCTAATAAAATGAAACTGACTTATACAAATGTGAATGGATATCTGATTCCCAATCTCACCTATAAATCCGGTGAGCAGATGGAACAACTTGGCAAATATGGATTTTTACGCAGAGATTATCTGAAGAACCATCGAAATTCAACTTATCAGGTGATGCTTCTGCAGGATAGTATTGGTGAGCATCTGCTGGAAGTAGACAAGGCAGCCAGGGAACGGGAAGAAATTATCATGAAGCAGTTGGAAGAAAAAGATCCATTGCCGGATAAAGAGAAAGATTAGATGGCATGGGTAAGAGCTGCTAATCAGCACAGAGCGATTGCGGAAGAGATTATTTTAAAGGAAGTGATCTATGTTTAACAAAGTTAAAGTTTGTAACTGAGGATTGAACAGGTAATTGGACAGATTAAAAATTTATTGAAAAAAGAATAAAATGTTTAGAGAAGGCGTGAGTGATAGAGATATTACTTACGCTTTTTCTTTTGAACTGAAAAGGAGGATGGAGCATGGCACAGATTTTTCGTGTAGAGAGAACTAAGAATTTTACGGTAATGAG
>OIZR01001095.1_pt1 | contig 14198 bp, 14 predicted proteins | sample 1588591 | NCBI WGS metagenome assembly OIZR01 (sample SAMN03283249) | human gut metagenome | biome: human-associated habitat; material: feces | host: Homo sapiens | place: USA | collected 2013 | reverse complement strand
GCCTTGGTAGCTCAGTTGGTAGAGCAGAGGACTGAAAATCCTCGTGTCACTGGTTCGATTCCGGTCCAAGGCATTGAGAAAGGCGGAATGTCTGTAAAGATATTTGAGATACAGCGTTTCTCGTAGGTATGCGGGTGTAGTTCAATGGTAGAACACCAGCCTTCCAAGCTGGATACGTGGGTTCGATTCCCATCACCCGCTCTTTTTATTTGTATATGAAAGACGGAAGTCCTGTTTAAGCAGGACTTTTTTTTATGTCATAGGAAAGTTTATCCTATGACATAAAAACGCTCCGCGGGGATCGCCATGGGTTGGAAGAGAATTGGGCTGATGAGACGACCCGCCGCAGGCGGAGAAGCTCGTGAGCAAGCAAAGAAAATCAATAAAGCTTGAAAATAATTATGATTGATCCGATAGGAAATATAGTGTATACTAAAAACTGCATAAATTTTTCGTTAAAGGAGACAGTATATGAAAAGAAGAAATCTGGCAGTGGCTGCAGCAGTTCTGGCAGGCACAGTGGTTTTAACAGCATGCGGAGGCGGACAGAAGGCAGAAACAACTGCAGCGCCGACAACAGCAGCAGAGACTACTGCTGAGGAGACAACAGCAGAAGAAACAACAGCAGAAGAGACTACAGAGGCAGAAGAACAGGAAGAAGGTGCTGTTGAGCTGAGAATCGGCCAGGTTGAGGCAGCTGCTCATGGTGACAAGTGCTTTGCTATTGTGACAGCAGTTATTGACAGCAACGACACCATTGTAGCGTCCTATATTGATGAATATCAGTTCCTGTCTACCAATGAGACCGGTGTTCCCAACAGCGAGAGCTTTGCAGAGAGCGGAGCTGTGGCAGCAGACAAGGTTCTGGCATCCAAGAGGGTAAACGATGCTTACTATTCTGAGATGATGAAGAAAGCAGGTTCCACCAAGAATATTGCAGCGAACTTTGATGAGATTCAGAATTATGCAGACGGCAAGACCATTGCAGAGCTGGAGGAGCTTTCTGGAAAGACTCCGGAGGAAGTAGTAGATGCTGTGTCCAGCGCGACTCTGGTAGATACTCAGGGCTATGTGGCGGCAATTGTTGATGCAGCAAAGGCAGCCCAGGAAAATGACGCAGTGGTTTATGAGGGTGATGTGGACAGCCTGAGCCTGAAGCGCATTGAGGCAGCTGCCCATGGCGACAAGTGCTTTACAGTTGCAGCAGCACTGACAGATGGCACGAATGTAGTACTTTCCTACCTGGATGAGTATCAGTTCCTGACAACAAATGAAGTAGGCGTTCCCAACAGCGAAAGCTTTGCAGAGAGCGGCGCTGTAGCAGAGGGAAAGGTTCTGGCGTCTAAAAGAGCAAACGATGCCTATTATTCTGAGATGATGAAGAAGGCAGGCTCTACTAAGAACATTGCAGAGAACTTTGATGAGATTCAGAGCTTTGTAAATGGTAAGGCTATTGCAGAACTGGAGACTTTCTCTGGAAAGACCCCGGAGGAAGTGGTAGATGCCGTGTCCAGTGCAACTCTGGTAGATACTCAGGGCTACATTGCAGCAATTGTTGAGGCTGCAAAGCAGTAAGAGAATAGTCTGACAGGACTTAAGCGATTTTTGGTCAGGCGGTTTGAGGCGGAAGGAAAGACGCATTCAGGCAGCCTGACCGAAAATTGTAAAATAGAAGGGAAAAGGTAAATAAGCCATAAGCTAATTAAACCAAATATTAAATAAAAAGCGCTTGCAAATAATCAGAATCTGTGTTATTATAAATAGCGTCCGGAGATTCTATAAATAACGGATAAAACATAATGCGCGAGTGGCTCAGTTGGTGGAGTACGACCTTGCCAAGGTCGGGGTCGCGGGTTCGAGTCCCGTCTCGCGCTCTTTTTATTATCAAAATACAGATTTCTGTTTCAGGAGTCTGTATTTTTTTATTTCATAGGAACAAATTACGTCCTATGAAATAAAAACACTCTGCGGGGATCGCCATGCGGCGGTAGAGAATTTCGTCGCAGAAGCGATCCGCCGTAGGCGGAGAAGCTTACGGGCGGGGAAACAGACAGAATCTGCTCCGATTGCAAATATAGAGATGCAATGGTACAATAGAGTGAAATGGGGAGAATACGAGCATATTAACACAGTTTTGGAGAAGGGACAGACTTATGCTAAAGATTATCGTGTGTGATGATGACGAACGCGACTTAAATCAGATTACAGAATTGGTTGATGAGTATCGCAGTACCCATCAGGAACAGCCGTTTTCTGTAGAGCGGGTTGATACAGCATCTGAGCTGGTAGCACAGCTGGAACGGGGAAAACGGTATGATATTTATATTCTGGATATTATCATGGATGAGCAGGATGGAATCAGTCTGGGGCAGACAATCCGCAAATACAGCCTGCGCAGTGCGATTGTCTATGTGACCGGATCGCCGGAATACGCTATGGGAGCGTTCGATGTATTTGCAAGCGGATATTTGTTAAAGCCGGTAGAGCCGCAGAAATTTACAGAATGCATGGATCGGATTGTATCTCAGCTGCGTCCTAAAAAAGAGGATATTTATACATTTAAGGGACGCAATGGAATTGTGAGTATTGAACTGGAGCAGTTGATTGCGGTGGAGAATGTAGCTCGGGTTATGCACTTTTATATGGAACAGGGAAAGGTGTATGAAAGTGTATATATTCGTAAACCGTTTGAGCAGGAGCTGGATCGGCTTCTTCAGGACAGCCGCTTCATTCAGCCGCACAAATCCTTTGTAGTGAATATGGATCATGTAGAAAAAATGATGGCTCATGATTTTCTGATGTCAGATGGAAGTATTATTCCAATCAGCAGAAACAGTCTGTCTCAAACAAAGCGGGGATATCTGGAGTTCCTTTCCAGAATGGATCGCAGATAGGAAAGAGCATGGGACATTTACAGGACAGCCGGAAGCGGATTTTCCGTTCCGGCCTTTCTGGTTTATGGGGGAAGAATGAAACATGGAAATCAGGCATTTTATTATAAGCTGCATTGCCCATATTTTCCTCGGCTTTTTTTTGATGATTTTTTCTGCGAGGAGATATTCTCTGAAGAAGACTGGAAGTATTCTTCTGGGAACCGTAATCCTTCTGATAGCAGTGGAGATCGCGGCGCTCCCGTGGGACAGTAATAAGGGGTTTTTTTTCCTGATGGCGGGACTGCGGATTCTTGCAGCTCAGGGGGTGGCTCTGTATCTTTCAGAATACAGAGATTCCAGAGGCATATTTACAGGAGTCCTGTCCAGCATGTGTCTGCTGGCGGGGATGATGATTCCGGAGTATCTGGGAGCAGCTGTGGGATATCCGGTCTGGATTCCGTTTCTGGGAATTCCCATTCATCTGAGTATCCTGATTTTACTGTGGCATTTTTTTGTGTCGGTTTACCGGGAAAACCAGAGAGCGTCGAAGAGCGGCTGGGGAAAAAGCTGTGTGGCTACAGTAGGCTTTTACTTCGCAGCATGGGGAATCGGGGTGGTTATGTATGGAACATCCCGGGCAGCGGAGGCTTTCTGGGCAGTGGTGTTTGTTATTTTAACAGTATACAGCCTTTATGTCATAATGTTCTGGATGGTGTGGCGTCTTCATAAGGAACGTCAGGCTATGAAATCAGGAGAACTGCTGGAACGGGGAATCCGGGCTTTGAAATACGAGCTTCAGGAGCTGCACGAAACGGAAAACAGAATTGCAGTTCACGTTCATGACAGAAGACATCTTATCCGCCTGATGCAGCAGCTGATGGCAGATGGAGACTATGAGCAGGTGAAGCAGGTCTTAAATCAGATGAAGCAGATGACAGAGCTGACGGCAGGAAACAGACGATGTGCCAATCCGGCTATCAACGGAATTATGGCGTCCTATGAGGCTGAGGCAAAGGACCTGGGAATTCGGACGGATCTGCGCATTGAGTTTTCAGATGAACTGAAGCTGGATGACTGGGATGCGGCTGCTATCACAGGGGGATTGATGGCCAATGCCATCCGAATGTGCAGAGAACTGGAGAATCCGGAGAAGCGCTGGATGAATGTGAGGCTGTGGGGAAGAAAGAATATGCTGGGAATAGAGGTTTCCTGCAGCTGCAGAAATGATATCCGGCTTCATCCGGAAACAGGGCTTCCTGTCACGAAGAGAGGAGTGGATTATGGAAGCGGTCTTCAAAGCGCGGCTTATTATGCAGAAAGAAATAGAGCAGATTTTCAGTGCAGGCGGGAAAATGAAACCTTTCTGGCCCGGATTGTGTTGTAGAGGAGGACGGCGATGGCAGAGTATCGTTTGATCACATTCTGTCTGACGAATGTATTTCTGGGGATCTATATGGCTCTTTTTTTAAAGAGAAGATTCAGCTGGAAAATAACCATAGCTGCGTTGAGTTTTATGGAGCTGGGGCTCTGGTTTTTTGAGTATATGCGATATATAAACGAAACAGGGGAGTATTGTTATGAAAATGTTCTGATAGGAAGGCTGCCGGTGATAGTTGTGGGAATTTTTCTGTCAGAATATTGGGATGCAAGAGGTATTTTTACGGCACTGACCGGAGTGTTTTATGGAAATCTGGGGGGACTTGTAGTTCGAACCGTTTACTGTCTCAATCATTCCCTGAGTCTGGGAATTACAGCTGTGGTAATTTTTCATGTACTGCTTCTGGTGATTTTGTGCTGCCATTTTCGTCCGGCCTACTGGAAAGCTCAGGAGGTGTATCGGAAAGAATGGGGACTTTTCAGTTTAATTCTTATCATGTTTATTACAGGGAATTATCTGATGCTTGGTGCTATGCGGGGACTGCCCATAGCCTGTATCCGCAATGTAGTTCCGCTTTTATATTTGCTGAATGTATTTGGAATGATTGTAATGGCCTTTCGAGTGCTGGATCGCCTGGAACGGGAGCAGAGCCGGGAGCAGGCTGTGCGGGTGTTAGAGGCAAGCGGTCAGATTCTGAAGCAGGAAACAGAGGAAATTCAGCGGGTGGAGCGGCGGATTACGCAGTTTAACCTGGATAACCGCCAGTTTATTGCCAAAGCGGAAGCGTTGATGGAGACAGGCTGTTATGAACAGATGGATCAGCTTCTGGCGCAGATGCAGGAGCTGCCTGCCAGACTTTCTGTAAAGCGCTATTGCCAGAATCTTCCAATCAGCGGTGTGATTTCCTACTATGTCAGAATGGCCAGAAAAAACTGGATTCATGTAACTGTACAGGCAGAGATTCCGGAAAATATCGGGGAATATGAGTGGGAAATCGCAGTGATGCTGGGCAATCTTCTGGACAATGCAGTGCGGGCCTGTACTGAGGTGGAAAAATGGGGAAGCAGAAAGCTGACCATTAAGGTACAGCAGATCCGCAGACAGATTATCTTTGAGATCCGAAATACTTATGCAGGAAGAATTCAATTTGATTCAGAGACAGGGCTTCCATTGTCCCAGCGGGGAGAAGGACACGGACTGGGCATGGGCAGCGTTGCTTCCTGTGTAGAGAAATGGGGAGGAATTCTGGACTGCGGGGAAGAAAATGGTTGGTTTTTTGTTCGGATTCTGATATAAAATAGATATAAGCTGCATAAAAAGGCAGCAGAGGACAGAAAGGCAGGAAGATGGAAATTTCTTACCGGATTGTAAAAGAAACGGTTTGTATTGATAAAATAGAAAATCCCGGGACTGTTGTGGTAGTCCCGGAGGAAGTGGAGGGGCGTCCGGTGACTGAACTGGGCGCTTATGTGCTTTCAGGGAGCAGAGTGGAGGAGGTTTATCTCCCGTCTCATCTGGTGAAAATCGGTGCTTATGGGTTTTACGGCTGTGAGGAGCTGAGGCGGCTTCATGCTTACGGTCGCCTTACGGATCTGGGAACCGGACTGTTTGCCGGGGTTCAGGGCGTAGAACATCTGGAATTTACAGAATTTGCAGGAGAACGATCCGGCTTTAAGGAGCTTTTGTCAGAACTTCGTCAGACTCTCCGGGTAACGCTTTGGCGGATGGAGGCAGATGGAAAAATCACCCAGGCGCGGCTTATTTTTCCGGAGTATTATGAGGAGTCTGTGGAAAATACACCAGCCCGCATTTTGTTTATTGAAACCCATGGCTGCGGTCATCGGTACCGTTACTGTTTTGTAAACCGTCAGTTTCAGTTTCGAGGCTATGATGAGCTGTTTCCTCATGTGAAGGTACAGGAATCAGAAGAGCTGGTGACAGAGCTGGCGTTGGGACGTCTTCTGTATCCTGTGGAGCTGACACCTCGCTTTGAAGCTATGTACCGGGAATATGTAAAAGAGCACTGGAATGCGGCAGGGCGGCTTTTGATTGAAGCGGACAGTCCTCAGAAAGGGCGGAGAGCCAGTCTGGAGCCGGGGCGGCTGCCATGGCTGGTAACAGAAATTCTGGAGAGGGCAGGAGATGGTGAAGAGTCGGGTCCAGCGGAAGAGGGAAAAAATCAGCTGACGGATCGGATAGAAGCACTGATTGCTCTGGCCAGAGAGGCAGAGGATACGGAGATGGTCAGCTGGCTGATGGATTACCGGCATGAACGGAAAGACGAAAAGCAGATTGGTGAGGTCGGCAGAGAAAATGCCGGGGGACAGGCGGCAGAGGATGGTTCTAAGGGCCGTCGGCGCAGAAGATTTGAACTGTAAACCAGCATGAAAGCTGCAGCAGAGAGAAATCATAAAGGACGGAGGCAAATATATGATCGATCCTACAAGACACAGGCAGCTCCAGGAGCTGGATGTAGTGGGACTGTGTACGCGGATTCTTCAGAATTCCAGAAATGAATTATATTTGAATATGCGCTATCTGGATCTTTCACTCAGCAGCCTTGGCTTTGAGATGGATCCGGCCTGTCGGGGGCTGGGAACAGATGGCTTTGTGATTTATTATCATGGAGAATATCTCTGTGATTTGTACCGGAGAGGCCGGGTGCTCGTGAATCGGGCATATCTTCACATGGTACTTCACTGTCTGTTTTGCCATATGGATACCATGGGCAGGCGGGATGGCAGGATGTGGAATCTGGCCTGTGATATTGCAGCGGAATCTGTGATAGACGGTCTTTATCTAAAATGCGTTCATATACAGACACCGCCCTTTCGGATGGACTGGTACGGGCGTCTGAGGCAGCGTCTGCAGGTTGTGAACGCAGAAGGCGTGTATAAGGCCCTGGAAGAAATGAAGCTGACAGAACGGCAGCTGGAGCGTCTGGAGGCGGAATTTCTGGTGGATGATCATCAGTACTGGCAGCTTCCGCCAGATGCGCCGAAAACAGGTGTTGTGCGGCAGAACCAGTGGAGCAATAACCGGGAGAAGCTTCAGACTGAAATGGAGACCATGGGAAACCAGCAGGATGAGGACACAAAAAGCCTTCTGGAGCAGGTACAGGTGGAAAACAGAAGCCGCTATGATTATCGCAGATTTCTGCAGAAATTTTCTGTACTGCGGGAAGAAATGCAGGTGGATGAGGATTCCTTTGATTATGTGTTTTATACCTATGGTCTTTCCCTGTACGGAAACATGCCGCTGGTAGAGCCGCTGGAATCAAAGGAGGTCAGCCGGATTGAGGATTTTGTTCTGGTGATTGACACCTCCATGTCCTGTTCTGGAGATCTGGTTCGGCGGTTTCTGGAGGAAACCTACAGTGTGCTGTGTCAGTCAGACAGCTATTTTAAAAAGACCAATATTCATATTATCCAATGTGATGATCAGGTGCAGCAGGACAGAAGGATCACCTGCCGTCAGGAGATGGAAGCGTATATGCAGGAGTTTTCGATTATCGGACAGGGCGGAACGGATTTCCGTCCGGCCTTTGAGTATGTAAATCAGATGCTTGGCCGGGGAGAGTTTCACCGGCTGAAAGGACTTTTGTATTTTACGGATGGAGAGGGGATTTATCCGGTAAAGCGTCCTGTGTATGATACTGCTTTTGTGTTTGTGAAGGAGCAGTATACGGACATTTCCGTCCCGTCCTGGGCCATGAAGGTAATTCTGGAGCCGGAGCAGCTGTTGGAGATGAAACAGGAGAAACCTATAGAGATAGAATAGCAGGAGAAAAGAAATGAACATTAAACGTGCAAAGCAGGAAATAAAGGATACCATAGAGGCTTATCTGAAAAAGGATGAGTTTGGCTCCTATGTCATTGGCTCCGTCCGGCAAAGACCTGTATTGTTGATTGGCCCGCCGGGAGTAGGAAAAACACAGATTATGGAGCAGATTTCCCAGGAATGCGGAATCGGTCTGGTGGCCTATACCATTACCCATCACACAAGGCAAAGCGCCATCGGTCTTCCTTTTATTGAGAAGAAAGAGTATGGAGGCAGAGAGTATGCAGTAACAGAATATACCATGAGTGAGATTGTGGCGGCTGTTTATAATAAAATCCAGCAGACTGGGCTGGCTGAGGGCATTCTGTTTATAGATGAGATTAACTGTGTATCAGAAACCCTTGCTCCGACCATGCTCCAGTTCCTTCAGGGAAAGACCTTCGGCAATCATCGGATTCCGGAGGGCTGGATCATCGTAGCTGCAGGAAATCCGCCGGAATACAATAAGTCTGTACGGGATTTTGATATTGTAACCCTGGATCGTATCCGCAGAATTGATGTGGAGCCGGATTTTGACGTCTGGAAGGAATATGCAGTAAAGGCAGACATTCATCCGGCAGTGCGGGAATATCTGAATATCCGCCGGCAGAACTTCTGTCAGATTGAAACAACGGTAGATGGGCGGCTTTTTGTCACGCCCCGTGGTTGGGAGGATCTTTCTCAGCTGATTCAGGTGTATGAGGAACTGGGGAAAAAGGCAGACCGGGAGCTGATCCAGGAATATATCCAGTTCCCCAAAATTGCCAAGGATTTTGCCAATTATCTGGAGCTTCATTATAAGTATAAAAATGATTATCAGGTAGAGCGGATTCTGGAGGGAGAAATTTCCGAAGCAGCAGTGGAAAAGCTGGAGCGGGCGGCCTTTGACGAGCGGATCAGTGTGGTAGGGCTTCTTCTCTCCGGACTGAATGAGGAGTTTCGCCAGGTAAGCCGGATGGGGCGGATTATGGCTATGCGGATGGAATGGATGAAGGAGCTGCACAAAAGCGGAGCTTTTGAAGGAAATGGCATTGAGGCCTTTGCAGCCATGACGGCAGAGTTTCAGGAGCAAATGGAAATGCGCCTGGAGCAGGGGCTGATTTCCAGAATGGAATACCGCACCCGGCGGGCGGTTCTGGCGTATTTTGAGGAGGATCTGAAAAAGCTTCGTGCCGGAGATTTTGCAGATGGGACGCAGGTATGGGAAGCTCTGCGAGAAAATTTCGGGCAGGACAGTGACCGCTATGAGGATATGGCAGAGGCTGCCGGAGAAAAGTTAGAACATGCCTTTGATTTTATGGAGGCGGCCTTTGGGGGAAGCCAGGAAATGGTTTTGTTTGTAACGGAGCTGAATACGGGCTTCTACAGTATCGAGTTTCTGCAGGAATATGATTGTGAACGGTATTATCAGTATAATAAAAACCTGCTGTTCTCCAGAGAAGAGGAGCTGTTGGGGAAGGTTTTGGGACAGTAATGTGGAGAAAACAGAGAGCATGTGGAAAACACAAGGCAGCCGCCTGCTCTTTGTGGAAAACGAGAAAGGATAAGATATCAATATGAATGGGTTGAGAACAGGAATCTGGTATCGGACGCTTCCCAGGCTGGATACGGAAGCGATGATGAACACAATGAAGGGCTGGGGCCCGGGAATCCTTGATTTTATAGTAAGACTTTTGATTGCTCTGCTGATTCTTTTTATTGCCAGCCGGATTGTGAAGATTATCAGCCGTATTATGAACAATGCCATGGAGCGGGCGTCCCTGGATGTGAATGTGATGCGGATGCTTACCACCTTGACCGAGGTGGCGATTTATACGCTGGCTGTATTTATTGCAGCTGACAATATGGGCATTCCTTCTGCATCGATTATTGCCCTGTTAGGTTCCGCAGGCCTTGCAATCGGTCTGGCGCTGCAGGAAAGCCTGAAAAATGTGGCAGGAAGTCTGATGATTATGATCAGCCGTCCCTTTGTTATAGGAGAATATATTATTTTTGGAGATATTGAGGGAACAGTTGTCAGTGTAGGACTGATTTATACAACACTGCTTACCGTAGATAATAAAAAGGTCACGATTCCCAATGGCAGCATTTCCAATGGAGTGGTAGTTAATGTAACCGGTCAGGAAAAACGGAGAGTCGATCTGGAAGTAGGGATTGGATATACCTCTGATATGAAGCTGGCCAAGGAGATTATGTACCGTCTGTTTGAAAATAATCCGCTGGTACTGAAGGATGACGGGATCACAGCCTATGTAGGAAATCTGGGAGACAGCTCCGTGACTGTGGGAATCCGGGGCTGGACAAAAACAACGGATTACTGGACTGTGCGCTGGGAGATGATTGAGCGCATTAAGGAGGAATTTGACAAGAACGGAATTGAAATTCCGTTTAACCAGGTAGATGTGAATGTGAGAGGGGCTTTCACCCCTCTGCAAGAGACAGCATCCAGTGAATCCAACCGCTGACAGTGGAGGAACGGCGTTTGTAGGTGCTCATGCTTTCTACCTTGTAAAGGCCGGACTGCTTCATGACAGAAACAATGGCTGAGGCGTCCGGCATGATGCCGGTTTCCAGATACAGGCGAAAGGTTTCCCGGAAAGGCCGATGCTTTAAAATGGCTTCGCAGAGAGCCAGCTGACGTTGGCGGTAGCCCAGGTTCATCATTTTTCTTCCCAGAGGAGTGAGAAAGTAGACAGGCCGGCGTCCGTCTCCGTAGCGGCGGTCAAGAAGACCGAGATACCGGGCTGCGTCGGTGTAGTAGCTGGTCTGCCGGATATCGAAGGCATATTGTTCTGTTACCTGATCCTGACTCAACTCCTGGGCGGAGAGCAGCTCGCAAAGGTTAATGATTCGTTTCATGCTGTTTGCCTGAGGAAAGGAAATCTCCGGTTCCGGAACCGTAATTGTCCTCTGGAGTACCTCCTTTAAATCCTGAAGACTGATGGCAGTATCTTCTATAGAATAGTTTTTTTGTTTAACGAGAATCAGGGAATTGTAAGATTCCGGATTTTCAAATTTATATTCGTACAGGCTGAAAATTCCGTTGGAATAGACGAGAAAGATCGGCCTGATTTTTTTTGTCATCCGGCCAGACCAGGTACGGAATGGATAATACAGCTGGCGGATCAGAAAATCCTCGGAAAGATCCCGTTTTGCCTCCAGAAGAGAGAGGCTGAAGGCGCTTTCAAAGGCAGCATCAATTTCAATCTGTGAATTATTGACAGAGACAGGAACAGGGAGTTGGGTTATACGGTTTTGAATATGAAAATCAAACTGTCCGGAACCCATCCGTCCGGAAACGGTAGGTAAAAGCCCATCCTCCTCCAGAAAATCTGCCAGCATTCCAGATGCCAGGGCGCAGTTGATGGCGATGGCTTCGCTGGGGATGTGATTGGCATTCAGGCTTTGAAGTCCTGAGGGGAGAGACAGATGGATGATGGAAGAGACTGGTTCCGGAAATGGCTGGTAGGCGTCAAAATGGGAAATGACATAATCGCCTCGGGAAATGGGAAGAATCGCCAGCTGATGTTCAGAAAAAATCTGCGGCAGATTGATCCGGTGATCAAATTTGGCCATAAGCCGCGGTTCCCGGTATTCTTTGATCTGCGCCGCAGAAATCACGAACTTTCCCTCCTGACGGATGTGGGAAAGAATATTATATTTTTCGAACAGAGCCTCCCAGGCCCGATCGTTCTGGCCTTTTGCTTTTTCACTCATGGGCTTACTCCTAAGCTGCAGAACCTGGAAAGTCCGGCTTACTGCCAGACCTGGCTCTGTGCAGCTTTTTCTTTTATTTGTAGTTTCTTACAACCACCTCGTCTACCTGCCCCCGCTTGGCTGCGTTGGAGTTGATGGCGCGTTTGGCCTTAACAATGGTGATATCATAGGCAGCATATTGTTCCCGGATAAAGTCTGTGGCTGAGTTGGAAAGCATAAACCGGATTCCCCGGCGATTCAGCTCATCACAGCATTCCCGAAGGCGAATCTGCTCCGGACGCCCAAAGCCGCCTTTGGCATAGCCAGTGAAGTTGGCGGTATCAGAAACAGGGTCATAGGGCGGATCCAGATAGACAAAGGTTCCTTTTTTTACACTGGAAAGAACCTCGGCATAGTCCATGCTGGTAAAGGTCAGGCTGGCCTTCTGAAAGTAGGAGCTGACAGCCCGCAGGGTCGGCTCATTGATAATATTCGGGTTTTTGTAATGACCGAAAGGCGTGTTAAACTGTCCGGCATTGTTTACCCGGAAAAGCCCGTTGTAGCAGGTTTTGTTTAAATAAATAATCCGGGCAGCCCGATCCACAGGACTGAGCTGCTGGTATTTTTCCCGATCCCGATCCCAGTCTCGAACCTGATAAAAGTGTTCCGCCTCATTGGGGTGGGTTCCAAGGGCTTCAATCAGCTCGTCTACGTTGTCGCGGATTACCTCGTACATCTGAATCAGCTCGGAGTTGATGTCATTAACATGGGCAGTGTTGGGCTGCAGCTGAAATAAAACGGCGCCGCCTCCTAAAAAAGGTTCGCAGTAGGAGGAGACCCGTTTTGGAAACAGCGGTGTTAAATCATCTAAAAGTTGGCGTTTCCCGCCAACCCACTTTACAACAGGCGCAACAAGACGATTTTTTCGCATAATTTGCACCCTCTCTTTCTGAGTATATTACCCATACATTTTATCACAAGTCCGGAACAGCTTCAATAGAAAGAAGCGGTATCAGGGAAAGAAAGAGTTCATTGTATGTTATAGGAAAATAGGGTAAAATATTAGAAAAAGCAAGGTCTTCAGAAAGGATTTCATGTGGACAGATATAAAAAAATTATTATTATTACTGGGATAATCGGAGCAGTTCTTATTTGTTGGGGTTTTTTGTATTCCCAGGCGGATCGTAAAGGTTTACCAGAACGGGAGGCTGATACATTCTCTGGATAATGGAACTACGGCAGTGGGAAGGGTTCCGGGGAAGTTTTTTCATTTTGTAAAACTTTCCCAGGCCGAGAGCCAGGTTCTGGTTGAAATTCAGTATCATTATTACCATGATGAAAATGTTTCTCCTGTATTCTGGTTAGGGGATCGGCAGCAGATGTTTAAGGAACGGCTGATTCATGCCCTGCCTGCGGCGATTATTTATTTTCTGACGTTTGTGATTGGCGTAATGGTGCTTTTGTTTTGGGGGATTGTCCGCAGAGAGTTAAAAAACAGCCGGGAAAGCTTTTATTTTTCCGCATTGCTGATTGTGGTCGGGCTGTGGTTTATCAGGGGAAGTGAGCTGGTTAATCTTCTGGCATCTAACCATATTGCCCTGTCTTACACGGGTTATCTGCTGTTTCTGCAGATTCCTATTCTGTTTTTCTGTTTTTCCATTTACTATTGGGATATGAAGATAAAGCTTTGGTGGGAGAATTTGTATTTTTTTCTGTGTCTGCTGAATATGGCTGTCAGCGTTGGGCTGATTATAAAGTAAAGGCTACTTTTTTTCCTACCATGATTATCCTGGTTTCTACAGTTTGGGATTTGGGGGGATTTTATCACAATACTCTGGATACCTACAGGGCTGGCGGTCTGGCAAGCCTGCTGGTTGTGGGCGGTGTTGCCAATGATAAGGTGTTCAATACTGTGGAGCTGTTCTTTGACGGGCTGATTGATAAGACGGAAGCTATCAACCGCCTGCGTTATGAAAAGCCGAATCTGCAAATAAGTTTCCGCACAGAAAAAGCATTGTCTTTATTGCATTTTGAAGGGAGTGAAACATTATGACAGCGAATCCGATTTTGCTTCAGAAAAAATATAGCCGTGTTATTGAATGCTTTGCGAAACATCAGGGACTCTCGCTGGATGAGGCATTGGATTTCTTTTATCATTCCCAGGTTTATCAGCTGATCCGTGACGGTGTTTCTGATATGCACTGCATGAGCGATGCGTATTTGGCAGAGCAACTGGAACAGGAATATGAGGAGAAAGTGCCTGAAATGCGGTAGTAAAGGAGAAAGAAAATGGCAAAAATAGATCATGCGGCAATTCGCACAACATCTTATGAGGAGGCACAGAAATTTTTTGAAGATGTATTTGAAATAAGGCTACCGCAATCCCACTGGCTTTAGACGGTGGGTTAAGGTAGCCAAAAGCTGAGAATTAT
>OIZR01001091.1_pt1 | contig 14242 bp, 8 predicted proteins | sample 1588591 | NCBI WGS metagenome assembly OIZR01 (sample SAMN03283249) | human gut metagenome | biome: human-associated habitat; material: feces | host: Homo sapiens | place: USA | collected 2013 | reverse complement strand
TTGAACCATTATTTACGCTACCTGCCGCACCAATAACGATATGCCCGGTGGACGAACGGATCAGACCTTTGTTGTTATCCACATTACCGTTACTGATAATGGCGATATCGCCGGTGGTCTGAATATCACCGTTGTTGTTATTCAACGCAGCGGATTCAAGACCCACATAACCGCCGCGAATCTGACCATTGCTGTTGTTGAGCGTTCCGGTTTTCAGCGCCACGAGCCCCGCTTCAATCCCGACAGAACTCCCTTTACCAGAGTTAATCAGCGTGGCGTTATTGGTATCAACCGCCAGCATACCTGCTGCGGCGAGCTTGCCGTTGGTGTTATCAATCGTGCCACTGTTAACGTAGATATCGCCCATCGTGGAGATGTTACCCGCACGGGTATTCACGATAGTATTCTTGTTGGTATTGAGCGAGATAGTGCCTACAGATGTCACCGTACCGGTGGTGTTATCCAGAGTACCATTTGTCGTCAGGTTGATCGTGCTTGCAGACTGAATCTGGGCGTTACTGTTTAACAGATTACCTTTGGAATCGATGCTGACACCATTAACCCCACCTGCGATAACGCCCAGGTTGCGAACCCCTACACCTTTCTCGGTGCTGACCAGACTGATTTTGTTCGCATACATTCCGCCCAGTTTGGCAACATCTACGCTGTAACCGTTACGGTAACCCGTGGCGGATACGCTACCGGTTACCTGGCCTGCGGCGTTAACATAGTTATTACCAGCAACAACGTTCAGCTCATCGGCAGACACTTTGCCGTTAACCACCACGTTACGGGACAGAATTTCTGTCGGGCTGGCGTTATCCAGTTTACCGAGCGTAATGGTACCGCCGTTCACGGAGTAACCGGCCAGCTTGTCATCCTGGATATCCGGCGTCCCGGTGGTTAAGGTCAGTTTACCTGTATTGATTGAACCGCCACCGTTTACAGTAATACCATTCGGGTTGGCAATAATCAGATCCGCTTTATCCCCTGCAACTTCCATCATCCCATTAATGGTTGAAGGATTTTTGGAAGTAACCTCATTCAGGATCACCTTCGCCGACCCAGAGGTCAGATTACTGTTTCCCTGAATATTTCCGGCAAGTGAAGTATTGGATTCATTAGCGCTGTTATTGAAAACGACACCATTTTTATCAACGTTTAGGTTATCCCAGATATTATGAGATAAACCGCTACCGTTAGGTTTGTTGATATCAACGACTGGCACACCATTGGCGTTATATACCGTTCCATTTTTTATGACTAATCCCGCCGCTTGAGAAGCTACAGGAAAAGACAACATCATAAGTATAGCAATAGGGGTTAATGCTTTACCCACCGTTGCTTCCTTACTTAAATTTATCATCGCCACTAACGTTTTCCTTATTGATGCTATTCATTTTGGACATGCAGATCACTTTTGATGACTCACGGAATATCAGCAAAAATGATTGCGGCAAATCCTATCACCAGGCGCAATAAAAAATCACGAAAAATAAGCTGAAATAAGGACTCAAAAAACAACTAAGAGTTATTGTTTTTTCATCGAACGGCGAAGTACCTAACTTACTAAAACACAATAATTTAAAAGTTTCCCATCCTTCCTCCTTGGGTGAAAAAAATCCAATTTAGAGGATGTCTGAAATGATATGTAGTTTTCTGTACGACATCATTTCAGACATCCGAATAAAACAACAAAGTTGGTGAGCTACAATTAATTTAAATCTTGTCATTTGATTAACAAAGCATCAGCATTACTGCATCTTATTCTCTATATCTTTTACGTCGGGGTAGATTCGTTATGGTCATTACGGGCAGGCACCATTTCATTATATTACCATTTGCATTCACGCTTGTAACCCTTAAGAGTTATATAAAAGGAAATAGTTCTTGCTCATGGTAATACTGAGATCGGATTAACCATGAGGTTAGCTATATAGAGAGAGCTTTGGCTTTGCGACAATTGGCTTAAGCAGCCACATTATGTCTGGCTTATCGTTGAAAGATAGAAAGATGGGCAAAACGGTTTTACAAGGTTTCATTCCCATCTAATAGCAATCACCGCTATACATCATCCCTTAACGTACTCTGGCCTTCATAAAAATGTTATTCAAAATTAAAGATTGTAATGATTTTCATAATGTTGTTATTATTTTGCAACAAATAAATCTAACACAATGATTATTAGCTATTTTTTATTAGTTAAGAGGAGTTGTTTTTTACAGACTGCGCTATAATTCCGCTCATTTTTCACCACAGGAAAAGCTGAAGTAATCTTAAATGACTGTATTAACCCTTTTCTCCGCTGCCAGCACTCTTATATATCGTTGTTTTATTCTTATAAAAATGGTTTTTTTGACATAAAAAGTAATAGGTTCAGCCATTATGCAGAATTTACAACCTGATAAAATCGCAAAAACCCTCCTTACCCAGAATAAAAATCTGATCATCATCTTTCGGTAAGAATTAAATTACTATATTACCGTTCAACATCAGTATGAATGAAAATTCAATTGTTATACATGTGATGAATGTCATATATTGTGCTCATCGATTGCAGGACATCGCTATTCTTTTAGAGATACAGATATCACGCTGTTACTCTCTATATAAAGAACACACAAAGATTAGTTGTGTTACTGCAGTTGTTATGTCGCATATGGAAAGCCCATTGTTACATCTTTAGTAAAAAGATTTATTCACTTTCAAAATTTTTACTGCATGAAGATGGGCTGTTTTGCTGCAAGCAATTGAGTTAGTGCAATGAACAAGAACTTACTAACAAGGGTAATTATCATTTCGGATGATTCTATATTACCTTCAGGGATTAAGTGCAAAACTAGGTCACCATTATCGTTTTTTATTGAGTGTTTTTTTTGTTCTCAAAATGCATGTAATAATGACCTAAGTACACTTAGATTTGATAACCGCTTTACCAAAAACGTACTTCTTGTCGCAGTGGATGACGTAAGTATACTTGCAAAACTGCCAGATTTGGCCAGGTTTTTAATGATTGTTTCACTAAGAAAGATGAAAAACAGAAATATCTTCTTTTCACTTTCAGAGCAAACATTCATTAGCCGATATATAAAATTGAATAAACTCATTACTTTGATTAAAAGCACTGATAAAGACCAGCAAGTCAGGCAGGTGACTCTGACAAGGTATGAGTGGGATATCTATTACTTATATTTTAAGATAGATAACAAAAGAATATTGCACACCCTGCTAAAAAAGGATGTCAAGTATATTAGTCACTATAAAATATCAGTTTTTAACAAGTTTGAAATTGCTTGTGATAGTGATGGCTTTTACATTTTCAAGGCACTTATACAGTTAAGGAGATTTACCGGTTTTAAAAACGTCAGATTGTATCAATTGCATTAATTAACTCGTTCTATATTAACTCTAAATTTCAAGGATATTATTATGTTTTCTACTTTCAAAAAAGCAGCTCTGCTGGCAGCTATTGCATTACCTTTTTCAACTATGGCTGCGCCTACAGTCACTTTTCAGGGTGAAGTAACCGATCAGACCTGTTCCGTAAATATCAACGGTCAAACCAATTCAGTAGTATTGATGCCGACCGTAGCCATGGCTGACTTCGGTGCAACTTTAGCTGATGGTCAGAGCGCAGGCCAGACGCCGTTTACGGTTTCTGTGTCTAACTGCCAGGCTCCAACTGGTGCAGATCAGGCAATCAACACCACCTTCCTGGGCTACGACGTTGACGCTAACACGGGAGTTATGGGAAACCGTGATACCAGCAGCGACGCGGCGAAAGGCTTTGGCATTCAGTTAATGGATTCCAGCACTTCTGGTAACCCAGTAACTCTGGCTGGCGCGACTAACGTACCGGGTCTGACCCTGAAAGTTGGCGATACTGAAGCCAGCTATGACTTCGGTGCGCGTTACTTCGTTATCGATAGCGCAGCTGCCACTGCCGGTAAAATTACCGCTGTCGCAGAATACACCCTGAGCTACCTCTAATTAATCTACTGGCTGGCAGTAAATGTCAGCCAGTATTTCTTCGCACAATTAATAGTGATTTTTCATGGACATGGAAAAGATAAGAATGAACATTTTTGCATATTTACTGGTACTTGTATTTTCCATGAGCATGAGCAGCAGCGCGTTTGCCAGCGTGGTAATGACCGGAACCCGTATTATTTTCCCTGGTGACGCAAAGGAAAAAACCATCCAGTTGCGAAATACCAGCGATCAGCCCTATATCATTAATATCCATGTTGAGGATGAACGTGGTTCTGACAAGAATGTACCGTTTATGCCAACCCCGCAGACATTTCGCATGGAAGCTGCCGCAGGTCAGGCGTTACGCCTGCTCTACACAGGTGATAATTTACCGCAGGATCGCGAGTCTGTTTTCTGGTTTAGTTTCAGTCAACTACCTTATCTGAATAAGAACGATAAAAGTCAGAACCAGCTCATCCTGGCCCTGACTAATCGAGTCAAAATTTTCTATCGTCCCAGCTCAATTGTCGGTAAATCCAGTGACGCGCCAAAAAACCTGACTTACCAGGTAAAACAGAACCGCATTGAAGTGACGAATCCCACGGGCTATTACGTCGTGATTCGCGCCGCTGAACTGCTTAATAACGGTAAAAAAGTCCCCCTCGCGAATTCCGTCATGATTGCTCCTCAAAGCACAACTGAATGGACACTACGCTCTGGCATCAGCGTCGCTCCCGGTGCGCAGATTCATTTAGTGACCGTCAATGACTATGGCGTAAATGTCACGTCTGAGCATGCCTTATAAGCTCTTTCCCCTTTTTTGAGCGGTATCCTTTTTCACGCACGAGTATGTCGAGATGAATAAATCCGTTGTGTCAATTTCTGCGGCAATATTGGTTTTACTCTGCCAGCCGGTTATGGGGAAAGAAATCTCACCCGCTACACCGTCAGATGAAGACAACTACACCTTTGACCCGCAACTCTTCCGCGGCAGCAGATTTAGTCAGTCGTCATTGGCAAAACTGACAACTCGTGAGTCTGTTGCACCGGGCAATTATAAAATGGATATCTATACCAACAATAAGTTGTCAGGTAGTTGGAATGTCACGTTTAAAGAAGCCGCTGATGGTCGCGTTCTGCCCTGCCTGACGCCTGAAGTCGCGGACGCGATAGGCCTCAAAACAGGGGAAGATAAGGGTGAAAAAGATCCGGTCTGTACCTTTGCTCAGGAACTCGCTCCCGGCATCACCAGCCAGACACAGTTGTCACAACTGCGCCTTGACTTGTCGGTGCCTCAGAGTCAAATGATTAGTCGCCCTCGCGGCTATGTCCCCCCCAGCGAGCTGGATACCGGAGCATCGCTGGCGTTCATGAATTATATTGCCAACTATTACAACGTTGCCTATTCAGGGCAGAATGCTCATAGCCAGCGTTCGCTATGGGCATCATTTAATGGTGGCATCAACCTTGGTGCCTGGCAATATCGTCAGTTATCCAACATGACCTGGGATAATGACAAAGGGAATCAGTGGAACAATATTCGTAGCTATTTGCAACGCCCGCTGCCCGCCATAAATAGTCAATTAATGATAGGGCAACTTATCACCAGCGGAAGATTTTTCTCTGGACTCAGTTATCACGGCGTTAGTCTCGCGACCGATGAACGTATGCTGCCGGACTCCATGCGCGGCTATGCGCCGACTATTCGCGGCGTGGCTGCAACAAACGCCAGAGTCTCGGTAATGCAAAACGGTCATGAAATTTATCAGACTACCGTGGCTCCAGGCCCTTTCGAAATAAACGACCTATACCCCACCAGCTACAGCGGCGATCTGGATGTCACCGTTACGGAAGCTAATGGCGCAGTCAGTCGTTTCAGTGTCCCCTTTTCAGCCGTACCAGAATCGATGCGTCCAGGAACTTCCCGTTATAACGTGGAAGTAGGTAAAACGCAGGATAGCGGTGATGACTCGATGTTTGGTGACCTCACCTGGCAGCACGGGATGACTAATACGCTGACATTTAACAGTGGCTCGCGTATCGCTGATGGCTACCAGGCGCTGATGCTTGGCGGAGTCTATGGCAGTACGCTGGGGGCATTTGGGGCAAACCTCACTTGGTCCCATGCGCGTGTTCCTGAAAGCGAAGCGCAGAGTGGTTGGATGTCGCAATTAACCTGGAGTAAAACTTTCCAGCCAACGTCAACCACCGTCTCCCTAGCAGGTTATCGATACTCTACCAGCGGCTATCGTGATCTGGCTGATGTGCTGGGAGAGCGTCAAGCTGCCAGCAATAAACAGTCATGGGACTCCAGCCAGTGGCGTCAACAGTCGCGCTTCGATCTTACGTTAAGTCAGAGCCTTGCGAATTACGGCAACCTGTTTGTGTCAGGTTCAACACAGAACTACCGTGGCGGCAAGAGCCGTGATACCCAGCTTCAGTTAGGTTACAGCAATAGCTTTAGCCATGGCATCAGTATGAACCTTTCCGTCGGACGCCAAAGAATGGGCGGCTATAAAGACAATTCTGATGATATGCAGACGGTAACGTCCCTTTCATTCTCATTCCCACTTGGCGGCAATGGACCTCGTGTACCAAGTCTTAGCAACAGCTGGACCCATTCAACTGACGGTAGCTCGCAATTACAAAGCTCGCTAACCGGAATGCTTGATGAAGCGCAGAGCACCAACTACAGCCTGAACGTCATGCGCGATCAACAGTATAAGCAGACGACGCTAAGCGGAAACATGCAAAAACGTTTTTCACAAACAACCGTCGGATTGAACGCATCGAAGGGCCAGGATTACTGGCAGGCTTCCGGAAACGTACAAGGTGCGATGGCCGTACATGGTGGCGGCGTTACTTTCGGACCTTATCTGGGTGAAACGTTCGCCCTGGTCGAAGCTAAAGGCGCTGAAGGTGCAAAAGTCTATAACTCCAGTCAGCTGGAAATTAATGACAGTGGTTATGCGCTTGTTCCGGCAGTAACGCCCTATCGCTACAACCGTATATCTCTTGATCCACAAGGAATGGATGGCGATGCCGAGTTGGTCGACAGTGAAAAACAGGTAGCACCGGTTGCAGGTGCGGCGGTGAAAGTAGTCTTCCGTACCCGTCCTGGTAAAGCGCTGCTGATTAAATCCCGCATGGCAGATGGTTCGGAACTGCCAATGGGAGCCGATGTGCTGGATGAGAATAATACAGTCGTCGGTATAGCCGGTCAGGGGGGGCAAATTTACCTCCGCACAGAACAGACAAAAGGCCATTTGTCAGTTCGCTGGGGTGAAGGTGCTAACGATAGCTGCCAATTGCCCTTTGATATCAGCGGGAAAGACAGCAATAGCCCTATCATCCGCCTGAATGAAACCTGTCAGTCTTGATACAGAGAAAACCCGATGTCTAAATCGACTTTTTTACACATTCTGATTAGCTCCATCATATTGGTGGCACTAATACAATCATCCGCCTGGGCTAACTGTACAAACACACAGATAGGTCAAACTGAAGATGGTCGGACAGCGCTTATTGAGTTCGGAAAAATTAATATGACCGACACCTATTTTGCGCCAGCAGGTTCACTCCTCGCGACAACGGTCGTACCTCCCACTAACTACACATCAGGTGGCGCGACAGGAAGCTCCGTATTGTGGGAATGTGATGCAACAGATTTGCCAAACATCTATTTTCTGGTCGCTACCAATGGCGACGACCGCGTGGGGGGCTTTTATGATGCAGGCGGGCCTGATGGTTTGAGTGATGTCTATGCCACCTGGTTCGCTTTTGTCGGTCTCAAACAGACCATGGCGGGCGTGACGCTTGGTCGTTACTGGAAGAAAGTGCCCATCACCAGTTATGCCACTCAGGGAACTAAAATCCAGATCCGCTTACAGGATATCCCTCCTCTTCATGCTGAGCTTTATCGCATCAGTACACTACCTGATACATCAGCAACAACAAGTTGGTGCGGTAATAATAATACAGATGGTAGTGGAGTCGGATTCGCAAAACCTTCCGGTACAATCTATAACTGTGTTCAGCCCAATGCCTATATTCAGCTTTCCGGTACCAGCGGCATTTTATTTGGTCATGATGAGCCCGGCGAAGATAGTTCTGTTCATTGGGATTTCTGGGGGGCTGATAATGGTTTTGGTTACGGAATGCGATCGGCAAATCGACTCTACAACAATGCCACCTGCGTTGCCCGCAGCGCCACGCCGTTAGTATTGCTACCGACAATTGCAGAAGCACAACTGAATGCGGGCATGGAAAGTACCGGTAATTTTAATGTCCGCGTCGAGTGTAGTAACTCGGTTCAATCAGGGATTAGCGATACTCAGACAGCATTAGGAATCCAGGTGTCTGAAGGTGCATATACAGCGGCGCAAAAACTGGGGATTATCAATAGCAACGGCGGCGTCAGCGCCCTGGTCTCTGATAATTATGACGCAGTAGAGATGGCAAAGGGCGTTGGGATCTACATTTCTAACAGTGCTCACCCCGATACGGCGATGACGCTGGTTGGTCAACCGGGCATCGCGAAGTTAACCCCCGGAGGAAATGCAGCGGGGTGGTATCCTGTATTTGAAGGGGCAACATTAGAAGGTGCGACTCACCCCGGATACTCCAGCTATAGTTACTCTTTTATCGCCCGGTTGAAGAAACTGCCAAATCAGACAGTCAGTGCGGGAAAAGTGCGGGCAACGGCTTATATATTGGTGAAAATGCAATGAAATCCGTTTTGCTGCTCTTAACCGTCTTGTTCGTACAGTCAGTGGAAGCCGGCATCATGCCGGCTTCTTCACGGATGATTTATCGCGATGGCGATCGGGAAAAGACGCTGATGTTGGTCAATACCAATGACTACCCGGTACTGGTGCAAAGTTGGGTAGATAATGGTGAAAGTTCCCCAGAAGCTGCTTCTCCCCCCTTTGTGGTGCTGCCACCGGTTTTCCGCCTGGCTGCGAGACGAACACAGGGATTGCGGATAATCTATAATCATGACCCACTTCCCCAGGATCGCGAATCTGCATTCTGGTTAAATCTTTATGAAATGCCGCCAGAAACTCCCCATCAAGATCCCACACATTTAACGCTGGCAATGAATACGCAACTTAAAGTCTTTTACAGACCTAAATCTGTAACTATGACACCTGAAGAAGCTATGCGTAAAATAAGTTGGCATTTGGGTAACGACGGCAGCAGCAGCTATATTGAGCTTAATAACCCAACACCACTGAATATCTCTTTCACCTCCATCAGCATTGGGACTACAAAGGTGCAGCAAGAAAGCGATATGATGATAAAACCCTTCAGTCAACGACGGTACTGGTTAGCAAGTAATAACGTTAGTGGGATCGTTACTGCGACATATCTCGATGATAATGGTGCACAGATAAAGCAACAATTAGCGCAATAATGCTCTGAGTGGTATGTAAACTCATCGCGATGGTTCAACGCTAACGAATAACCACTATACCCACCTGAAGTACCGGAAGTGGAGAAATGACAAAATCTCTCCACTCCATTTTCCAGTCAAAACACCTCAACGCAGCCAAAAATCGTTAACGAATTGAATATCCACCATCAATGACTAATAGTTGTCCATTGACATAATCTGAAGCGGCACTGGCGAGGAACACCATTGCGCCCATAAGATCCTGTGCCCTTCCCCAGCGTTGAGCCGGTATACGCCCTTTTATTAACTCTTTTATTTTAGGGTTATTATAAATAATAGCGGTCATTTCACTCACATAATATCCTGGGGCGATACCATTAATCTGAATATTATATTCCGCAAAATCATCGGCATACGCTTTGGTCAGCCCCGCTAAAGCATGTTTAGTCGCCGCATACCCTGGCGACCAACGTCCACCATGAAATGACAATACGGAACACATATTAATAATTTTCCCTTTTCTTTGCGGGACAAATATATTCAATGCGGCCTGGCTCATATCGAATGCAGCATTCAGGTTGAGATTAATCATCGGATCCCAGTCGTTTCGATTGAAATCGATAGGACGATTAATGTTACACACGCCCGCGTTATTGACCAGAATATCTAACTGACCGAAACGCTCCAGACACCTATTAATAATGGTACATGCTGCATCAGGTTTTGTTATGTCAATTGTCATAAACTCAACTTCAACGCCTTCATGAGTTAAATGCTTTAAATATTTATTATCAGGCTCTTTGATGTCTACCAACAACAGATTAGCCCCTGCTTTGGCCAGAGCCGAGCATAAGCCTCTCCCCAGTTCACCCGCGGCCCCAGTTACGATGGCCACCTTGTTATGTAATGAAAAAAAATCCAATGAAAAATCTTCAATAGAAAAGCTCATATCACACATTGCTCCTTATGAGTAAGTAATATTTAAGGGATAATTTAAGTAATTTTTAGATATCAATAAAAAAATATAAACGTTAAAACTCAGCATGAATAATAAACATCAAATCTTATATACATTTAAGTAGTGATGTATCACGTAATAATATAGTCATCATAGATGTTATGCAGTACGCACAAAAAAACAGGCTGGATTTGCTTGCTGATTTATAATCTTTATCTAAATTACTATTAGCGCTTTGGATAATAACATAAGCATATATTACCTCCTAGCAATAATAGACATAACCTCATATCAAGGTGTCACTGGCAAATAATCGGATAAAAGACAGCATCGGTCGGCGCATAGAGCTTCTTCTATTTCACCAGAAGTGCACAGCAGGGAACTACCAATCACACGGTTAGTGTCTTGGGTGGAGGATGCGACCCGTTCTTTCCCTATAACGGGGATACGCAGTTTCTATCAGTACATGCAGAAAACCCCTAATTCACATCACTGCAGAAAGCATTTAATAGAAATATACATCGTTTAAGAATTTCAATTAAATCAAGATTATTCTTAAAAATCAGATAATTCACATTTGCATTTTTAGGAAATTATACTATAGTGCACTTAATGTTCTTGCCTTTATTTTCTGAGTAATACTGGATTTGTAATACACAACTAAGGTATAAAATGTAATGATCTACATTATAAATGATGAAGTAAGATTCAACTCATCATCTAATAAGTTAACATCACTCCTTACATCAGAGGAAGTGATACTCACTTATCCTGCGGGAAAATGCTTAAAGTTACTTTTAGATAACGCTTATAGTGTCGTGTCACACAATCAATTCTTTGAAAAAGTCTGGAGCGATAGCAGTGCCGAAGTCGCAACCAACACTTTATATCAAAATATATCGATGATAAGGCGTTCCTTTCGTGAAATCAGCTCAGCGACGATATTTAATGATGTTATCAGAACGGTGCCACGTAAAGGCTTCAAAATCAATGAAGAAATCAACATAACTGTTCTCGACAATAATCACAATGAGAATGAAAGTGTTGAGAGTGAAGAGAATGGCACCCATACTGAAAATATAAATAAAAATCACGTTGCAAAAGGTATATTTACCACAAAGAATACATTGCTTATAGTTTCTTTTTTTGCAGCATGGGGGATAGTGTATATATCTTCTTATTTTTTCGATATGGCTTTTCAAAGCAAATCCCACACTATAAAAAAAATAGATGCTTTCTCAAATTATGCTCAACACCCTACTCAGGAAGGGTGTAGCTATTTCTATGACAATAGATATTTTAATTCTGTAGACATGTTATCACCGATTATTGAAAAATTGCAGAAAATGGAAATTAACTGCAAAATACATCCTTACATTTACATTGCAACAAATGATAGCATGAGCGGGTTTTATGCTTTCACCTGTAGTCAGATGTTAAACTCTGAATCACCAAATAATTGTAATTCTCTCTATTATAAAGCGGAGTAATCATATGACTCAAAGATATTTTCTATTTGCGGGAATAATTTTATGTGCTTTTATTGCAGCAATTCTGAGCCATATTGCGTTTCATCATGCCAATGAACCAGCAGAGCAAAACATATCATGTAATGCCCATGTTATTAATTTCACCGATCATACGAAAATGGATCAATACTTTTCGTTAAATATGATTTCTGAAAATAACACAGGAAACATGTATCTCACGGGTGCATACACGGTAAATGGAAAAAAAATGGGTTTCATCCGCCGATATGTGAGTTTTACATACAAGAAATTCCGTGATACCGTTTATTTCACCACTGTTAAAATACAAAAAATACAAAAAGATGATAACATTAGTGATGAAATCCTTGAAAATATCACTTCTGATTTTTTCATAAAAGTAGACACCTCAATTAATTTTTATGTTACACGTCAAAATGATTACAACTACATATTCTCTACAGGCAGGACACCACGCTTCATATGTATTTCCCACTAACAGTAGTGTTGATCATTGCGCTTGTCATTAGATAATAACCTTCTGATGGCTTTGTTTATATTTTAAGGCAATAAAAAACATTCCAATATTGGTTAATTATTTATCTGTTTACATACCACTGATAAAACTCTGTCGCTTTCATTGGTTTTGCATATAAGTATCCCTGAACTAATGTCACGTTATTATGAATAAGATATTCCGCCTGGTGAGGAGTACTGACACCTTCTGCAATCGTTATCAAATTGAGTCGATTACTCAGCTTAATAATAATATCTAAAACTGGCGTTTCGTCTTCCGCTGTAGTGAGTGTGTCTATAAAGCTTTTATCTATTTTAAGATAATCAACAGACAACTTTTGCAGAAGGCCAAGGGAACAATATCCCGTGCCAAAATCATCAACTGCAAATTCACAGCCATGGATCCTTAATTCATTTATTTTCTGTAATGCAAGATCAGTATCTTCAACCAGATTGCGTTCGGTAATCTCAAGAACAATGTTAAATTTATCAGATATTTCATTTTTAATATGTAAAACATCAGCAACAAAATCAGGATGTGCAAGATGCTCCGCGGCAATATTTATCCCAAGGTGAAACGGCTTTTTCACTTTCCAGCTTTGTACATCCTGAATAATCAGTTCAAAGAGATGCTTAGTTAACGGTATAATTAAATTTTCCTCTTCTGCAGCGCGGATAAAAACTACCGGAGATATATTTTTACCATCTTCGCGTTGCCAACGCATTAACGCCTCAACCCCCAGACACGCTTTGGTTGTCGTGTCACATACTGGTTGATAATGCACAGAAAATTCTCCGGATGACATTCCTTTCTTAATTTCTTCTGCCAGGGACATTTTCCGAGATATCCAGCGCTGCCATAAGAAGTACAGAATAAAAGAAAGAAGAATAGATAATGGAAGAATGTAAAATACATTACTAATGACATAGGGATATAATGAAATCATCGGCGTAGTAACTGTAAGACTAGCCTGACTGATCGCAGAATTAAAATCTTTTTTTAACATATATAACTTGTCATTATTATTTACACCACTAATAATTGCAGGCCCTTCAGTAAAGCTAAGAGAAAATGAATCATCATTCTCATCATCAAGAACATCCATCAGATCATAGATATATCGTGACTCTACAATACTAAAAGCTGTCATATCATTCCCTATTGGCATAAGGAACACTATGGCTGTTTTACCTGGTACAAAACTTGTACCGCTAATTGATACTATGCGTGATTCTTTATTTTTATTGTGAAAGCTCGTACCGTAAACATCGTTAACATTCATTTTTTTGAAACCGCTAACTGAAGAACATATTTGGAAATTATTTTCTATAAGACCCGTTGTTCGAACATAGGGGGTCAATGCTCCGTTAGCAATCAATTGTTCCAGGATATCTTTGCAGGGTTTCATCACCAGAATAGAAGTAAGCTTTGTCGTATGTTTGACAATTTGCGTAACATTATCAAGCTGTTTTAACAGAATACCGGCGGTAATTGTCGTATCTCGATTCATTTGAAATACTGACATAGCAAACGACAGTAACACCCCCAGAATGCCTGGTATTATAATGAGTACAAACATTTTTTTGTTGAATACCATACATGTTTCCCCACGCATCAGGGTGATGCAACCTAAGAAATTATAGTACAATTGCCAGTAAAAGCGGGTGATAGCAGACTGATCAATGATAAGCATTTAAGATCATATAGTACTATGATATTTCTGAAAATTGTTACGCAAGTCTGCGAATAGCTATTTAGCGCTTACCAAAATCACCCGCTTAAATGCCGCTTTATGGTGACTCACAAAAATTCACCACATCCCTCACAACCACCTTATTACGCCCGGTCTCTTTCGCCTCGTATAGTGCGTTATCAGCCAGTCGATAGATCTCATTCGGGTTTAACGCATTTCC
>OIZR01001081.1_pt1 | contig 14382 bp, 10 predicted proteins | sample 1588591 | NCBI WGS metagenome assembly OIZR01 (sample SAMN03283249) | human gut metagenome | biome: human-associated habitat; material: feces | host: Homo sapiens | place: USA | collected 2013 | reverse complement strand
GGTCACGATGAACGTGAACAGACTCTGAACCAGATGCTGGTTGAGATGGATGGCTTCGAAGGTAACGAAGGTATCATCGTTATCGCCGCGACTAACCGTCCGGACGTTCTCGACCCAGCGCTGCTGCGTCCTGGCCGTTTCGACCGTCAGGTTGTGGTTGGCTTGCCAGATGTTCGCGGTCGTGAGCAGATCCTGAAGGTTCACATGCGTCGCGTACCATTGGCACCCGATATCGACGCGGCAATCATTGCCCGTGGTACTCCTGGTTTCTCCGGTGCTGACCTGGCGAACCTGGTGAACGAAGCGGCACTGTTCGCTGCTCGTGGCAACAAACGCGTTGTGTCGATGGTTGAGTTCGAGAAAGCGAAAGACAAAATCATGATGGGTGCGGAACGTCGCTCCATGGTGATGACGGAAGCGCAGAAAGAATCGACGGCTTACCACGAAGCGGGTCATGCGATTATCGGTCGCCTGGTGCCGGAGCACGATCCGGTGCACAAAGTGACGATTATCCCACGCGGTCGTGCGTTGGGTGTGACTTTCTTCCTGCCTGAGGGCGACGCAATCAGCGCCAGCCGTCAGAAACTGGAAAGCCAGATTTCTACGCTGTACGGCGGCCGTCTGGCAGAAGAGATCATCTACGGGCCGGAACATGTTTCTACCGGTGCGTCCAACGATATTAAAGTTGCGACCAACCTGGCACGTAACATGGTGACTCAGTGGGGCTTCTCTGAGAAATTGGGTCCACTGCTGTACGCGGAAGAAGAAGGTGAAGTGTTCCTCGGCCGTAGCGTAGCGAAAGCGAAACATATGTCCGATGAAACTGCACGTATCATCGACCAGGAAGTGAAAGCACTGATTGAACGTAACTATAATCGTGCGCGTCAGCTTCTGACCGACAATATGGATATTCTGCATGCGATGAAAGATGCTCTCATGAAATATGAGACTATCGACGCACCGCAGATTGATGACCTGATGGCACGTCGCGATGTACGTCCGCCAGCGGGCTGGGAAGAACCAGGCGCTTCTAACAATTCTGGCGACAATGGTAGTCCAAAGGCTCCTCGTCCGGTTGATGAACCGCGTACGCCGAACCCGGGTAACACCATGTCAGAGCAGTTAGGCGACAAGTAAGTTCCCGCATCAGATGACTGTATTTGTACCGAAAACCCCGGGGCGTGCTCCGGGGTTTTTTCTTATCAATTCATACCAGGGATAACATCATGAAACTCTTTGCCCAGGGTACTTCACTGGACCTTAGCCATCCTCACGTAATGGGGATCCTCAACGTCACGCCTGATTCCTTTTCGGATGGTGGCACGCATAACTCGCTGATAGATGCGGTGAAACATGCGAATCTGATGATCAACGCTGGCGCGACGATCATTGACGTTGGTGGCGAGTCCACGCGCCCAGGGGCGGCGGAAGTTAGCGTTGAAGAAGAGTTGCAACGTGTTATTCCTGTGGTTGAGGCAATTGCTCAACGCTTCGAAGTCTGGATCTCGGTCGATACATCCAAACCAGAAGTCATCCGTGAGTCAGCAAAAGTTGGCGCTCACATTATTAATGATATCCGCTCCCTTTCCGAACCTGGCGCTCTGGAGGCGGCTGCAGAAACCGGTTTACCGGTTTGTCTGATGCATATGCAGGGAAATCCCAAAACCATGCAGGAAGCTCCGAAGTATGACGATGTCTTTGCAGAAGTGAATCGCTACTTTATTGAGCAAATAGCACGTTGCGAGCAGGCGGGTATCGCAAAAGAGAAATTGTTGCTCGACCCCGGATTCGGTTTCGGTAAAAATCTCTCCCATAACTATTCATTACTGGCGCGCCTGGCTGAATTTCACCATTTCAACCTGCCGCTGTTGGTGGGTATGTCACGAAAATCGATGATTGGGCAGCTGCTGAACGTGGGGCCGTCCGAGCGCCTGAGCGGTAGTCTGGCCTGTGCGGTCATTGCCGCAATGCAAGGCGCGCACATCATTCGTGTTCATGACGTCAAAGAAACCGTAGAAGCGATGCGGGTGGTGGAAGCCACTCTGTCTGCAAAGGAAAACAAACGCTATGAGTAATCGTAAATATTTCGGTACCGATGGGATTCGTGGTCGTGTAGGGGATGCGCCGATCACCCCTGATTTTGTGCTTAAGCTGGGTTGGGCCGCGGGTAAAGTGCTGGCGCGCCACGGCTCCCGTAAGATTATTATTGGTAAAGACACGCGTATTTCTGGCTATATGCTGGAGTCAGCACTGGAAGCGGGTCTGGCGGCAGCGGGCCTTTCCGCACTCTTCACTGGCCCGATGCCAACACCGGCCGTGGCTTATCTGACGCGTACCTTCCGCGCAGAGGCCGGAATTGTGATATCTGCATCGCATAACCCGTTCTACGATAATGGCATTAAATTCTTCTCTATCGACGGCACCAAACTGCCGGATGCGGTAGAAGAGGCCATCGAAGCGGAAATGGAAAAGGAGATCAGCTGCGTTGATTCGGCAGAACTGGGTAAAGCCAGCCGTATCGTTGATGCTGCGGGTCGCTATATCGAGTTTTGCAAAGCCACGTTCCCGAACGAACTTAGCCTTAGTGAACTGAAGATTGTGGTGGATTGTGCAAACGGTGCGACTTATCACATCGCGCCGAACGTGCTGCGCGAACTGGGGGCGAACGTTATCGCTATCGGTTGTGAGCCGAACGGTGTAAACATCAATGCCGAAGTGGGGGCTACCGACGTTCGCGCGCTCCAGGCTCGTGTGCTGGCTGAAAAAGCGGATCTCGGTATTGCCTTCGACGGCGACGGCGATCGCGTGATTATGGTTGACCATGAAGGCAATAAAGTCGATGGCGATCAGATCATGTATATCATCGCGCGTGAAGGTCTTCGTCAGGGCCAGCTGCGTGGTGGCGCTGTGGGTACATTGATGAGCAACATGGGGCTTGAACTGGCGTTGAAACAGTTAGGAATTCCATTTGCGCGCGCGAAAGTGGGTGACCGCTACGTACTGGAAAAAATGCAGGAGAAAGGCTGGCGTATCGGTGCAGAGAATTCCGGTCATGTGATCCTGCTGGATAAAACCACTACCGGTGACGGCATCGTTGCTGGTTTGCAGGTGCTGGCGGCGATGGCGCGTAACCATATGAGCCTGCACGACCTTTGCAGCGGCATGAAAATGTTCCCGCAAATCCTGGTAAACGTGCGTTACACCGCAGGTAGCGGCGATCCGCTGGAGCATGAATCAGTCAAAGCTGTGACCGCAGAGGTTGAAGCGGCGCTGGGCAACCGTGGACGCGTGTTGCTGCGTAAATCCGGCACCGAACCGTTAATTCGCGTGATGGTGGAAGGCGAAGACGAAGCGCAGGTGACTGAATTTGCACACCGCATCGCCGATGCAGTAAAAGCCGTTTAAAGCGTTAGATAACTGGCTAAAAAGGCGGCGATTGTCGCCTTTTTTCTCGGCGAACACATCGGTTTTGCTGTTTTTTTCCGCAGTTGATACAATGCGATAAAATTGCCCTTGCGAAGGTCATTCGCTTTGGTTAGTATTCACACCCGCTTCAGTGGGAAAGATTAAAAACTCCCGCTTTATTGGTTGAAGCATTGGTACGCGGCAACTCCGCAAGGAACAGGTTGATTATGTACGAAGCTCTTTTGGTAGTTTTCCTTATTGTGGCAATTGGCCTTGTTGGTCTGATCATGCTGCAGCAAGGTAAAGGCGCTGATATGGGAGCCTCCTTCGGAGCAGGCGCTTCCGCTACGCTGTTTGGTTCAAGTGGTTCTGGTAACTTCATGACCCGCATGACGGCGTTGCTGGCAACGTTATTCTTCATCATCAGTCTGGTGCTGGGTAACATCAATAGCAACAAAACCAATAAAGGTAGCGAATGGGAAAACCTGAGTGCGCCGGCGAAAACCGAACAAACTCAGCCAGCTGCTCCGGCTAAGCCGACCAGCGATATCCCGAACTAAAAAGTAGTTTCCGTGCCGAGGTGGTGGAATTGGTAGACACGCTACCTTGAGGTGGTAGTGCCCAATAGGGCTTACGGGTTCAAGTCCCGTCCTCGGTACCAAATTCCAGAAAAGAGACGCTGAAAAGCGTCTTTTTTCGTTTTGGTCCTGGTCTGAGGAATGGTTGTCAGGTATCTGTATCTCGTCCAGTTGCTTTACTCGTAGCTGGCACCTTGAAACGATGGTGCCGGTACGCCTTCGTTATAAACTTTTCCCTACTGCTGACATAATTGGCACTTTATTGTGTTAACTCCAGTTCCGGTACGAATACGGATATGTTTACTTCTCGATAAACCATCCTGCTCCTGTCAGTATAACTACTGATGGCTACGTTCTGCGTAATGTTTAGAGACGCATTGATAATGTTATTTAATTACTGAGAACGCAATGGCCGCATCATTTAAAAAGAAAAAACTAACAGTGTTTCGTTCTGATATGGATCAGAGTTGAAAAACATGTCTGATATAAAATTGCACATTGTTGATAATTGTTTATATTGGTTGTGAACTTGGATTTCTGGATGACAGTATTCAACAAATTTGCTAGAAGTTTTAAATCTCATTGGTTGTTGTATCTTAGTGTTATTGTTTTTGGTATTACGAACTTAGTCGCCTCTTCCGGAGCGCATATGGTTCAGCGATTGCTGTTCTTCGTTCTGACCATCCTGGTTGTTAAACGTATATCATCCCTTCCGCTTCGCCTGCTTGTTGCCGCACCATTTGTGTTACTGACTGCGGCAGACATGAGTATTAGCCTCTATTCATGGTGTACCTTTGGTACAACTTTCAATGATGGATTTGCGATTAGTGTGCTGCAGAGTGATCCGGATGAAGTTGCCAAAATGCTGGGAATGTATAGCCCTTATCTATGTGCTTTTGCCTTTTTATCCCTTCTTTTTTTGGCTGTAATAATAAAATATGATGTTTCCTTGCCGACAAAAAAAGTGACAGGAATATTATTGCTGATTGTCATTTCGGGAAGTTTATTTTCCGCTTGTCAATTTGCTTATAAAGATGCCAAAAATAAAAATGCGTTCAGTCCATATATACTAGCGTCGCGATTTGCTACCTATACGCCGTTTTTCAATCTCAATTATTTTGCTTTAGCAGCGAAAGAGCATCAAAGATTACTCTCAATTGCAAACACAGTGCCGTATTTTCAATTATCAGTCAGGGATACAGGTATTGATACCTACGTGTTGATTGTGGGGGAGTCTGTACGTGTCGACAATATGTCTTTGTATGGATATACACGCTCTACGACACCGCAAGTCGAAGCACAAAGAAAACAGATCAAACTGTTTAATCAAGCAATAAGCGGTGCACCTTACACTGCGCTGTCGGTTCCCCTTTCTTTAACTGCTGATTCTGTTTTGAGCCATGACATTCATAATTACCCCGACAACATTATTAATATGGCTAATCAAGCAGGATTTCAGACTTTCTGGCTAAGCTCGCAATCCGCTTTTCGGCAGAATGGTACAGCAGTTACCAGTATCGCCATGCGTGCCATGGAAACAGTTTATGTCAGAGGATTTGATGAATTGTTGTTGCCGCATTTATCGCAAGCATTACAGCAAAATACGCAGCAAAAGAAACTGATTGTTCTTCATTTAAATGGAAGCCATGAACCGGCTTGTAGCGCCTATCCGCAATCCAGCGCCGTGTTTCAACCGCAGGACGATCAGGATGCCTGCTATGACAACTCCATTCATTACACAGATAGTTTGCTAGGTCAGGTTTTTGAATTATTAAAAGATCGCCGCGCCTCGGTCATGTATTTTGCCGACCACGGCCTGGAACGTGACCCTACGAAGAAGAACGTCTATTTTCATGGAGGCAGGGAGGCCAGCCAGCAGGCATATCATGTTCCGATGTTTATCTGGTATAGCCCCGTTCTTGGGGATGGTGTGGATCGCACAACGGAAAACAACATCTTTTCGACAGCTTACAATAATTACCTTATTAATGCGTGGATGGGGGTAACAAAGCCGGAACAGCCGCAAACGCTTGAGGAAGTGATTGCACACTATAAAGGAGACTCACGGGTTGTGGATGCAAACCATGATGTTTTCGATTATGTGATGCTCAGAAAGGAGTTTACAGAGGATAAGCAAGGTAACCCCACCCCTGAAGGGCAGGGTTGATGTCGAATTACTGGCCTTTGTTTTCCAGATTATCCACCTGCGGCACGCCTGAAGCGGCAGAGGAGGAAAGCAGGCCGGTTTTGGCATAACCGAAAAGTTTCTCGCGGGTATCGGTGATATCCAGGTTACGCATGGTCAATTGACCAATACGATCATCTGGCGAGAACACCGAGTCGCCTTTTTCCATCGTCAGACGCTCTGGCTTGTAGGTCAGGTTCTCTGAGACGGTATTCAGGATTGAATAATCGTTCCCACGGCGCAGCTCCAGGGTAACTTCACCAGTGATCTGGCTGGCAACCCAGCGTTGCAGAGAGTCACGCAGCATCAGCGCCTGGGAATCAAACCAACGTCCCTGGTACAGCAGACGGCCCAACTGACGACCATGTGCATGATACTGTTCAATGGTGTCTTCGTTGTGAATACCGGTAAGCAGACGTTCATACGCAATGTGCAGCAGCGCCATCCCCGGAGCCTCGTAAATACCACGGCTTTTCGCTTCGATGATACGGTTTTCAATCTGGTCGCTCATGCCCAGACCGTGACGACCGCCGATGCGGTTAGCTTCCAGCATCATTTCTACGTCGTCGCTAAAGGTTTTACCGTTCAGCGCCACCGGATGACCTTGCTCAAAGCGTACTGTGACTTCTTCTGCCGGGATCTTCACGCTCTCATCCCAGAACTTCACGCCCATAATCGGGTTGACGATTTTGACGCTGGAGTTGAGGTATTCCAGATCCTTCGCTTCATGCGTTGCACCAAGCATGTTGGAGTCCGTGGAGTAAGCTTTTTCGACAGACATTTTGTAGTCGAAACCGCAGGCAATCATAAATTCAGACATTTCATGACGACCGCCCAGTTCATCAATAAAGTCAGTATCAAGCCACGGTTTGTAAATCTGCAGTTCAGCATTGGTCAGCAGACCGTAACGATAGAAACGTTCGATATCGTTTCCTTTATAGGTGCTGCCGTCACCCCAGATATTCACGCCATCTTCTTTCATAGCAGCAACCAGCATGGTGCCAGTCACGGCGCGGCCCAGCGGCGTCGTGTTGAAATAGGTCAGGCCACCGGTGGTGTTATGAAATGCGCCACACTGAATAGCGGCAATACCTTCGGCCACCAGTTGTTTGCGGCAGTCGATCAGACGTGCGTTCTCCGCGCCGTATTCCATGGCACGACGAGGGATCGCATCATAATCCTCTTCGTCTGGCTGGCCCAGGTTTGCAGTATATGCATAAGGAACCGCTCCCTTTTGTCGCATCCACAGCAGTGCGGCACTGGTGTCCAGACCGCCGGAAAAAGCGATACCAATACGTTGACCTACCGGGAGATGCTTGAGAATCGTCGTCATAAAATAACACCCTGCTTAATTAACTGATGATGAGCCTGGATTTCCGCTCTCATTGAATTTTTATGCAAAATAAATGAGTTTTCATTTAATCATCTTTTATCAGAGACAGGAAGAGTTTAGTGTGTTTTTTGTAAAATAATGCGCTTAAGGGGGATCAGGAGAAGGCAAAAGTATTCAACAAATGAAAGTGAACTGGATATTCATTCACGTGATTAGCAATAAACGTTGACAAAATGTGGCGTGGATCACTATAATGCCTGCAGATTTTACGTCCCGTCTCGGTACACCAAATCCCAGCAGTATTTGCATTTTTTACCCAAAACGAGTAGAATTTGCCACGTTTCAGGCGCGGGGTGGAGCAGCCTGGTAGCTCGTCGGGCTCATAACCCGAAGGTCGTCGGTTCAAATCCGGCCCCCGCAACCACTTTCCCTTAGAGTCCTTTTTCAAATATACTGTGAAGACTTCGGCCTTCGTAGTGGGATTTGAAAAAATCCTTCTGGAAAGTGCTCCAGACCGCAGTTGCGGTTATAGGGTTCAGTTATATAAAGCCCCGATTTATCGGGGTTTTTTGTTATCTGACTACAGAATAACTGGGCTTTAGGCCCTTTTTTTATGTCTTGGGGGTGGGCTTGTCCACATTAGAGCAAAAATTAACAGAGATGATTACTGCGCCAGTTGAGGCCCTGGGTTTTGAACTGGTTGGCATCGAATTTATTCGCGGTCGCACATCCACACTGCGCATCTATATTGATAGTGAAGATGGCATCAATGTTGATGATTGTGCTGATGTGAGCCACCAGGTAAGTGCTGTGCTGGATGTTGAAGATCCCATCACCGTTGCTTATAACCTGGAAGTCTCCTCACCGGGTCTCGATCGCCCACTGTTCACGGCTGAACACTACGCCCGTTTTGTCGGAGAAGAGGTGACTCTGGTTCTCCGTATGGCGGTACAAAACCGTCGTAAATGGCAGGGCGTTATCAAAGCGGTAGACGGTGAAATGATCACAGTTACCGTCGAAGGTAAAGATGAAGTGTTCGCGCTGAGTAATATCCAGAAGGCGAACCTGGTTCCCCACTTTTAATAGTCTGGATGAGGTGAAAAGCCCGCGATGAACAAAGAAATTTTGGCTGTAGTTGAAGCCGTATCCAATGAAAAGGCGCTACCTCGCGAGAAGATTTTCGAAGCATTGGAAAGCGCGCTGGCGACAGCAACAAAGAAAAAATATGAACAAGAGATCGACGTCCGCGTACAGATCGATCGCAAAAGCGGTGATTTTGACACCTTCCGTCGCTGGTTAGTTGTTGATGAAGTCACCCAGCCGACCAAGGAAATCACCCTTGAAGCCGCACGTTATGAAGATGAAAGCCTGAACCTGGGCGATTACGTTGAAGATCAGATTGAGTCTGTTACCTTTGACCGTATCACTACCCAGACGGCAAAACAGGTTATCGTGCAGAAAGTGCGTGAAGCCGAACGTGCGATGGTGGTTGATCAGTTCCGTGAACACGAAGGTGAAATCATCACCGGCGTGGTGAAAAAAGTAAACCGCGACAACATCTCTCTGGATCTGGGCAACAACGCTGAAGCCGTGATCCTGCGCGAAGATATGCTGCCGCGTGAAAACTTCCGCCCTGGCGACCGCGTTCGTGGCGTGCTTTATTCCGTTCGCCCGGAAGCGCGTGGCGCGCAACTGTTCGTCACTCGTTCCAAGCCGGAAATGCTGATCGAACTGTTCCGTATTGAAGTGCCAGAAATCGGCGAAGAAGTGATTGAAATTAAAGCAGCGGCTCGCGACCCGGGTTCTCGTGCGAAAATCGCGGTGAAAACCAACGATAAACGTATCGATCCGGTAGGTGCTTGCGTAGGTATGCGTGGCGCGCGTGTTCAGGCGGTTTCTACTGAACTGGGCGGCGAGCGTATCGATATCGTCCTGTGGGATGATAACCCGGCGCAGTTTGTGATTAACGCAATGGCACCAGCAGACGTTGCTTCTATCGTGGTGGATGAAGATAAACACACCATGGATATCGCCGTTGAAGCCGGTAACCTGGCGCAGGCGATTGGCCGTAACGGTCAGAACGTGCGTCTGGCTTCGCAGCTGAGCGGTTGGGAACTCAACGTGATGACCGTTGACGACCTGCAGGCTAAGCATCAGGCGGAAGCGCACGCAGCGATCGACACCTTCACCAAATATCTCGACATCGACGAAGACTTCGCGACTGTTCTGGTAGAGGAAGGCTTCTCGACGCTGGAAGAACTGGCCTATGTGCCGATGAAAGAGCTGTTGGAAATCGAAGGCCTTGATGAGCCGACCGTTGAAGCACTGCGCGAGCGTGCTAAAAATGCACTGGCCACCATTGCACAGGCCCAGGAAGAAAGCCTCGGTGATAACAAACCGGCTGACGATCTGCTGAACCTTGAAGGGGTAGATCGTGATTTGGCATTCAAACTGGCCGCCCGTGGCGTTTGTACGCTGGAAGATCTCGCCGAACAGGGCATTGATGATCTGGCTGATATCGAAGGGTTGACCGACGAAAAAGCCGGAGCACTGATTATGGCTGCCCGTAATATTTGCTGGTTCGGTGACGAAGCGTAATAAACTGTAGCAGGAAGGAACAGCATGACAGATGTAACGATTAAAACGCTGGCCGCAGAGCGACAGACCTCCGTGGAACGCCTGGTACAGCAATTTGCTGATGCAGGTATCCGGAAGTCTGCTGACGACTCTGTGTCTGCACAAGAGAAACAGACTTTGATTGACCACCTGAATCAGAAAAATTCAGGCCCGGACAAATTGACGCTGCAACGTAAAACACGCAGCACCCTTAACATTCCTGGTACCGGTGGAAAAAGCAAATCGGTACAAATCGAAGTCCGCAAGAAACGCACCTTTGTGAAACGCGATCCGCAAGAGGCTGAACGCCTTGCAGCGGAAGAGCAAGCGCAGCGTGAAGCGGAAGAGCAAGCCCGTCGTGAGGCAGAAGAATCGGCTAAACGCGAGGCGCAACAAAAAGCTGAACGTGAGGCCGCAGAACAAGCTAAGCGTGAAGCTGCTGAACAAGCGAAACGTGAAGCTGCGGAAAAAGACAAAGTGAGCAATCAACAAGACGATATGACTAAAAACGCCCAGGCTGAAAAAGCCCGCCGTGAGCAGGAAGCTGCAGAGCTCAAGCGTAAAGCCGAAGAAGAAGCGCGTCGTAAACTCGAAGAAGAAGCACGTCGCGTTGCTGAAGAAGCACGTCGTATGGCGGAAGAAAACAAATGGACTGATAACGCGGAACCGACTGAGGATTCCAGCGATTATCACGTCACTACTTCTCAACATGCTCGCCAGGCAGAAGACGAAAGCGATCGTGAAGTCGAAGGCGGCCGTGGCCGTGGTCGTAACGCGAAAGCAGCGCGTCCGAAGAAAGGCAACAAACACGCTGAATCAAAAGCTGATCGTGAAGAAGCACGCGCAGCAGTACGTGGCGGTAAGGGCGGAAAACGTAAAGGTTCTTCGCTGCAGCAAGGCTTCCAGAAGCCTGCTCAGGCCGTTAACCGTGACGTTGTGATCGGCGAAACTATCACCGTTGGCGAACTGGCGAACAAGATGGCGGTTAAAGGCTCTCAGGTCATCAAAGCGATGATGAAACTGGGCGCAATGGCAACCATCAACCAGGTTATCGATCAGGAAACCGCACAGCTGGTTGCTGAAGAGATGGGCCACAAAGTTATCCTGCGTCGTGAAAACGAGCTGGAAGAGGCGGTAATGAGCGACCGTGACACGGGTGCTGCGGCTGAACCGCGCGCTCCGGTTGTGACCATCATGGGTCACGTTGACCACGGTAAAACCTCTCTGCTGGACTACATTCGTTCAACGAAAGTGGCCTCTGGCGAAGCGGGCGGCATTACCCAGCACATTGGTGCATACCACGTTGAAACTGAAAACGGCATGATCACCTTCCTGGACACCCCGGGGCACGCCGCGTTTACTTCAATGCGTGCACGTGGTGCGCAGGCAACTGACATCGTAGTCCTGGTTGTTGCTGCCGACGACGGCGTAATGCCGCAGACCATCGAAGCAATCCAGCACGCGAAAGCGGCGCAGGTACCGGTGGTGGTTGCAGTGAACAAGATCGATAAACCAGAAGCCGATCCGGATCGCGTTAAGAACGAACTCTCCCAGTACGGCATCCTGCCGGAAGAGTGGGGCGGTGAAAGCCAGTTCGTACACGTATCTGCGAAAGCGGGTACCGGTATCGATGAACTGCTGGACGCTATCCTGCTGCAGGCGGAAGTTCTGGAGCTGAAAGCGGTACGTAAAGGTATGGCGAGCGGTGCGGTTATCGAATCCTTCCTCGATAAAGGTCGTGGTCCGGTTGCTACCGTTCTGGTACGTGAAGGTACTCTGCACAAGGGCGATATCGTTCTGTGTGGCTTCGAATACGGTCGTGTTCGTGCGATGCGTAACGAACTGGGTCAGGAAGTGCTGGAAGCGGGTCCGTCCATTCCGGTGGAAATCCTCGGCTTGTCCGGTGTTCCGGCTGCGGGTGATGAAGTTACCGTTGTACGTGACGAGAAGAAAGCGCGTGAAGTTGCACTCTATCGTCAGGGTAAATTCCGCGAAGTTAAACTGGCGCGTCAGCAGAAATCTAAACTCGAGAACATGTTCGCCAACATGACCGAAGGCGAAGTTCACGAAGTGAATATCGTCCTGAAGGCAGACGTACAGGGTTCTGTGGAAGCGATCTCCGACTCCTTGCTGAAACTGTCTACTGACGAAGTTAAAGTGAAGATCATCGGTTCTGGCGTAGGTGGTATCACCGAAACCGACGCCACCCTGGCTGCGGCATCCAACGCCATCCTGGTTGGCTTCAACGTACGTGCTGATGCCTCTGCACGTAAAGTGATTGAATCCGAAAGCCTGGATCTACGTTACTACTCCGTCATCTATAACCTGATCGACGAAGTGAAAGCGGCGATGAGCGGTATGCTGTCTCCGGAACTGAAACAGCAGATTATCGGTCTGGCGGAAGTTCGTGACGTGTTCAAATCGCCGAAATTTGGTGCCATCGCAGGCTGTATGGTTACCGAAGGTGTGGTTAAACGTCACAACCCGATCCGCGTTCTGCGTGACAACGTGGTTATCTATGAAGGCGAGCTGGAGTCCCTGCGCCGCTTCAAAGATGACGTTAACGAAGTCCGTAACGGTATGGAATGTGGTATCGGCGTTAAGAACTACAACGACGTCCGCACTGGCGATGTGATCGAAGTATTCGAAATCATCGAGATCCAACGTACCATCGCTTAAGGTTTTTAGGGTTCTATGCGGGATAAGGCGTTTACGCCGCATCCGGCATGGATTGCCTGTTGCGACGCTAGCGCGTCTTATCAGGCCAACGTGAACAGCCCTTCCACCTGAAATTAATTTTTAAAAAGGGGCTAACAGCCCCTTTTTTGTCAGGAGAATTTATTATGGCGAAAGAATTTGGTCGCCCGCAGCGCGTAGCGCAGGAAATGCAAAAAGAGATCGCTCTCATCCTGCAGCGTGAAATTAAAGATCCTCGTCTGGGCATGATGACCACCGTTTCCGGTGTCGAAATGTCTCGCGACCTGGCGTATGCCAAAGTGTATGTCACTTTCCTCAACGACAAAGATGAAGACGCAGTTAAAGCGGGCATCAAAGCGTTGCAGGAAGCTTCTGGTTTCATCCGCAGCCTGCTGGGGAAAGCGATGCGCCTGCGTATCGTGCCGGAACTGACCTTCTTCTACGACAACTCTCTGGTTGAAGGGATGCGCATGTCAAACCTGGTGACCAGCGTGGTCAAACATGACGAAGAACGTCGTGTTAACCCGGACGACAGCAAGGAGGACTAATGAGTCGTCCTCGTCGTCGCGGTCGCGACATTAACGGCGTTTTGTTGCTGGATAAACCTCAGGGTATGTCCAGCAACGATGCGCTGCAAAAAGTGAAACGGATTTATAACGCCAACCGTGCCGGTCATACCGGTGCGCTGGACCCGCTGGCGACCGGCATGTTGCCGATTTGCCTCGGGGAAGCGACGAAGTTTTCCCAGTATCTGCTGGACTCCGACAAACGCTATCGGGTCATTGCGCGTCTTGGACAGCGTACTGATACTTCTGACGCCGACGGACAAATCGTTGAAGAGCGTCCGGTAACCTTTAGTGCAGAACAACTGGCGGCGGCACTGGATACTTTCCGTGGCGATATCGAACAGATCCCATCGATGTATTCAGCACTGAAATACCAGGGCAAAAAACTGTACGAATATGCGCGTCAGGGCATTGAAGTTCCGCGTGAAGCGCGTCCGATTACCGTTTATGAATTGCTGTTTATTCGCCATGAAGGCAATGAGCTGGAGCTGGAAATTCACTGCTCAAAAGGCACTTATATCCGCACTATCATTGACGACCTGGGTGAGAAACTCGGTTGTGGCGCGCATGTTATTTACCTGCGCCGTCTGGCGGTAAGTAAATATCCGGTTGAACGGATGGTGACCCTGGAACATCTGCGTGAACTGGTCGAACAAGCCGAACAGCAGGATATTCCAGCTGCGGAGTTACTTGATCCATTACTGATGCCAATGGACAGTCCAGCTTCGGACTATCCGGTGGTGAATCTTCCGTTAACGTCTTCTGTTTACTTCAAAAATGGTAACCCGGTTCGTACATCTGGCGCGCCGCTGGAAGGACTGGTTCGCGTCACGGAAGGTGAGAACGGCAAATTTATCGGTATGGGCGAAATTGACGATGAAGGCCGCGTGGCCCCGCGTCGTCTGGTGGTGGAATACCCGGCGTAAGCGCTTTTCTTGCGATAAAAGCCTGCTACGAGTAGAATATCGCCGCTTAACGTCCGCTAACGTGTTTTAACATTTT
>OIZR01001079.1_pt1 | contig 14416 bp, 9 predicted proteins | sample 1588591 | NCBI WGS metagenome assembly OIZR01 (sample SAMN03283249) | human gut metagenome | biome: human-associated habitat; material: feces | host: Homo sapiens | place: USA | collected 2013 | reverse complement strand
GTTCTGTGTACCCTGTTATTCCTGTCTCTTGTGGGAGCAATGGGGATAATGCAAAGCCAGCCAATAAACGTTACGGGAATGTACGGCACAATTCTGCTGCATGAGGACGCAGGCGGCTATGTGTTGGTGGCTGTCATTTCCTTTACTGCGGCAGTCGTGATTACCGCATTATGTATCAAATTCAAAAAAAGAGGACAAAAGAGTCAAGATGCAGAAGATCATGTATAAAGAAAGGAAAGGTGGAAAGTATGAGGAAAAAGTTATTAGCCGGGATTCTGGCACTTGCATTGTGTTCTACAAATATGCCCCCCCAGACCATATTTGCGGAAGAATTTACTTCCGGAAATCAGGATGTAGTGTCTGAGGAAGAAACTCCGGAGATTTTTACCAATGAGGAGCTGGAAGCGGCAGGAGAGACAGATGAGGAACTGTCTGTATTCAGTTCAGACGAGGTTCCTGAATTTAATGATGCCCCCGATGAGGCAATGGCTGCTGCGGAAAATGAAGGAATTGATTTAGCTAATGTTTCGGGCGGAATTTATACTATAAGTTCGGCAGGAGATCACAAATTCATATGTAGCCAGGAAACAGGAAATAGAATTGTGGTTGATGGAGAGGGAATTTCACCGGAAGACAGCATCAACATTTATCTTAATAAAGTAAATATCAATACATCTACTGGTCCGGCACTGCAAATAAATGTTAATGTTAAAGCTACAGTCACTATCTATTTAACAGGCACAAATAATCTTATAGCAAAGAATACATGGTATGCCGGTTTACATAAAGCTAACAAAGCTTCGCTTATAATAACAACCAAGGTTTTAGACACTACTGCAGGAATCTTAAATGCTCATGGTAGTAGCGATGGGAATGGCGCCGGAATTGGTGGCAGTAATATTACTATTAATAGTTGTTCTGTAATTGCTAGTTCTAAGTATGGTGCTGGAATTGGTGGCAACAATCAAGGCGCTGGCAGTAAAATTACCATTAATAGTGCTTCTGTAACTGCTCGTTCTACGGATGGTGCCGGAATTGGTGGCGGCCTTTACGGCGATGGCAGTGATATTATTATTAATAATAGTTCTGTAACTGCTAGTTCTACGAATGGTGCCGGAATTGGTGGCGGCGAAGGAAATTCTTGCGAAAATATTACCATTAATAGTAGTTCTGTAACTGCTAGTTCTAAGTATGGAGCCGGAATTGGTGGCGGCAAGGGATATGGAGGTTCTTGCAAAAATATTACCATTAATGGCGGCTCGGTAAAAGCCTCTTCTGTATCCGGTTCCCCAACAAACGAAGGGAAAGAGGTTTACTGTTGTACTATTGAAAATCCCGAAAATGCGAACGTAACAATCAAAACTGGAACAGGTTCAGGTTCTAGTGTATGGAATTGGAAGCCTGTAAACCATTCCTCTCTCGACCCTGATGACACTAATCTGTATGTTTGGCTACCCAAGCTCGAAGGCAATTCTACAAACAGCTATTTGATTATACTTGCCCCAGAAAACAGTTCAGAATTTCGAACACGGAATTATTCATTCGACACCGTTACCAACACATTTAAAGCTGCTCAAGTTGTTGATGATTTTATATTTAAGTCCCCTGTAAATCTTACTTACGATGGTCAGCCTAAAGAAGCCTCATTAGAGTTTAAATTTAAACCTACACCTGAAAATGACAGAGAAATCTCATTGGTATATTATAAAGGTAACTACAATGATATCAATGAGAACACTCAACCGCTCCAAGGTGCTCCTGTAAATGCAGGCACATATACCGTAAAGGCTGAGATAGGGGCAAGTGAATCCTATTTTGAACATAAAGGATTAGAAAGTCCAAAATGGACATTTACTATTAAAAAAGCCCCTGTAGCACCAGGAGCAGATTCTAATGAAACTCCTATATTCGTTCTATGGTCCTGTAAAAAGATCAGAGACATTACCAATCCTTTTTCGGCTGACTGGAAATGGGATAACGATGTTAATCCTGATCAGGAATTACAAGTTGGAAAACCCATTACAGCTACCGCAATTTACAATGGCGACGATAAGGGGAATTACGAAAAAGAATCTATTGCTTACACAATCATCAGAAGTCAATGCACGCACGAACACACCGCCGGACGTTATTACTCCTCTCCATCCTGTACTTCCAGCGGGTATAGCGGAGATACCTACTGCACAGACTGTAATGAAACACTTTCCTATGGTTATACCATTTCTGCATACGGCCATGACTATGACAACGGCGTTATCACTACAGAACCAACTACAGAAACTGACGGAATCATAACTTACACCTGTAAACGATGCAAACATCAGGATACAAAAAATCTCGGAAAGCTTGGTGACGGGGAACCTTACATTGAGGGAAGTTTCCAGAAGAAAAGCTGGGATACTGTCAATGATCTGATCAAGACATCCAAAGAAAAAGATACCATCTCCATTATCATGAATGGTGCCAGGACACTTCCTGCTTCCGTTTTATCCGGGATAAAAGGAAAAGATATTTCCCTGAATCTTGATATGGAGAATGGTTTCATCTGGAAGATTAACGGTACTTCCATTACAGCAGAAACACCTGCAGATACCGATCTTTCTGTTACAAACACAGCAGAATATATCCCGGCAGCATTATACAGCCTGATTTCCACAAACCAGAATGATTTCGGTTTCCATCTTGGAAGAAACGGAACTTTTGATTTTCCGGCTGTGCTTTCTGTAAAAGCAGATGCCTCCTGTGCAGGACTTATGGCAAATCTGTTCTGGTATGATGTTGAGAATGGGGTTCTGCAGTGTATCCAGACTGTAACTGTAGGCGGTGCATTTGAGCGCAGTATTCCATATGCTGACTTTACCCTTTCCAAAGGACAGGATTATTTCATAGCATTTGGTACAGAATCTCTCAATGGCAGAGTTATTCACACAGACGGAAGTATCACAGATGAAAACGGTGCATACCTGCGACCTGCCGACACAAAGATTTCCAGCCACTCCATTGACAGAAACAAGCTTACTGTCAAACTTGCCAAAGGATGTGCCGGTGCTCAGGGTTATGACTTCGTGATCAGCAGGAAATCGGATATGCTCCAGACAGGTAAATTCAGCAAAACAGTTTCCTCAACCGGCAAGCCGCAGGCATCCTTCAGATATCTTTCAAAAGGTACCTGGTATGTGGCAGCCCGAAGCTGGGTTCTGGATGCACAGGGCAATAAGGTCTATGGTTCCTGGACAAAGGTTAAAAAGATCAAGATCACAGTTGTCACACCACAGCAGCCAAAGATCAGGGATATCACTGTAAAAGGAAACACAGTGACTGTTACTTACACAAAATGTAAAAATGCCACAGGTTATGAGATTCTGCTCGGAACCAAATACAAGACCTCCGCAGGAGAGAAGTATCCGGTTAAGAAATATGTGAAACGTACAGAAGGCAAAAATACCGTAACTGTAACCTTTACAAACGTAAAGAAAGGTACCTGGTATGTGACAGTGCGATCCTGGAATAGAACCTCCAAGAACAAGTCCAGAGTTTACAGTCCATATTCCACAATGAAGAAATTTGCTGTATGATTTTTTCGTAACTGAATAAACTGATACTAAAGAAAACAAGAGGTGCTGCTAAACGGCAGTACCTCTTTTCGGTACAGAAATGATTACCGGAGTAAGCAGAATGATCATATTATCCAGGAGGGCATATTTATGTGGGGATTTATAGTGGCATTGATTTCGGGGGCACTGATGAGTATTCAGGGAGTTTTTAATACGGAAGTGACAAAGCAGACCAGTCTCTGGGTATCAACCGGATGGGTACAGCTGTCGGCTTTTGCAGTCTGCGTTCTTGCCTGGCTTTTTACAGGACGGGAAAGTGTGGCTGCACTCTGGCAGGTGGACAATAAATATACACTTCTTGGCGGAGTGATCGGAGCGTTTATTACCATTACAGTAATCCAGAGTATGGGAGCCCTTGGACCTGCAAAGGCAGCAATGCTGATCGTTATTTCACAGCTGGCAGTTGCTTATGTAATTGAATTATTTGGATTGTTTGGGGTAGATAAAGAACCCTTTGAATGGCGCAAAATCCTTGGATTGCTGATCGCGATTTCCGGAATTGTTATATTTAAGTGGCAAAAATAAGAGTTTACTATTGTAAAATCATTAAGATTTCGTTACAATAAGGGTGGCATTATGGACAGGGGGACTCTTACTCTGAGAAATAAGAGGAGGACCCTTATGATAAAAATAAAAAACAGATGTTGTTATACTGTGACACTGATATTATGTGGAACTTTGTTTCTTACAGGACTGACAGGATGTAAGAGCAGAGAGGCACAGTTTCTGATAGATGGATTGCAGGAAGCAAAGGCAGAGGTGGATGCGGAGTCATCAGAAGAGAAAACATCAGGACAGAAGTCGAAGAAAGATACAGATGACCGACAGAATGATGATGGCAGTTCTGCAGAGTCCCGGAAAAAACAGGCAGAATCAGATGGTTCAGATGCAGGTAATGGGACGGAGATAAATTCAGCCGGGGAAACACAGCCAGAGATGATCTATGTAGATGTCTGCGGAGCAGTTGCGAATCCGGGAGTTTTTCAGCTGGCAGCCGGAAGCCGGGTGTTTCAGGCGATTGAGGCGGCGGGAGGATATCTTCCCGAGGCAGCTCTAACCTGTGTAAACCGTGCAGGAGTTCTGACAGACGGACAGCAGCTCTATATTCTCACACAGGAAGAGATGGAGCGGCAGGGGCTGGATCCGGCAGAGATGTCCGGGGCATCAGATGGACAGATGAATGGAAGTGCCGGGACAGGACAGAACACGGGGATGACCGCTCAGGTTCAGCAGGATAACAGGATCAACATAAATACAGCAGATGAAGCTCAGCTTACTACGCTGACGGGGATCGGTGCAACACGTGCGCAGGCGATCATTGCCTACAGAGAAGAGAACGGGCCATTTGCTGCGATAGAGGATATTATGAATGTACAGGGTATCAAAGAAGGTACTTTTGCAAAGATAAAAGATGAGATAGTAGTAGGATAAGGAGAACCGAATGAGCAGGAAAGTTTTGGTAGTAGATGATGAGAAACTGATCGTAAAAGGAATCCGTTTTAGTCTGGAACAGGATGGTATGGAGGTAGACTGCGCTTATGATGGAGAAGAGGCAGTAGAGAAAGCAAAAGATAAAAAATATGATATTATCCTTCTGGATCTGATGCTGCCGAAGATGGACGGGCTGGAAGTATGCCAGCAGATCCGCGAATTTTCCAATGTGCCGATCGTGATGCTGACAGCTAAGGGTGAGGATATGGATAAGATCCTTGGTCTTGAATATGGTGCGGATGATTATATCACCAAACCGTTCAATATCCTGGAAGTTAAGGCACGTATCAAAGCGATCATGCGCCGTGCGGGAAGCGACCACGAGGAGAAAGAAAAGGCAAAGAGCATTCAGGTGGGCGATCTTCGTATGGACTGTGAAGGCAGACGTGTATTTATTGCAGGTAAAGAGATTAATCTGACAGCAAAGGAATTTGATGTACTGGAGCTTCTGGTATTTAATCCGAATAAGGTTTACAGTCGTGAGAACCTGCTGAACATTGTATGGGGATATGAGTATCCGGGTGATGTACGTACTGTGGATGTACATATCCGCCGTCTCCGTGAGAAGATTGAAACCAATCCAAGTGAACCGAAATATGTACACACCAAATGGGGTGTCGGATATTATTTCCAGGCTCAATAAAAAGAACGTGTGAAACAGACAGACCGCATTTTATGAAACAAAGATCATAAAATGCGGTCTGTTTTTTGTTAGGACTGATTGTGACGCACATCTTGCAGAAAGCCTTTTTCAGACACGCTCTAGAGAAAGAATGGCAGTTCAGTTTGATTTAGTTTAGTTTGGTTTACATCTGAGATGGTTTAGTATTGAACAAATCTGATAAAAATTAGAAAAACAAAACAAACATCTATAGAGGAAAATAATAAAAAATTAGAAAATTTCTATAAATGAGCTTGTGAAAATGACGAAAAAGGCATATAATTAACGTTACAATATGTAAAGAGTGCAATAAAAAGAAAAAAACAGGTATAAGGAGGGTGCGAAATGCTAGATCAGTCATTTTATCAGAAAGCGGATGAGATCATTGCTTTCTATGGTAAAAAGCCGGCATCACTGATTCCGATCATGCAGGATATTCAGGGGGTGTACAGATATCTCCCGGAAGAATTGCTTACATATGTTGCGGAGCAGATCGGTGTGACAGAAGCGAAAGCGTTCAGTGTTGCCACATTTTATGAGAATTTCTCATTTGATGCGAAAGGTAAATATGTGATCAAGGTCTGTGACGGAACAGCCTGTCATGTAAGAAAATCAATACCGGTTCTGGAGGAACTTTATAAGAAACTGGGGCTGTCAAAGACAAAGAAGACGACAGACGATATGATGTTTACTGTGGAAACAGTTTCCTGTCTTGGTGCCTGCGGACTTGCACCGACTATGATGGTCAATGAAGAGGTATATCCGAGAATGACTCCGGAGAAGGCAGATGAGCTGATTGATAAACTGAGAGGGGGCGAACAGGGATGATCCAGAATAAGGAAGTATTGGAGCAGATCAGAGAAGAAGCTGTGAAAGAACTTAATTCTTATGACTGTCGTATTCTTGTCTGTTCAGGTACCGGATGTGTGGCAACCGGTTCTCAGAAAATCTATGAGAAATTCATGGAGATTGCCAAAGATGCTCCGGGAGTTACCATTGAGTTTGGACCTCATGACAAAGATGCACATGTAGGTGTAAAGAAAACAGGATGCCAGGGTGTCTGTGAGCTTGGACCACTTGTTCGTATCCAGAAAGGTGACGATGTGATCCAGTATACGAAGGTTCAGATCGAAGACTGTCAGGAGATTTTTGAGAAGAGTGTTCAGGGTAATGAGACTATCGAGAGACTGCTTTATCAGAAAGGTGGTAAAGTAAGCCGTGGACCGGAAGATATTCCGTTTATCGCGAAACAGACCCGTATTGTTCTGAAGAACTGTGGTAAGTTTGATGCAGAATCTCTGAATGAGTACATAGCAAGCGGCGGTTTCCAGGCTCTGGAGAAAGCAATGTTTGAGATGGATCCGGATCTGGTTATTGATCAGGTTGATAAATCCGGTATCCGCGGACGTGGTGGCGGCGGCTTCCCGGCAGGTAAGAAATGGATTCAGGTAGCACGCCAGGCTGATCCTGTTCATTATGTGGTTTGTAACGGTGATGAGGGTGACCCGGGAGCATTTATGGATGGTTCCGTAATGGAAGGTGATCCTTACCGTCTGATCGAGGGTATGATGCTTGCAGCTTACGCAGTAAGAGCACAGCATGGTTATATTTATGTACGTGCGGAGTATCCTCAGTCTGTAGCACGACTGAAACACGCTATCGCAGTTCTGGAAGAAGTGGGACTGTTAGGTGATGACATCCTTGGAACAGGATTCTCCTTCCATATGCATATCAACCGTGGTGCAGGTGCTTTCGTATGTGGTGAAGGTTCTGCCCTGACTGCATCTATCGAAGGAAACAGAGGTATGCCCCGTGTAAAACCGCCCCGTACAGTTGAACAGGGATTATGGGCGAAACCTACTGTTCTGAATAACGTAGAAACTTATGCAAATATTCCGGAGATCATTCTCAAAGGTGCAGACTGGTACAGAAGTATCGGTACAGAGGGATCACCTGGAACAAAAACTTTCTCACTGACAGGTTCTATTGAGAATACAGGTCTGATCGAGGTCCCGATGGGAACAACCTTAAGAGAAATCATTTTTGATATCGGCGGAGGACTGAAATCCGGTGCTGCGTTTAAGGCTGTTCAGATCGGTGGACCATCCGGTGGATGTCTGACAGAAGAACATTTGGATGTACCTCTTGATTTCGACTCTGTTAAGAAATACGGTGCGATCGTTGGTTCCGGTGGTCTGGTAGTTATGGATGAACATACCTGTATGGTAGAGGTTGCACGTTTCTTTATGGGCTTCACCCAGAGAGAATCCTGCGGTAAATGTGGTCCCTGCCGTATTGGCACTAAGCGTATGCTTGAAATCCTTGAGAGGATCGTAGACGGAAAGGGTGAAGTAGAGGATCTGGATAAACTGGAGCATCTTGGAAACTTCATCAAGGACCGTTCACTCTGCGGACTTGGAAAGAGTGCACCGCTTCCTGTACTTTCCACATTAAGAAACTTCAGAGATGAATATGTAGAGCATATTGTTGATAAAAAGTGCGCGGCTCATGTATGTAAGGCAATGCGTTCTTATGTGATCGATCCTGAGAAATGTAAAGGATGTACCAAGTGTGCGAGAAACTGTCCGGTTGGTGCGATCACAGGCAATAAGAAAGAGCCTCACAGCATTGATACCTCCAAGTGTATTAAGTGCGGAACATGTCTGGAAAATTGTGTATTCGGCGCAATTTCTGTGAATTAAGGAGGGTGAAAAGATGATTCATTTGACAATAGATGGAATTCCTGTAGAAGTGGAAAAAGGTACGACCATTCTGCAGGCTGCCAGACAGATCGGAGTGGAGATTCCTACACTCTGCTATCTGGAAGATGTATTGCCGGATGGTTCCTGTCGTTTGTGCGTGGTAGAAGTAACAAACAATGGAAGAACCAAATTTGATACGGCATGTACACTTCGCTGCTCAGAGGGGGATGAAGTACAGACAATGTCAGAGAAGGTAGTTGCATATCGTAAAGATACCCTTGACCTCCTTCTTTCCGATCATCGTGTACACTGCTTCTCCTGTGAGGCAAACGGTGACTGTAAATTACAGGACTACTGTTTTGAATATGGTGTGACTGAGACAAGCTATCCCGGTGAAATGAAGGATATGCCGATAGATGATACCAATAAATTCTTTACCTATGATCCAAGCTTGTGTATTCTCTGTCATCGCTGCGTGAATACATGTAAGGAGATTGTGGGAAGAGGTGCCATCGACACTATGGATCGTGGTTTCCAGTCAGTGATCGGTGCACATTACAAACATAAATGGAACGAAGGTATCTGTGAATCCTGCGGTAACTGTGTACAGGCCTGTCCGACAGGTGCACTGACCATGAAGCGCAGAAAGAAATATCGTCCGTACCAGATTGACAAGAAGGTTCTGACTACCTGTCCTCACTGTGCAACAGGCTGCCAGTATTATCTCCTTGTAAAAGACGGAAAGATCGTAGATACAGAAGCTGTAAACGGACCGTCCAACAAAGGGCTGCTCTGTGTTAAGGGACGCAGCGGATGTTTCGATTTCGTACAGTCACCGGAGCGTATTAAATATCCGCTGATCAAGAATAAAGAGACAGGTGAATTCGAACGTGCAACATGGGATGAGGCGCTGGATCTTGTTGCTTCCAAATTTATGGAGATCAAGAAACAGTACGGCTCTGATTCTCTTGCAGGCTTTGCATGTTCCAGATCACCCAATGAAGATATTTACATGGTACAGAAGATGGTTCGCTGCTGCTTCGGCACCAACAATACAGATAACTGTGCACGTGTATGTCATTCCGCATCTGTAGCAGGTCTTGCGATGACTCTTGGCTCAGGTGCCATGACAAACCCAATTGAGGATATCACAAAGAATGCAGATCTGATCATGCTGGTTGGTTCCAACCCTGAGGAAGCACATCCTGTAGTCGGCATGCAGATCCGTCAGGCCATCAAGAGAGGCTGCAAGCTGATCGTAGTTGATCCTCGTGATATCGGTCTGGCTAAGAAAGCAGATATCCATCTGAAACTGAAACCTGGTACAAATGTTGCTTTTGCAAACGGCATCATGAATGTGATCCTTTCTGAAGGTCTTCAGGATGACAAGTTCATTGCAGAGCGTACCGAAGGTTTTGAAGAATTAAAGGAAATCGTAAAAGATTACACACCTGAGAAGGTAGCTGAAATCTGCCACATTGACGCAGACGATCTGAGAAAAGCAGCGATCATGTATGCAAAAGCTGACCGCGCTCCAATCATCTACTGTCTTGGTGTAACCGAACATTCCACAGGTACAGAGGGCGTTATGTCCATGTCCAATATGGCAATGATGGTTGGTAAGCTTGGACGTGAAGGCTGTGGTGTTAACCCGCTTCGTGGACAGAATAACGTACAGGGTGCCTGCGATATGGGCGCTCAGCCGAATGTATATCCAGGATATCAGAAGGTTACTGATCCTGCAGTTCGTGAGAAATTTGAGAAAGCATGGGGTGTAAAACTTGATCCGAATATAGGAACTCATGCAACTGATGTATTCCCGAAAGCAATCACAGGCGAGATCAAAGGTCTGTATATCTATGGTGAGGACCCGGTAGTTACTGATCCGGATACCACACACATTATCAAAGCATTAAAGAGTCTTGATTTCTTTGTACTTCAGGAACTTTTCATGACAGAGACAGCTCAGTATGCAGATGTTATCCTTCCTGGTGTAAGCTATGCAGAGAAAGAGGGTACATTTACCAATACAGAGCGCCGCGTACAGAGAGTCCGCAAGGCTGTCACAGTACCTGGAGAGATGAGACTGGATACAGATATTATTATTGATCTGATGAACCGCATGGGATATCCGCAGCCACATCTGACTTCTGCTCAGATCATGGATGAGATCGCATCCCTGACACCGAGCTTCGCAGGTATCAGCCATGAACGTCTTGACAGTGAAGAAGTTCATGGACAGGGACTTCAGTGGCCATGTACCTCCAAGGATCATCCGGGAACACCGATCATGCATGTTGGTAAATTCTCCCGTGGTCTTGGCTGGTTCTACCCTGCAAAATATGTACCGTCAGCAGAACTTCCGGATAAGGAATATCCGATCATCCTTATGACAGGACGTATTCTGTATCATTACACAACAAGAGCCATGACAGGAAAGACACCTGAGCTTATGGAGATAGAAGGTAAGTCATTTATCGAAATGAACATCGTAGATGCCGATAAGCTGGGTATCAAAAACGGTGATAAAGTCAGAGTTTCTTCCAGACGAGGATCCATTGAATCTACCGCTCGTGTAGGTACAAAGACCTCACCGGGTGAGAGCTGGATGCCATTCCACTTCCCGGATGGAAATGCAAACTGGCTGACCAACGCCGCACTTGACAAATACGCAAGAATTCCTGAATATAAGGTATGCGCAATTAAGATTGAGAAAGCATAAAACAATATCGGAGACAAAGTTCCGGATCTGATATCGTAAATATTATATGGGGCTGTCGCACATGGATCTGCTGTCCTTGCGGCAGCTCCATATTCCTTTATGGAAAGGCAAAAATAATCATTCGGCAGTACATCATTCTGTGAAAGTACGGAACGGTTACAGATAATTTTTTGTGAAAAATATAGTGTTACATAATAAGGAGTACGAGGCATGCAGAGATTTCAGTCAATCCTTCAGTTTAAAAAAGTCAGTTGTAAAAATTGTTACAAATGTGTTCGGAACTGCCCGGTCAAGGCGATACGTGTTCATGATCATCAGGCCAGGATCATAGAAAGTCAGTGTATTTACTGTGAGAAGTGTATCCTTGTCTGCCCGCAGGATGCCAAGGAAGAGCAGAATATGATTCCTGCAATCTGCAATGCAATGGAGAATAAGACGCAGGTTATAGCCTCTCTTCATCCAGCATATCTGGCACGTTTTGGGGTAACCGGTATCAATGGAATAAGGGAAGCGATGAAGAAGCTGGGATTTGCAGATGCAGCGGATGCAGCAGAAGGTGCAAGCCTGATGATTTCGCAGTACAGAGCACTTTTTGCGGAACAGAAAGAGCCGGGAATAATGATCTCTTCTGCCTGCCCTGTAATCGTACAGCTTGTCAAGAAACACTATCCGCATCTTCTGGGAAATCTGGTACAGTCTGCCTCTATGATGCAGTTTCATGCCAGTTATCTGAAAAAAAAATATCCGAAGGCAGAGATTGTCTATGTAAGTCCCTGTATTTCAGCTATGTCAGAGTTGAGAGACTCAGGAAATGAAGTGGATTATGTGATCACATTGGAAGAGCTGGCACAATGGATGAAAAAAGAAGGGATTTCCATAACTGAGAAAGAACCTGAGCAGATTGCCTACCGTTCCAGAGAAATCGCCATTGCGGATGGTTTAACAGACCTGCTTGGGGCTGTAAAGGGAATCCGCAGGCTTTCTGTAAGTGGGATGGAGCAGTGCAGGGAGGTTCTGGAAGAACTTCATCCGGAGGATTTTGAAAATTGCTTTCTTGAGATGTATGCATGCAGCGGCGGCTGTGTGGCAGGTCCTTCTTTCCAGATGAAGAAGGGACATTATCTGGCAGATGTTCTTGCAGTGAAGAATGCAGCCTTTGGAAAAGATTTTCACAGAGAGCAGGGAGACTATGAACTTCCGGGATTTGAATTGAGAAAGAATTTCGGTTACTGTCCTGCACAGGAACAGGAAGAGGTCTCAGAGGAAGAAATCAGGGATGCTCTGGCGGAAATGGGAAAATTTTCTCCAAAGGATGAATTAAACTGCGGTGCCTGCGGGTACAACACATGCAGGGAAAAGGCAATTGCCATTATCCAGAATAAGGCTGAGGTTGCCATGTGTATTCCATATATGCGGGCAAAACAGGAAAGTTACTCCAATAAAGTCTTTAATGCCATGCCCGGACTTCTGGTAACTGTGGATTATAATCTGAAGATCATTCAGATGAATGAGGCGGCGTCCAAATTGTTCAATATGCCGAAAAAGCGGCGCCTGATCGGGAAACCGGTATCGGAGATCATGGATGATTACAGTCTGGCGAGTATACTGGCTTTTGAACGGAATCTGATGCAGGATGAGATTTATCTGGAGGATCAGAAATGTTATCTGGATCGCGTAATGACGAATGATAAAGAAAATAAAATGATTCTCTGCATTATGAAGGATATTACAAAGGAGCGGAAGCATAAAGATCAGATTCATAATGCCCAGATTGAAGCTGCGCGTATGGCAGATAAGCTGGTAGAAGAACAGCTGAAGATCGTGCAGCAGATCGCCGGACTTCTTGGAGAAACTGCTGCGGACACCAAAGTGGCAGTAGAAAAACTGAAAAATACCATACTTCTGGAGAGTGAAGAAGAGAATGAAAAGAAATAAGCATCATGGACTGAATGTGGAATTTGACGGCTTATGCATGGATTTTGGTCATGTGAGCCTGAATAAAAAGAAAGAATTTCTCTGTGGGGACTGCTATAAGATTGAAGAAAATGATGAAGACCATGTTCTGGTGCTTTCTGACGGACTTGGGAGCGGAGTAAAGGCGAATATCCTTTCCACGCTGACTGCGACCATGCTCAGTACCATGATCATTAATCAGGTGGAACTGGATGAGGCAGTGCGTGCAGTGGCAAAAACGCTTCCTGTGTGCAGTGTGAGAAATCTGGCATATGCCACCTTTACAGTGCTGAATTTTCAGGGGAAACAGGTAAGCCTTTATCAGTTTGATAATCCGGATGCAATTCTGATCCGGGATGGCGAGCTCTTTGATTATCCGGTGGAGACAAGTATGATCGAAGAGAAGGAAATCCATAAAAGCTGTTTTGAACTGAAAGATGAGGATATGCTGATCATTATGTCCGACGGTGTCACCAATGCGGGAATGGGAAAAACTACCAACGGCGGCTGGGGAAGAGATGATGTAATGGCTTTCTGCAGGGCAAAGTACCATAAAGGGATGAGCGCACAGGAGATGGCAGGCTATCTGGCAGAGGCCAGCCTGGATCTGAATCTGAATGAAACGGATGATGATATTACAGCCATTGTTCTGCGGATGCGGCATAAACAGGTGGTAAACCTTATGATCGGTCCGCCAAGTAAGGAGGAACATGATGAGCGATATCTGAAGTCCTTTTTCGATTCAGAGGGATATCATGTAATCTGCGGCGGAACTACTGCACAGTGTGCTGCCAGGTATTTGGATAAAGAGCTGATCTCTCTTAGTGAAACTGCCTGCGGAGACGTTCCTGCCTATTATAAGCTGGAAGGTACAGAGCTGGTGACAGAGGGATTTCTTACGATTGAGCATTTACTTGAATATTGTGAAGAATGGATGGAGGACAGGCTGTCCTTTAACAGGCTGAAACGAAAAAAAGATGCGGCAGCATTGCTTGGTGTGATGCTGTTTGAGCAGGCAACGGATATTAATTTCTACTTCGGTGGTGCTATCAATAAGAGTAACGTGGAATTGGGAATCACAGAAAAAAGGAAAGAACAGGTAGCAGAAGAACTTGTGGAGCATCTGCAGAATGCAGGAAAGAATGTGAATATTGCATTCTGGGCGATCTGAGAAAGCAGGAAAAACAGCAGTACATGGTTTTATAAAGAGATATCAGGGTTACTGTTCACTGGTAATATCCCGCGAGGTGTTTTTTGTGAGCGAAGGTCACAG
>OIZR01001061.1_pt1 | contig 14616 bp, 13 predicted proteins | sample 1588591 | NCBI WGS metagenome assembly OIZR01 (sample SAMN03283249) | human gut metagenome | biome: human-associated habitat; material: feces | host: Homo sapiens | place: USA | collected 2013 | reverse complement strand
ATCCGAGAATGAAAGAAAGAAAGAAGTACGGCTTAAAGGCAGCTCGTCGTGCTCCACAGTTCTCCAAGAGATAGGGGAAAATTATTAAACAGAATTTCAAAATCCTTGAAAACACGATGTTTTCAAGGATTTTGAAATTTCATGGAAGATTTATGCTATTTTACTATTTTTTAAAATCTCAAAAATGAGTTGATTTTTTTGGCATATTGGCATATAATATAAGTGTAAACAGAGATGTTTGCATAACCGGGTTGCACACAGAGCAACTGAAAGTGTCTGTGGAAATGCTATTGCGAATGACAAAATAGCGATTCAGTGATAGAATATGTCACATCCAGTATGGGGATTAAACCATATGCTATTGTTTTGGTAGTGCTTAGCATCAACAAAACGAACTGCCGGTGGTAATGTAAAGTAGGAAGAGGAATCTTCCTACTTTTTCGTAGGAGAAAATATGCACATAGATAAAGGAGTTCTGGTAAACAGAATTAAGAATGCCGCACAAACATATAAACAGTATTTGGTAGGGAGAACCTTTATGTTTGTATATGGAGATAAAAAGATAGAGGTAATATTTAAAGTAGAATCCTTTATGCATTTAACCGGTGTAGCATCGAAACTATATCCAAAAGATTTTTATAAGAAGGCAGAAAAACGAACTCTTAGGCAAACAGAAATAATGTTTGATCCAGAGCATCCTGCTGACTTTGCTGATATTAAGACTCAGTATTTACATAGACTATATGAATTAACTTTGAAGATATATTAATTGCTGACAACATAGTTACTATGACGGCTACATATGTGTTCGGATTAACAAATTTAAAGTTTGTTTTATGTTGTGGGAAAAATACTGACAAAAGCGGGAAAGTAATAGATGATTGTTATGTTCCGTATTCATTTAGAATCGAAGAGATTGACAATGGCAAATTCGGAAATTTGTATGAAGTAAATTACATTTTTTCTAAATTGACCCATAAAAATAAATATTCAGAAATTACATTTGGAGAAAAAGGAAATCTAAAGTCTTTGAATAGAGAAATAAAAAACAAGTTAGATGCTGTACTGTTAGAGTAATCATATTCTATGATAATGATTAACATAAGCGTGTTAGGTTACCATATTAATTATCATTTTTGCATTAATATTTAAATTACGATTGATAGCTGGGAAATACGAGAATACATGAAGATATATGGGTAACTAACATGTAACTGACAAATGGCTTGAAAGCGGCGTATTTATGGTGTTCGGAGTTCTCCAAGAGATAATCAGACAAATTACGAGTTCATTCAAATCCCGCAGGCGGTTTCGTCTGTGGGATTTTTTGATACAGCAGGAAAGTGCGGGAGGTTTATGCTTCAGATTGCCATTTGTGATGATGAAAAATATTACCGGGAAACCATCCGGTTGCTCCTCACGGAATACTTAGAGAAGCGTGGGCTGGAGTACACGTTTTCCATATTTCTGTCAGGAGAAGAGTTCTTGAGCCTGCCGGAAAACGCCGTGAAATTTGATGTTGTGTTCATGGACATCAACATGAGCCGTGTGGACGGGATTGAGACGGCCGCCTGGATGAGGTCCCTTCATTCGGAGACGGAGGTTGTGTTTGTGACGGCATTTATTCACTATGCGCCGGAGGGATATAAGGTGGACGCGGTGCGGTTTATCATGAAGGACACCCTGGAGGCGGCTCTTCCGGAGTGTATGGATGCGGTTCTCAAGAGAAAACGGCTGGAGCAGGTGGAATTTTCCTGTGTGGAGGGGAATGTGAGGCTGTTTACGAATCGGATTCTCTACGTGGAGAGCCGGAAGCATAAGTGCGTCTTCTGCTATCAGGGAGCGGAGCCGGCGGCCTATCAGGTGTATTTAAAGCTGGATGAGATCGAAGGGAGGCTGAAGGAATACGGTTTTCTGCGAATCCATAAGAGCTATCTGGTAAATATGAAGCACGTGAGGCGGATCGGTAATTATGAGGCTGAGCTTGACAGCGGGGAACGGCTGCCCATTCCACGGCTCCGGTTCCAGGCGGCGAAAGAAGAGTATGCAGTATACAAAGGAGCGCTGTAATGGGGATTGTGATGCGAAATATCCTGTTGTGCCTGATGCTGGGGACTGGCTGCAGCATATACTATGAAACGATCGTGCCGGTGCGGGTCTGGCGAACAGCATGGGTGAAGTATACGGCGGTTCCGGCGTTTGCGCTGGGATTTCTGGTGATCGCATTTACGGAGATTCCGCCCTATATCCTGCAGCCGGTGAGAGTGATAGCAGTCCTGTGGCTGGTTTCGTGGATTTACTTTCAGATGAAGGCGGTGCAGAGTTTGATTCTCTCCGTGCTGTTCTGCGCGGCCATGTGGATCGTGACGGCCATTGTCGTGTCGGCCGTATATGCACTGCCCCCGGAATACCGGGGACTTGAGATAATCGAGGAAGAGTTGTCCTACAGTGTTCTGCTTTTTCTGATGCTGGTGTTTCATTTCCGGTACCGGAAGAAGATCAGCGGCCTTACTGGGACGCAGTGGGCCAGGTTTGGGTATTTTCCCATATTCAGTATGATCGTGATTATGGCAATTAGTATGATGATGGGAGGCGGGGATACGGAGCGGCTGGTGGCGGTGGCCGGTTTTGGCGTCCTCAATGTGATTGCCCTGTATTTTATTGGAAATATTCTGGAGAAGGATGCCCAGGTGCAGGAGATGAGACTGCTCCAGGAACGCACACAGAACCAGATGAAGATGTACCAGAACATGCAGAAAAACTATGAACGGCAGAGGCGTGACCTACACGACTACAAGAATCAGTTGACCTGCATCCAGGGCCTTCTCCTGGAGGACCGCAGGGAGGAGGCGCTCCATTATGTGGAAACGCTTAATGGAAAACTGCGAAAAAACGCGGATTTTGTAAATACAAACCATGCGGTTGTCAATGTGGTGCTAAATCAGAAGTATCAGAGCGCGCTGGAAAGAAATATTACGATGCTTCTGTCTGTCAACGATCTGTCCGGGCTGACGATGCGCGAGGAGGACTTAGTCACGCTGCTTGTCAATCTGCTGGACAATGCCGTGGAGGCATGCGAAAAGCTGGAGGAGAACCGGGTGATCCGGTTTAAGATGGTACTGGAGGAGGGGGAGCTGATCCTTTCGGTTAGAAATCCTGTGGCGGTGCCTGTCATCATTGACGGAAAAAGAATTGTTACTACGAAAAAGGATGGGGGCAATCATGGAATCGGCCTGCTCAATGTGAATGGCGTGATTGAACGCAGCGGCGGAACCTCTGCGCTGCGATGTGAGGACGGTTGGTTTTGCTTTTCTGCGATGATTCCTGCTGCGGAGTAGGGAGGGATTGGCGGAGACAGTATTGTGAATTTTATGATACGCAGTACTGGTTACCTGGTGAGGGGGAAAATAGAAGGAGGTGCCGGAAGGCGCCTCTTTTTGCTGCCGCACCGTCTGTTTGTGCTCTGGTTATTGTTCTGTGAGGCGAAGATTCCTATAATTAGGGGGACGAATCAGAGAAGCGGCTGAATTAGAGAAGCGGCTGGATCAGTGAAAGCGGCTGGATCAGTGAATCTGACGTTTCACGGAAAGGAGAGAGGGCAAATGAAGGGACTGAAAATGAGGATTGTAATGGCAGCAGTGGTATGTGTCTGCCTGGCAGCCTGCGGAGGGAAGAGGAGTACTGCCAATGCAGAGACGCCGGAAGCGGCGGTTAAGTCGGCCATGGAGGCTTTACAGGCACTGGATTTAAGGACGTTTAATGCCTGCACGGATAATTATGTCAGCACCGAAAGAAACTGGCTGGGGATACCGGTGGAAAGGAGGTACCGGGTGTTCAACGAGCTGCAGCAGCCGGGGATCCTGCAGGGGGCGAAAGAGCGGTCTAATCAGGCGTTTGCGGAGAAGATGGTGGAGAATCTGTCCTGGGAGATCATCGGGGAGACGACAGAGGGCGGCCAGTCTGTCATTACCTTGCGCATCACGAATACGGATATGTCCAACGTCATGGGATATTATACGGTTCATATCCTGGAGAAAATGGCGGGCGGCAGGGGAACCGGGCTGAAGGAGCTGTTTAAGGAGATCGCGGAGTCTGATTACGACAGAGGCGGAGTCCTTCCATTTCTCGATGAGGCGGAGGGAAGTGTGACGACCGATGTGGAGGTGACGGTATGCCGGGAAAATAACAGATGGATTATGAAGATCACAGATCCATTTGTTGAGGCGTTTATGGGAAATTTCGGAACAGGGGAATTTTCGGATGAGGTGAAAGTGCGTATCGATGAACTGGAAAAGGAGTATGAAAAGAAGATGGACCAGTGGGGAGAGGACTTTAGCAGCCGGATCGAGCAGTGGGTGGAAGGGATCTTTGATTAAAATATCGCTTGAATTATGGACCGGACTGTGCTAAAATCTATTTTTCCTAAAACGCAGGAGATGGATGGAGCATCGGAAAGGAACCGTATGGAGTGGGAGAAACTGCTTTCAAAGGAACGTTTTTATCATTCGGGAGACAGGGAAGAGTCTGGCCGGAATGATTATGATACGATTATCAGGAGTACGCTGTTTCGGCGGCTCCAGGACAAGGCACAGGTATTTCCGCTGGAGGCGGACGATTATGTCAGAACGCGTCTTACGCACTCTCTGGAGGTATCTGCCATCGGGAAGAGGCTGGGAGAGCTGACATTCCGGCGGCTGAAGGAGAGGCGGATAGATGCCTGGTTTGAAGAAAACCCGGAAACAGAATTTTCAGATACGCTTCTGTGTGCGGGATTGGTGCATGACATTGGAAATCCGCCCTTCGGCCATTTTGGAGAATATGCGGTACGGGAGTGGTTTCAGCGTTATTTGAAGGACATGGAGCTGGGCGGACGCAGTGTCGCGGAGGTGCTGGAGCGTGAGATGGTGACGGACCTTTACTGTTTTGAGGGCAATGCCCAGTCGCTGCGGCTTCTTTCCAAAACACCTCATCTCGGGAGGCAGCAGGGGTTCAATCTGACGTACCGTGTGCTGGCGTCCATCATCAAGTATCCGGTCTCCTCCTTTGCCATGAAGAATGGCAGCGGGAGCAGCCAATACGGAAAGTTCGGATATTATGTGGCGGAGCGGCCGCTCTTTCTGGCGGTCGAGGAGGCTGTAGGGACGGCCGGGGCGCGCCATCCTCTGTCCTATCTCCTGGAAGCGGCGGACGATATCGCTTACCGGACCTCGGATCTGGAGGATGCAATGGTAAAGAAGATACTGACATTTTCCCAGATTGCCGCCGTGCTGGAGGAGTATGTGCCCGGAGACGGCATAAGGGGAGACGGGAGAGAGGGGATGACGGAGGCAGTTCTTCTTTTGAAGCAGATGTATAAAGAGGAAATTGCACACGGTGACCGGAAAATGGGAGGCGCTGTGGTCAGGAACCCGAAGCCGGAGCTGACAGCCATCCAGCGTTGGAACCGTTACGTACAGGAGATGATGATCGGGGACGCGGCCAGTTCGTTTGAGAAAAACTATGATGCGATAATGAACGGCACCTTTGAGGGAGATCTGCTGTCGGGGACTCCGTCCGGGTGCCTGGTGGAGGCCATATCCAGGCTCTGCGAGGAGGTGGTCTATACCAGCCCTGTGAAAATAAAGGCGGAGCTGTTCGGGCGCAGAGTCATTGATTCCCTGATGGGCCAGTTTATGCCGGCGGCAGTCAAATATGATACCGGCGAGGCAATGACATTTATAGAACGGCGGATTATGGATACGGTGTCGGACTTTTATAAATCCATGTACCACGCACAGGCGGCGGGAAAGGGCGAAGAGGAGAGGCTGTATCTCAGAATTCTGATGGTAACGGATTATATCAGCGGGATGACGGATAATTATGCCAGACGGCTGTACCGGGAGTTGTTCTCCTGAGATGGAAACGGGAGTTAAAGCTATAGGCGATTGAAAAGGTAATTCAGAAGTAAGAAAGATGTAAGGTGCCCCAACCGGTATCGTGATGTATAATGAGGGTAAAGAACGGACCGGGAGGGGGATATCCAATGAGAAAAACAGTTCTGTTGTGGATTATGGCGGCTCTGACCGTGGGGGGCACAGCCTGTGGGAGCGCGGAGAAAGCAGAAGCAGTAACCGAATCAGAGTCAGAAGTGAAATCGTACTGCGCATATGTGGTTAGTCTGGGAACGGATACGATCGAGGTGGATATTGCCGAATACATTACGGATGAAGACACGGACCGGATGCGGGAACTGAATCTGACCGAGGGGGATATGCCGGATGGATACTATATTTATAATCCGGATGAGACAACGGAGACGCTGCAGCTGACGAAGGAGACCAATTATACGTTTATTGACTGGGGACGTGACTTCGTCGATGCTGATCTATATGAAGACCTTCTGATCAGCACCACCAGCCGGGAACTGTTTCGAAGCTATCTGAAGACGTATCGCGATTCGAGGCCGGGGATGCCGTTTTTCCTGGAGGTGGAGGACGGAACGGTTAAGAGTATTTTAGAGAAGCCCTTCATGTGAAGGAGAGGGCGAGACGGGATTATCGGAATTTGATAATCACTGTTTCGCCCTCTTTTCTGGTATTATTTTCTAAAATATGTTAATATTTGTATTAGCGGTACATGGCTCGGAAGGAGGCGAAAGATGGAGAAGAACGATATCGGTATCATTCACGGTACAGAATACCGGGCGATGACGAAGAAGCTTCTGAAGGACCATTGCCAGGCTGCGGTCACATGTGCATTAAAGAATCATAAAGGTGTGATTCCCAATTCGGAGAAAAGACGATTCTATACTTTGGGTTTACATAAACCGACCCCGCACCTGAATCCGATAGCGAGAACTGATTTTATTCCGGTGGATATGGTGAAGTTTCTGGAGGAATACTGGGGGCGGAAACCGGGAACGTAAGTGAATGAGGCGGTTTGAGAGGGTTGAAGAGGGGAAACGGCAGTAGATAGGACAGCAGCAATGAGCAGAATGGTGGCAATGAACAGAACAGAAAGAAGGAAACAAGAATGGGACATTTGACAACGCGGGACGCATACCGGAACTTAAGCGACCGTATCAATTGGTTTACACAGGGCGCGCCTACATCGGAGACCCTTTATAAAATACTGGAAGTGCTGTACACGGAGAAAGAGGCGAAATGGGTGGCACTCCTGCCTGTGCGCCCGTTTACGGTGAAGAAGGCGGCGAAGATCTGGCAGACGTCGGAGTTTAAGGCGGAGCGGCTGCTGGACCATTTATGCGAGAAGGCGCTTCTGGTGGACTCTTACCACAATGGAATCCGCAAGTTTGTGATGCCGCCGCCAATGGCTGGATTTATTGAATTTGCGTTGATGAGGACGAGAGGGGATATCGACCAGCACTATCTGGGGGAGCTTTACTACCAGTATATGAACGTGGAGGAAGATTTTATCAAGGACCTGTTCTTTGCCACGGAGACAAAGCTGGGCCGTGTGTATGTGCAGGAGCCGGTTCTGACCAATGACAAGACGAATCATATCCTGGATTACGAGCGTGCCACCCATATCGTGGAGGAGGCGGAGTACATCGGCCTGGGGCTTTGCTACTGCCGTCACAAGATGTTCCACGCAGGCCATCCGTGTGAGATCAATGCGCCCTGGGATGTCTGCCTTACGTTTGACAATGTGGCGCGTTCTCTGGCGCAGCATGGCGACTATGCGCGGTTAATCTCCAAGGCGGAGGCGTTGGATGCCCTGGAACGCTCTTACGCCAGCAATCTGGTACAGATCGGGGAAAATGTACGGGAACATCCGGCATTCATCTGTAACTGCTGCGGCTGCTGCTGTGAGGCGCTGCAGGCGGCAAGACATTTCAGTCCGATGCAGCCGGTGGCAACGACGAATTATATACCGGAAATATCCCTGGAGAACTGTGTGGGCTGCGGTAAGTGTGCCAAGGTCTGTCCGGTTCTGGCCATTTCCATGGAAGAAGGAGAGAATGGAAAGAAAAAAGCGGCTGTGAACAGGGAAATCTGTCTGGGCTGCGGCGTCTGCGCGAGAAACTGTGCGGTGAAGGCCATCGAACTGAAGAGACGCCCGGAGCAGATTATCACGCCGGTTAACAGCACTCACCGGTTTGTACTTCAGGCGATTGAAAAGGGGACTTTGCAGAATCTGATTTTTGATAACCAGGCATTTGCCAATCACCGGGCGATGGCGGCTGTGTTTGCGTCTATTCTGGAGCTGCCTCCGGTCAAACAGGCGCTGGCGAGCAAACAGCTGAAATCGGTGTATCTGGACAGGCTGCTTTCCCATCATAAGAAGTAATGGAATAGAAGATGCAGAAGGAGATATAAAAACTCCGGAAAAGGTTCTGTGACCCTTTTCCGGAGTTTTTATGTGTTGGTTAGTTATTTAAGTGGTTCCCGCCGGTTTTAGCGGATAGCAGTGATGCAGCAGCAGCTTGTCTTTAATCGCAGCCGTCTCCGCGTAAAAGGTTTCGGAGATTCTGTTGGCGATCAGCTCCGCATTCTGATTATCCACATCGGAGACCATGACGAGGTACTGGCAGCTGCTGTACTGGGTGAAGACATCGCCGAGGCGGAGGGAATGCTGGGTGACAGACTTTAAGGTATCCATCTGCAGCTCCCGCGTTTGAAGCATGGGGAAATCTCCGTTTTTGTCGGTCAAGGTAAAAAGAATAATGTAGGCGCTTTCGCCGCTTCGGCGCAGCCGGCGCTCTACAAAACGGTATATGCTTTTAAAGGTATCATAGTCCTGGCAGTAAGCCCCGGAGGTCAGCTCCTGTTCCGATAATTCGGAGCGGATTAACGCCATATCGATGTCGATGCCCTTTTTTGCGGCGGAACGGCGTTCCTCGGCGGCGGTCAGAGCCGGTTTCTTATTTTTCTTTTGCTTTTCGGCCAGAAGCAGCTGGTCGGCGCGGTCAAACAGATTTTTATAATCATCACCGGACTGATAGAGGCTTCCGCATACGGTGACGGAGATACCGTTGATAAGCGGGCTGGTCATCTGGATTCCTAAAAGGCGGGTCCGTATCTGGCGGCACCGCTCATCTACAAAACTCTGGTCCTGCGCAAGCGGCATATAGATGACGAATTCATCTCCGCCTACACGGCCCAGTATATCATTTTTAAAGGTCATGAGACTCAGGATCCGGACAACCTCCTGGATCACGGAATCGCCTCTGATATGACCGTATCGGTCATTGATCTGCTTGAACTGGTCCACGTCAAGTACGAAAAGGACACCGGTCTTTTTTTCGGCCAGCAGCTGGTTGATTTTTGTTTCTGTAGCACCTCGGTTATAGATGCCGGTCAGCCAGTCGTGGCTGGCCAGATTGCTTAATATTTTGTTCTCCTCTTTCAAGGCTTCCAAATCCCGTTTCATATGTTATTATGCCCCCTGTCACTCTGCCTTAATGATACACAGAACCCCCCTGCAAGTCAAGAAATATAACTTGAAATGTATGAAAAGAGGTACGGAGTGCATATGCCGTGGAAGCTCCGGCTTGCCGTTTTGCAGGAAAGAAGGTAGAATAAATAATAATGGGAAGGTGCGGTAGAAGTGGAAATGAATCCGGCAATATGATATACTCGTAAGACGGCAGAATGACAGAAAGGAATGCAGGATTATGTATGATAAGCTGACAAAGAATGATATTCAGAAAATGCAGGAAGAGATAAATTACAGGAAGCTGGTGGTCCGGAAGGAAGCGCTGGAAGCGGTCAAGGAAGCGCGGGCTCACGGAGATTTAAGCGAGAATTTCGAGTACCACGCGGCCAAGAAGGATAAGAACCAGAATGAGAGCCGGATCCGGTATTTGGAGAGAATGATCAAGACGGCGCAGATTGTATCCGATGAATCCCGGGAGGATGAGATTGGCCTTTACAATACGGTGGACTTATATTTTGAGGATGACGACGAGGTGGAGACGTATAAGCTGGTGACCACGGTGAGGGGAAATTCCATGAAGGGTCTTATCAGCTCGGAATCACCTCTGGGCAGCGCCATTATGGGGCACAGGGTGGGAGACCGGGTCTATGTGAGGATTAACGAAAAGGCGGGATATTATGTGGTGGTGAAACGTCTGGAGAATACGACGGACGACGGGAGTGACAAGTTGAGAAGCTATTAAAGCCGCGGGAGGCGAAGTATGAAAAAAACACAGGGTGACGGCGGTCTTACGATAAAATATGCGGCGCTTCAGGGAAACTACTGGATGCTGTTTGGTTCGGTCTTTACGTTTATAGCGGTATTTCTGCTGTCCCGGGGATTTTCGGCGGGCGGTGTCGGTGTTCTGATGGCCCTTGGAAATATTACGGGGGCAGTCCTGCAGCCGTGGATTGCCGCTGTGGCGGATAAGAGTGAGAAATATACGCTGAAACAGATGATGATGTGTATCACCGTCCTTGGAATTATTCCGGCGGCAGCGCTGGCGCTCGTACCGGGATCCCGGTATCTGGCAGCAGGCCTGCTCATGGTGGTTATGGCCGTGGTAAGCGTTCAGCAGCCTCTGGTCAATGCGGTGAACGGATATTACTTAAGCCGCGGGAAATCCATGAACTTCGGGATTGCGAGAGGAACGGGCTCCCTGGGATTTGCGGTTCTTTCCTGGATTATGGGGTATTTTGTGGCGTCTTTCGGTGAAAATGTGATCCCCATTGCCATCTGCTTCCTGCTGGTCACCATGCTGGCAGTGCTTTCCTCATTTCGGATGGAACGAGGGAGGGAAAGTGGCGCAGAAATGGCGGAGAGTGCAAAAAAGCCTTCGGAGATCCCGTCAAAAGGAGATGTCATTTCCCGTACACAGGGCAGCGGCTGGGGGCTGATCAGGAAATACAGGAAGTTTTTTCTGGTGCTGGCCGGCATTGTATTTTTGTTCGCTTTTCACAATATGGTTAATACCTATTTAATACAGATCATGGAGCGGTTCGGCGGGGACAGCTCTGATATGGGAACGTCTATAGCCATTGCCGCGGTCTGTGAGATTCCGGTGATGGTGATGTTTTCAAAGATCGCAGAGAGAATCAGGCCCAACCGCCTGCTTAAGATCGCGGGTCTGGGCTTCCTGCTGAAAGCCGCTGCAATCTGGATGGCTGGCAGTGTGCTGCTGGTCCATGCAAGCCAGCTGCTTCAGGCCCTGTCCTTCGCGATCCTGATCCCGGCCTCCGTCTACTATTCGGATGAGGTGATGGAAGAGCAGGACCGGGTAAAGGGGCAGGCCTTCATTACCGCGGCTATCACGGTCGGCGGAATGGTGGGCAATCTCTTTGGCGGAAAGATCATTGACGCAGCAGGGGTTCCGGCTATGCTGACCATCGGTGTGGCCTGCGCGGGAGCCGGCATGCTCTTCGTCTGGATCGGTGCGGTTCCGGCGAAAGAAAGGGGATCAGACGGCACATTATGATGAAGGACATGACAAAGGGGAAGATACCGTCAGAGCTGATCAGGTTTTCTATCCCGCTGATTCTGGGCAACTTGTTTCAGCTGACCTATAACGCGGTGGACTCGATCATCGTCGGCAGATGGGCGGGAGAGAATGCCCTTGCGGCGGTGGGAACGGCGAATCCCGTGATGAACATTGTGATCCTGGGGATTACCGGTATCTGTATCGGGGCTTCGGTATTAATGAGCGAATTCTTTGGGGCGGGCCGCGGGGAACAGCTGAAGCGCCAGGTATCCACCACGCTGATCTTCGGCTGCTTCTTTTCGGCTGTCGTGGTTCTCCTGGGAGTGCTGCTTTCGGTCCCGGTTATGAGGGCACTGCGGGTGCCGGAGGAGATATTCGGGGACGCAGTGGTGTATCTGAGGATTATCTTTCTCGGAATGCCGTTTACCTATCTGTATAACGCGGTGGCGTCCGCCCTGCGGAGTGTGGGAGATTCCAGGACGCCGGTCCGTTTCCTGGCAATGGCCTCGGTGCTTAACGGCTGTCTGGACCTGGTGTTTGTCGCCGGCTTTGGCATGGGAGTCGTGGGGGCGGCGCTGGCCACGGATATCGCGGAGGCGGTGTCCGCAGTCCTGTGTGTCGTCTACGTTTACCGGAAGGTACCTCTGCTGCAGCTGAAACGTGAGGATATCCGCATGGATAGAGAACTGCTGAAGCTGACGCTGAAGCACGGCTCCATTACAGCGCTGCAGCAGTCCTGCCAGCCCATTGGCAAGCTTCTGATCCAGGGAGCCATCAATCCGCTGGGGGTCAGTACGATAGCGGCATTTAATGCGGTGAACCGGGTGGATGATTTTGCATTTACTCCGGAACAGAGTATCTCGAGTGGTATGATGACGTTTATCGCCCAGAACCGGGGGGCAGGAAAGAAAGAACGCGTGAAGAAAGGATTCCGGTACGGTCTCCTCGTCGAAGCAGGATACTGGGTGATAATCTGCACAGCGATCCTGCTTCTGAAGGAGCCTCTGATGAGGCTGTTTGTATCGGAAGGAGATACGAAGATGGTGGCGCCCGGCGTGGAGTATTTGAGCCTGATGGCATTCTTCTATCTGATGCCGGCGTTTACCAACGGAATCCAGGGGTTTTTCAGGGGAATGGGGAATATGTCGATTACGCTGGTCTCCACGCTGATCCAGATCACCTTCCGTGTTGTCTTCGTATATCTTCTGGTGCCGCGGATGGGAATGACAGGGGTCGCCTGGGCCTGTCTGATTGGCTGGAGTTTCATGCTCATGGCGGAAGTTCCGTATTACTTCTGGTTTAAACGCCGCCACGAGCTGTTAAAGAATTAAATCAATCAACTTTTGCCTAAATCGCTGCTTCTGTCTATGTAGGAGGTGTGAAGCATCTCCTCCGCGAGAGGGCTGAGCGGTTTTTCGTAGAAATTCTTATAAATGGCTTTTATCTCCGGGTTTTCATGGGATAAACGCAGCTTCATCTGGCGGTCTCTCGCGTAGAGGCCGTCAATTCGTTTCTGGCGCAGTCCGTCGCCGGAGAAGTTCTTGTCCTTCGGCTGTCCGCCGCCGCCGATACAGCCGCCCGGGCAGGTCATGACTTCTATGAACTGATAGAATTTTTCACCCCGTTTGATGCTGTCCAGCAGCCGTCTGGCGTTGGCTGTGCCGTATACGACGGCAATGTCCAGCCTGGTTCCCGCGATGGTCAGAGAAGCCTCCTTCGTGCCGGCAAGTCCGCGGACTTCCTTAAGGTCATAGAGGTCATCGGGTACAGGTTCGCCTGTGAGGGCGGCATAGGCAGTGCGGACCGCGGCCTCCATGACGCCGCCGGTATTGCCGAAGATCACACCTGCGCCGGAACCCTTTCCCATAAATGGATCGTATCCGGCCGGTTCCAGGGCGAGAAAATCGATGCCCTCCGCCCGGGCCCACTGGGCCAGTTCTCTTGTGGTGATGACGTAGTCCATATCACGCATGCCGTCGATTCCCAGCGTTTTGCCTGCGGAACACATCTCCTCACGGCGAATCTCGAATTTCTTTGCGGTACATGGGGTGACCGCCACGTTTACGATCTTTTTCGGGTCCAGGTTTTCCTGATTGGCAAAATACGTCTTGATGGTCGGACCCTGCATACCGATGGGGCTCTTGGAGGTGGAGAGATTTTCCTTGAATTCAGGATAGTACGTCTCCACAAATTTTACCCAGGCGGGGCAGCAGCTGGTGAGCTGGGGAATGGGGATATTATTGCTGGTTAACCGGCGGATCAGTTCGTTGGCCTCTTCCATAATGGTCAAGTCGGCTGCGAAGTTGGTGTCCAGAACGTAATCACCGCCCAGGGCGCGAAGCAGCGCAACCATGCGGTCTTCCACAAAGCTTCCCTCTTCCATGCCGAATTCCTCTCCGAGTGCCACGCGCACAGACGGCGATGTGGAGAAAATGACGATTTTGTCGGGATCGTTCACGGCCGCTTTTACGCTTTCCCATTCAGGAACTTCTGTAATACAGCCGACAGGACAGACATTGGCGCACTGACCACAGTGAATGCAGATGGCGGTGTCGCCCGTCTTTAACAGATCATAGTAGCCTGCGACTCCGATGGACTCGGTACAGACCGTTTTACACTGGCCGCATTTGATACACAATTCCTCATGCCGCATGACAGAGGGATTATCCGGCTCGATGGGGACCCGGATGTCAGTAAATAGGTGTTTGCTCATGTGAATATTCCTCCTGGGTATGAATTAATAACAGTAACTATTATTAATTATAAAACTTCTGACATATTTTGTCAATGGCGTTCTTCTGTTTTTCGAATTCTTTGCCTGTTCCTTTTGCGATAGCGGATGACGGCAGGAGAGCATCGTAAAGAAATCGTGAAGATTCGGGAAATGCCATTGTAAGAAAGGCGCGGAGGCGGTATAATTTTCTTGTAATTAAGGAAGCAGCCCCCCCCAATAATAATGTTTCCAACCAACACATTTCCCCGTCCGGGAACCACAGCCGTTGATTCAGCCGCTGTGGTTTTCGGGCGGGGGATTTTTTATTTCATAGGGTGCGCCCTATGAAATAAAAACCCTCCGGGAGGATGCGCACTTCGCGCTAAGGAAGTATGGCCGCTGAAGCAGCCGCGCTCCGTGGGTTTTCTTGACGGATAGGGGAATATCCGATACAATCCCGTCTTTGACAGTTAAACGGAATAAAACACCGCTAAAAGCCTGATTCCAT
>OIZR01001056.1_pt1 | contig 14736 bp, 6 predicted proteins | sample 1588591 | NCBI WGS metagenome assembly OIZR01 (sample SAMN03283249) | human gut metagenome | biome: human-associated habitat; material: feces | host: Homo sapiens | place: USA | collected 2013 | reverse complement strand
CCAGAAAAGCACTGGAAGCCGGCGTAAATCAGTTAGCAGACACAGTTCGTGTAACATTGGGACCGAAAGGAAGAAACGTTGTTCTTGACAAATCCTTTGGCGCTCCGCTGATCACTAATGATGGTGTGACCATTGCAAAAGAGATCGAGCTGGAAGATCCATATGAGAACATGGGCGCACAGCTTGTGAAAGAAGTTGCGACAAAGACCAACGACGTAGCTGGTGATGGTACTACTACAGCGACGGTACTGGCCCAGGCGATGATCAATGAAGGCATGAAGAACGTTGCTGCAGGCGCTAACCCGATCGTTTTAAGAAAGGGTATGAGAAAAGCTACTGAGGCAGCTGTAGAAGCGATTGCAAAGATGAGCGAGCCGATTAAGGGCAAAGCTTCTATCGCGAGAGTAGCGGCGATCTCCGCAGCAGACGATGGAGTCGGCGAGATGGTAGCCGATGCGATGGAGAAGGTTTCCAACAACGGTGTCATCACCATTGAAGAATCCAAGACCATGAAGACTGAGTTAGACTTAGTAGAAGGTATGCAGTTTGACAGAGGATACGTTTCCGCTTATATGTGCACCGACATGGAGAAGATGGAAGCCAACTTAGACGATCCGTATATCCTCATTACAGATAAGAAGATTTCCAACATTCAGGAGATCCTTCCATTATTAGAGCAGGTTGTACAGTCCGGCGCAAGACTCTTAATCATTGCAGAAGACATCGAAGGCGAGGCTCTGACCACTTTAATCGTCAACAAGTTAAGAGGTACCTTCAATGTAGTTGCTGTTAAGGCACCTGGCTACGGCGACAGAAGAAAAGAGATGCTTCAGGATATCGCCATCTTAACAGGCGGCAAGGTAATTTCCGAAGAATTAGGCTATGAGTTAAAGAGCACCACCATGGATATGCTTGGACGTGCAAAATCCGTTAAGGTTCAGAAGGAAAATACCATCATCGTGGACGGTGAAGGCAGCAAAGACGAGATCGAAGCCAGAATCGGCCAGATCAAGGCTCAGATTGAAGAGACCACATCTGATTTTGATAAAGAAAAATTACAGGAAAGACTTGCGAAGTTATCCGGCGGTGTTGCTGTTATCCGCGTAGGTGCGGCAACAGAGACCGAGATGAAGGAAGCAAAGCTTCGTATGGAAGACGCTTTATCCGCAGCAAGAGCAGCCGTTGAAGAGGGCGTTATCGCCGGCGGCGGTTCCGCTTATATCCATGCTATGAAGGACGTTCAGAAAGTCATTGACGGTCTGGAAGGCGAAGAAAAGACAGGCGCTAAGATTATCTTAAAGGCTCTGGAAGCTCCGTTATACCACATCGTGGCAAACGCAGGTCTGGAAGGCGCCGTTATTATCAGCAAGGTAAAAGAAGCAGCGGTAGGCACAGGCTTTGACGCTTATAAGGAAGAATACGTAGACATGATCGAAGCCGGTATCCTGGATCCGACCAAAGTTACAAGAAGTGCATTACAGAATGCGAACAGTGTTGCATCTACCTTATTGACAACTGAATCTGTTGTTGCTAATATAAAAGAAAAAACACCTGTAGCTCCGGCTCCAGGCGGAATGGATATGATGTAATAACGGAAGCAAAAGCGACGCATGCGTAATGAAAAGAGGGTTTGCAGTGCTTGCATTGCAGATCCTCTTTATTTTGTTTCATAGGAATGTTCAGCCTGTGATACAAAAACCCTCCGGGTGATGCAGACTACGCGCTAAGAAAATATGGCTGCTGAAGCGACCGCGCTCCGGCGCGAGTCCGGCTTGCCGGATTCTTTGTTCAGGAAAGTACAGCCTGTAAGATCATCGCCCTCCGGGGATGCGGACCGTGAACTATATCATCTCCCTTCACAGAAGAAAGGACATCAGTCTATGAATGAAATGTATGCAGAATGGCTCGTAAAACGAAAAGCACCAGCTTATATGATGCTTGTCAAGGTATTGATGGTTCTGGTATGTGTGGTGGCATTCTTTATTGCTGTATCCCCGCTGCTCGGAATTTTCGGAATCCTGGTTCTCTTTGCGGCAGCAGCGGCAGCCTACTTTGTCTTCCGCAACAGCGAAGTCGAATTTGAGTACCTCTATGTAAGCAATCAGCTGACGATTGATCGGATTTACGGAAAGACCAAGAGAAAAAAAGCCTGGGAAGGTTCCATGGATGAGATTCAGATCGTTGCGCCTACCGGTTCCACGGAAGCGAAAGATCACGAGACAAATAATATGAAGGTTCTGGATTTCTCTTCCCACACCCCGGACGCCAAGACATTTACATTGATCAGCCAGTCCGGCAGTGAATCCATGAAGATTATTTTCGAGCCGAACGATAAGCTTCTTCACTGCATGAAGATGACGGCTCCACGAAAGATCGTGAACCGCGTTTAAGGAGATGCCTGGAACGTCGTTTGAGGATTTGTTTCAGGATAAGATTTATAAGGGTAAAAGGAAAAGGACAGATACATGATGCGGATTAGAACGCGGAGTGTGTTTGGCCTTTTTTTGTGGTCTTTGGGAATGGGGGAGGAGAAGTGAGGCTAAAATGGCTGGATTGGTGAAGGGGATGAAATATTTACGGACGAATTAAGCGTAGATGATTTGTAAAAAGTATGTATTGATAAGGCGTATGGGAGATTTTTATAGAAATTTTTGTAAAACCTAACATCGATGCTTGACAGGTGTAATTCGAATATAGTAAGATAGAAAACAAGTTCCACAGCATTTTCTTGCCTGTGAGATTCTAAAATTCTTTGTTTCAATGCGGTTTCCGCAAAAAAATCCTATGTTTAGCTTCAGGAGAGTTGGTGATGTGTATGATTGATTGAGAAAAAGTCTTGTAATGGCAAAGCTTTTACAGTATAATAAAAACATCTGAGTGACGTAAAAACTAAAGATAGGAGGAGTGAAATGACAATAGATGAAAAGTTGGATTTACTCTGTGGAAATGTTCAGAGTATAAATGATAATGTAATTGTTATGAAAAATGATATGGCTATGATGAAGGGCGATATCGTGGAATTAAAAGGCGATGTAGCAGAGCTGAAGAGCGATATGGCTGAGGTTAAAAGCGATATCGTGGAGTTAAAGAGTGATGTAGCAGAGCTGAAGAGCGATATGGCTGAGGTAAAGAGCGATATCGTGGAGTTAAAGAGTGATGTAGCAGAGCTGAAAAGCGATATGGCTGAGGTAAAGAGCGATATCGTGGAGTTAAAGAACGATATGGCTGAGGTAAAGAGCGATATCGTAGAATTAAAGAGCGATATGACTGTGGTAAAGAGTGATATCGTGGAATTAAAGAGTGATATCGTGGAATTAAAGAGTGATATGACTGTGGTAAAGACTGATATCATAGACCTGAGAAATGATATGAACACCATGGAAGGCAGAATTGATGCTAAGATGGAACAGTTAAATGAAAATGTGAAGGGGATTCGTTTTACCATTGAAAATGAAATCCGCCCGAGTATTGCTCTTATTGCAGAATCACATTTCATTCTGAACAGAAAACTGGATGAGGCGATAAGAGTAGCGGGAAGTATCGAAATGACAAGAATTCGAGTCAGCATACTGGAAGATGATGTAAAGAAGCTGAAAAGAGCAGTAAATATGTGATCTATATCATAAGATACGAGAAATTAGTAGATTATGAAGAGAATATCAGTTATACAACAGAGCTTACTATAATTAGAAAAGAAAACAGTAAATAAATGAATGCAGCTTACTTCGGCAAATGTGCCGAAATAGGCTGCATTTTTGATTATAAGCTTCTATTTTTAATTTGGATCTTAAAGGCATAAAATAAAGACCAGCAATATACAATAACAAAAGATTTCTAAATAAATCAGATACAAATCATAAATAATAAAATGTTATTATGTTTAACATTTACTGATATATAAATAAAGGTAATGAAATATAGATCGAATGTGCTAACAGCATTTCCTATAATTTCATAGATACAAACCAAGAGTAAGTAAGACAGCTTGACAGGCCCCATATTAACATATAAAGTATAAGAAACATATCGTTTCAAAATCAGGTGAGACGGCCAAATAAATCCAAGTCGAACGGCAGAAGGAGCTCTACATGAAAAAGCTAAGAAGTCCCTTGTTATCGGTGCTCGTAATTTACATACTGTGTTTTATCTTTCGAATGATAGAATACTTTATGATTCGTACAGATCAGACCTTATTGGGAGAAGCGATCATACATAAGATTGCTGGCATCATAATTCTCTGGATTGCAATAAAAATGCTATCTACTGATTTCGAGTTTATTGGATTTAAGCGTAAAGGTATATTCAAAAATTTTGCATTCGGTTTACTGTTTGGTATTTCTGTGTTTGCGGCCGCATATGGGGCAGAAATCCTGATTGCAGTTTCGCAGGGGAATTTCCAGTCCCTTCAATTTTATGTCAGCAGCTATGCTGTGGATAAAAATATAGGAAATCAGACCGGTATCCTGTTCTTCCTTATTTGTATTGTTGGTAACATCGTTAATGTACTGATGGAGGAAGGCGTATATCGAGGACTTTTTCAAAAAATTCTTCAACAGAAATACAAATTTATTGCAGCAGCAATTATTTGCTCTATTTTATTTGGTGCGTGGCACGTCATAGGTCCGATTCGCAATTATTATGACGGTTTGAGCAGCATGGGTGGGATGGCGGCCAACATTTTCATGTTGGTAATCACAAGCAGTCTTGTTGGTTTTAAAGCGGCTATGATAACGAAATTAACCGGCTCACTTTACATGGCTATGGGGGATCATTTTGTCAATAATACAATCGTAAATATTTTACACGTTACTTCCTATACAGGCGCTGATGAATTGATGTTTGTGCGAATCACAATTGCTCAAAGTCTCTCATTTCTGTTGGTTCTTATTTTCTATATCTGGAAACAGAAGAAGACTGATTCAGACAGTTCTCCCTCCGGAAATTAGTCAGCCGTATCGAATCGGGAATGGCATCATTAAACGATAAATTTTGAATGCGGGCAGTGCATTTGTTTACATACTTATGCATTGCCCGCTTGATGATTATGCTCATTCGGACAGGAAGAATTTGTCCTGTTTTTTTCCTGGCTTCTATGAGCTGAATATAGTTTTTCTTATATAGGGAAACAAATATTGTTGAAACATATTTAAAGCGTGGTTGCTAGAAACGTAAATGCAGGTAAAATATAAGGGGTCTGGAATTAGCATAGAAGATATAAAGCCACACAAAAAAATTAATCATTAATAACATACAGCTTAAAGTAAAAACAAAGGGCTTAACAAAAGAAATATAAAGTATTCCTTACAAACTCCCAAATAATGTAAATTTATAAGCCGCGATGAATATATTAAATACGCTGGAAATTATGTCTTTCACACACGGAAAACAGATTGAAATTGTCCGTTGACAAGTGACGCAAAATTTGTTAAACTATGTAACTAACAAGCAAAAATATATTAGTTACATTAATAAAAAGGACAAGAAAGAGAGGAAAAATTAATGGGTACAATTATTGGCGACGGCATTACTTTTGACGACGTACTTTTAGTTCCAGCTTATTCAGAAGTAATTCCCAATCAGGTTGATTTGACGACCTACCTCACGAAGACCATCAAGCTGAACATTCCCCTGATGAGTGCTGGTATGGATACGGTTACCGAGCACCGTATGGCAATTGCCATGGCAAGACAGGGAGGTATCGGTATTATCCACAAGAACATGTCGATTCAGGCGCAGGCAGATGAGGTTGATAAGGTAAAGAGGTCGGAGAATGGCGTCATTACGGATCCATTTTATCTTTCCCCAGAACATACATTAAAGGATGCGGACGAGCTGATGGCGAAGTTCCGCATTTCCGGTGTGCCGATTACAGAAGGCAAAAAGCTGGTTGGTATCATTACCAACCGTGATTTGAAATTTGAGGAAGATTTTTCCCGCAAAATTAAAGAATGTATGACTTCCAAAAATCTGGTGACGGCGAAGGAAGGCATTACCATGACAGAAGCGAAGAAGATTCTTGCCAAGGCGAGAGTGGAAAAGCTTCCGATCGTTGATGAAGATTTTAATTTAAAGGGACTCATTACAATTAAGGATATTGAAAAGCAGATCAAATATCCTTTGTCTGCAAAAGACAGCCAGGGAAGACTTCTGTGTGGTGCTGCCATCGGAATTACTGCTAATGTTCTGGATCGTGTGGCCGCTTTGGTCGCTTCCAAGGTCGATGTGATTGTCCTGGATTCCGCTCATGGCCATTCTGCCAACGTACTAAACTGTGTACGCATGATTAAGGAAGCATACCCGGATCTTCCGGTTATCGCTGGAAACATAGCGACCGGAGACGCGGCAAAGGCCCTGATTGAGGCCGGTGCAGATGCGATTAAGGTCGGTATCGGACCTGGTTCTATCTGTACTACCCGTGTGGTTGCCGGTATCGGTGTGCCGCAGATCACGGCAGTTATGGATTGCTATGCGGTAGCGAAAGAATATGGAATTCCAGTTATTGCAGACGGTGGTATCAAGTATTCCGGAGATTTAACAAAGGCCATCGCAGCGGGCGGTAATGTCTGCATGATGGGCAGTATGTTTGCCGGATGCGATGAGAGCCCGGGAACATTTGAGCTGTATCAGGGAAGAAAATATAAGGTATATCGTGGCATGGGGTCTATTGCAGCCATGGAGAACGGAAGCAAGGACCGTTACTTTCAGTCTGATGCCAAAAAACTGGTTCCGGAAGGCGTGGAAGGTCGTGTTGCATACAAAGGTCTCGTCGAAGATACCGTATTCCAGATGCTGGGCGGACTCAGAGCAGGAATGGGTTATTGTGGTGCTTCTGATATTAAGACACTTCAGGAAACAGCTAAATTTGTAAAAATTACCGCAGCATCCCTGAAGGAAAGTCACCCGCATGATATTCATATTACGAAAGAGGCTCCGAACTACAGTATTGATGAGTAGGATCGGTTGTGACGGAATTGTGGCATTTCTATAAATAGTATAATTATAATAGGAAGAGACTCTGTTTTGAGAAAGGCAGAGGCTCTTCTTTTTTGTGTTAAAATCGCATAAAAATCCAGGGAGAGATTTAGCGAAGAAAAATTGAAAGAATCATGAAATACCAGAATAATAACGAAAATATAATGATAGATAACGAAATATGTGCAATATACTGAAAATAATAAAGGATATTAAAAATATACAAATAAATACAAAGGCTTTCATATGACTAATTTACTAAAAAAACATGATAAAGTTACGAAATAAAATATGGTAAAAGCTTGAAATGTAACCAGTTTGTTACCGTGTCGAGGTATAATGCATCTATACATGAAATCTCTTAAACAAAAAACAGAAAATATATGCAATTTGAGAGGCGTAACTGCCTGAAACATAGGCAGATGTAGTTGAACAAATGAAAAGAAGGTGAAAGATGTCCACAGCAAAGAGAAGGAAGATTCACAATTCTTATCGTTATTTTACCATAGCAGCAGATGAATATGGAGAGAGGTGCATGAAAGGTAGTATCTTTCATGCAGGAAGAGCACCCGGAATTCGATCTGGCAGCTTTTTGGGAACCGACTATCCAGAACCAACTATTTAGATCCGATCATCCAAGGCGCCTGCAGAGGCACATTTAATCTGGGATACTTACCATTCAGGAGGTAAGAAAGCTGCCTTTACGATAAAGGTCCTGTACAGGAAACACTCGGCCTGACAGGAGTAAGCGGCTGGCATGGTGCCAGCAAGAAGCAGGCTTTCAGAAGATTTATGGAGAAGATTCTTATGATATCCTCCGTGCTGGAAAGCGAAAGAGAAAAAATGAGTGCGAAGATAGATCTTATACAGAAGATAGAAAAAAGTATTTATGGAAGGATAAGGAAGGAGAGAAAGTATGAAAGGACTTAGAAAAAGGTTCAGACGAGGGCTGGCTGGATTTCTGGCGTTTGTATTGACGATGACATCGTTTAATATGGTGTCATGGGCGGATGTGGCGAGTGCATTTGATAAAGAGAATGCCACATTTATCATGAATGGAGAAGATCTTCGGGATTCCGCGCAGGCGGCCATTGACAATGGCAATGAGTTCAATTTTGAAGATCTTGGTGCAGACACGTCAGACAGGAGTCTGGCCAAAGAATATCGAAAACTGTTTGAATCAGGGACAGTTTTTGAATTTTCTCCATCATATGACATGGATGATGAGGAGTACGCAGATGGGGCTGAGCTCCGAATGTTTATTCGTGTTGATGATGCGTATGAAGGGTATCAGATTACAGGAGATGAGGATATCATTTTCCTGTATATCAATGATTCTGCATCAAGAATCACATTCCGTTCCAAAATTGACGGGTATACAACTCAGAAGGTAACGGTAAAAGGAAATGCTTCCTTATTGGAGACCAATGGTGCGGCGGTATCAGGTGGAGAAAATGCAGATGCGGCTCAACTCCCGGATGCGGACGAAGAGACAAATTCAGCGGAAGAGATGGAAACTCCCGATGCAGATAAAGAAACCGATTTAAATGGAGAGGTTGAGACTTCAGAGGCAATTAAAGAAACTGATTCGAATGGAGAGGCCGAGACTTCAGAGGCTAATAAGGAAACAGAGCCAGAAGATGCAGTGGAAACCCCTGAGGCAAAGGAAGGAACAGAATCAGGAGAGACAGCTGAGACTTCAGCGGCCGATACAGAAACAGAAGAAAAATCAGAAGTTCCGGATGCAAATACCAGTGCGGCAGAAAATAGTAATCTGGAAACCGGAGCTGGTCAATCAGATGCGGTTCAGACGCCTGACGCAAATACGGCAGAAGATAATCAGACTTCAGAGAATGATACAGCTGCCGGACAGATTTCCGAAGACGATGGCAATACAGGCACTTCGTCTGATGAAAATGCTGCGGCTTCCAGTTCTGACAATAACAACAGTGCAGATACATCGTCTGACAAAGTGGAACAGTTATCCATTTCACGCCATCTTGCCTATGTTCTGACAACTGCTATCTCGAATCATGAAGAGACCGAGGAAAAGGCTAATGATTCAGACGACGGGAAGAACAGCAATGCAGCCGATCTTTCTGCTGATCATCAGGAAACAGCAGAGGAACCTCAAAGTGAGGAAACTGACAATACAGAGTCCGGCGCTGAAATAAATGAGGATCCGACAATTGCTTTGCCTGTGGAAACTGAGAACAGTAATGATGCAGTAAAGGAAGAAGAACAGACCACCGTTTCGTCCGAAGAGATGAGTCAGGCAGATGAAGAAGCAGGCGCGAGCGGGAAACCGGATGAAAAAGAATCTGCTGTAACGGTTGAACCTTCAACAGAAGTTGATGAGCAGGAAGAAAAGACGGTATCAGGAAATACAAGCGGTAAGACGTATGGACAGATCGTGCTGGATGAGTCCTATTACGCGAAAGCTTATGTCACAACACTGAATAAGCTTCATGTTGATGTATCAGCAGAGGGGTATGCAGTAACTTACACAGTAACCCCGGTAGGTGCAGCGACAGTAAAAGGTGCGAAGAGCGTTCCGGAAGGAAATGATTTAAGCTTTACAGTAAAACCTCAGGTAGGCTACATGATTGACCGGGTAACTGCAAATGGAGAGGAACTGGAAGCAGTCGACGATTCCGAAGCCACAGATTCTAACGCTTCTTCCTTAGCAGAGCGCTATCTCGTAGCGTCCGTGGCAGAGGAACAGGAGATTGTCGTATTCATGTCGGAGACCGGAGAGCATCCGGAGTTTCACTACAGCAGGACCCTGGGGGACGTAGTAGTTTCTCTTCATGCAGAAGAAGGGATTTTGCCGGCCGGTACTGTGGCAAAAGTAACGGAGGTCACTGAAAAAGTAGAAGAAGCGGTTAAGGAAAAAACAGCAGAAGAGACTGGTGATGATACATCTGAAAATACAGTTCTTGCCTATGACATTAAGCTGTTTGCAGAGAATAATGAAGGAGAACTGGAAGCTCTTGATAACAGCTGGAGCGAGAATGGCTATGTAGACGTTACTTTCTCAGGTAAGGCGATAGAAGAGAAGAGCGCTGAGGCGGAGACGGTTGAAATAGAGCATATAGACATTGGCGATATTGATGTCTCCTCAGAATCTGTCAATAAGGTAACTGTCGATGAAGTGAAGAAAATAGAAACGGTATCGGAGGTAATTCATGTTGCCGGTGAAAATACGGTTGGAGAGATTTCCTTTGAGGCAGAGCATTTTTCTATATATACGGTTACTTTTAGTGGAAATAGTAACCAAACTAAAGTAATCAAGTTTGTACCAGTGGACCTGGCTACTGGAGAAGAATTAAATAAGAAGGGAAAGGATAAGGCGGAAAGCTACTCTTTATTATTTAATTGGTATGATGATAATGGAATTAAATCTTTGACGTTAGCCAAAATCTCCAGTGATATGAAAAAGGCTTTGGCAATTAATTCCGGTTATGAATTTGTAAAGGCAACATTAAAAAATACAAATATTGAAATTACGAATATCGGTTATGAAAAGAAGAAGGTAAATAAAAAAACTGAATACAGATATGTTTATAGTACTGACAATGCGAATACATGGAATGATTTAAATGGTATTGAAGAAGTAGAGATGTGGTATAGCAATGCAGTTTTCCTTCGTTTCGATTTAAATAATGGAAGCGGTACTGTTCCAGAACCAATAAGTGCAAATCCGGGATCGATTATAACGCTTCCTGGACAGGGAAATCTGTACAGAGATAATTATGTGCTTTTAGGCTGGTCTGCAAGTAAGGATTCCAGTGCGGTGAATACCACTTCCTATGCGGGATATGTTCCATTAGAGAGCAGTTATCAGATGCCGCAGGCAAGTACGACACTTTATGCGGTATGGGCTCAAATTGCGGGTAGTAAATCCGGACATATCTCAATTGCAATCCGGAATGATGGGACGATTCCAGGTGAACCCTCCGTTCAATATGCTTCATATAGCTATTTATATGAAAATCATAAAGTAAATAATTTGTTATACTATTTTAATCCGCTGCACACGGTTGCCGGGGTTGAAGAGGTTAATAAGGTATTAACACCGGAGTTCCATGAAGAGGTAGAACGGCTGAACCGACAAAAGAAACTGTGGGACAGCGATGAATATGTCGAATGGTATGTAATAAAGGATCAGAGAAATGATTCCGCATATCCGGGTGGTGTTTGGCATGTCGATGGAGTTGTTCAGAAAAAAGTTTCGGTCAGTCTCAATTATAATAGAAATCAGACTCCGACAGGTGAAGAATATGGTGTCGTTCCCGATGGCCATTCCTATTTGAAGGGTGAGACCGCTAAGATCGCAGGCAATGGATCATTGAAGTGGCCGGGATTTGTCTTTGATGGTTGGGATACTAATAAAGATGGAACTGGTAAACGGTACCATGAAAATGACACCATTAAGATGGAAAGCAATGTTACCTTATACGCGCAGTGGCAGGCGAACGGTGCAGTAAAACTTACTTATGATAAAGATGCGGCCGATGCGGCTGAAGTCCTGCCGAATAAGACAGAAACGGTTCAAGGTGGTCAGAGTTTAAATGACAGACAAAAACCTCTTGGAACGACGAGCCGTCCTGGTTACATTTTTGGTGGCTGGTATACAGAAAGGAATGGGTCAGGTGATCTATTTACAGTGGAAACACCAATAGAAACCAACATGACCGTATATGCAAAATGGATACCAAATTCTGAAGTAACACTTACGTATGACAAGGCGGCGGATGATGCGACTGCAGTCGTTCCGAATGTGACAGAGACTGTTTTAAAAGGCCAGAATCTTGAAAATGCCGGAAGAACGCTTGGAAGCACAAGTCGTCCAGGATATACATTTGGAGGCTGGTACACAGGAAAGAATGGAACTGGAAAACCGTTCAATGAAAAAACTGCAATCGAAGAAAGCATGACCGTCTATGCAAAGTGGGTTGAGAATGAAAAAGTAACATTGACGTATGATAAAGCAGCAGCAGATGCGGCAGCGGTAGTTCCGAGTACAACGGAGGAGCTTCTGAGGGGTCAGAGTCTTGCACTTGCTGGAAAAAAACTTGGAAGCACAAGCCGTCCGGGATACACGTTCGGAGGCTGGTACACAGCGGCCGGCGGCACTGGAGATCGGTTTGATGAAACCATTGTAATTGAAGATAGTATGACAGTCTATGCTGCATGGATTCCCAATGGAGAAGCAACTCTGACGTACGATAAGGCAGCAGACGATGCGACGACGGTAGTTCCCAATACAGTGGAGACAGTCCTGAGTGGCCAGAGCCTTACCAATGCCGGAAAAACGCTTGGAAGCACAAGCCGTCCAGGATATACCTTCGGAGGCTGGTATACGGGTAAAGATGGAAATGGGGATCCGTTTACTGCAGATACCGCAATTGCTGGCAGTATGATTGTATTTGCGAAGTGGATTCCCAATGATTCAGTTATGCTGACGTATGACAAGGCAGCAGATGATGCGGTGGCGGTAAACCCGAATACGACAGAGACTGTTCTGAGCGGTCAGAGTCTCGCAGATGCAGGAAAAGAGCTTGGAAAAACGAGTCGTCCCGGTTATACCTTTGGAGGCTGGTATACAGAAGTGAATGGAGGCGGCCAGCCGTTTGATGAAGCATTTGCGATCAAAGAAAACATGAAGGTCTATGCGAAATGGACAGCGAATGCCGAAGTAACGCTGACGTATGATAAGAATGCAGCAGATGCGGCAACGGTAGAACCAAACGCCGAAGAGACAGTCCTGAGCGGTCAGAGTCTTACAGACGCAGGAAGAGAGCTCGGAAGAACGAGACGTCCAGGATATACCTTCGCGGGCTGGTATACGAACGCGGATGGAGGAAGACGATTTACCCAGGAGGATAAGATTACGGAAAGCATGACGGTCTATGCAAGATGGACTGCCAATAATACCGTAACGCTGACGTATGATAAGGCAGCTGCAGACGCAGCAGAAGTAATGCCGAATACGACAGAGACAGTCCTGAGCGGACAGAGTCTTACCAATGCAGGAAAAAAACTTGGAATCACGAGCCGTCCCGGCTATACCTTTGGAGGCTGGTATACAGAAGCAGATGGAGCTGGAAAACAGTTCGATGAAACCTTTGCAGTGAAAGAAAGCATGACCGTCTATGCAAAATGGACAGCAAATGCGGAGGTAAGCCTGACGTATGATAAGGCGGCAAATGACGCAGCGGAGGTAATGCCAAATACAACGGAGACTGTCCTGAGTGGCCAGAGTCTTGCAAATGCAGGAAAAGAGCTGGGAAAAACAAGCCGTCCGGGCTATACATTTGGAGGCTGGTTTACAGAGGAGAATGGAGCCGGAAAGCCGTTTGATAAAGACGTTGTAATTGAAAAGAGCATGACAGTCTATGCGAAATGGACAGCAAATGCCAATGTAACACTTACCTATGATAAGTCGGCGAAGGACGCCACAGAGGTAATTCCAAGTGTAACGGAGACAGTACTGAGCGGTCAGAGCCTTGCTGGTGTTGGAAAGGATCTCGGAAAAACAAGCCGTCCCGGCTATACATTTGGCGGCTGGTATACAGAAGAAAACGGAGCCGGAAAAACGTTTGATGAAAAGACTGCAATTGAGAAGAACATGACTGTCTATGCAAACTGGATTCCCAATGCCGAGGTAACACTGACTTATAATAAGGCAGCGGATGATGCGACAGCGGTAGTACCAAATGCAGCAGAGACCGTCCTCAGTGGCCAGAGCCTTAAAGATGCTGGAAAAGAACTTGGAAGAACAAGCCGTCCGGGCTATACGTTTGGAGGCTGGTATACAGAAGAGAATGGAGCCGGAAATCAGTTCGACGAAACAGCTGCAATTGAAGTAAGTATGACCGTCTATGCGAAATGGACTGAGAATACAGCAGTAACACTGACCTATGACAAAGCAGCGAGTGATGCATCGGATGTTGTACCAAATACGACAGAAACAGTACTGAGCGGTCAGAGCCTTGCTGATGCTGGTAAAGTTCTTGGAAGCACAAGCCGTCCAGGATATACATTTGGAGGCTGGTATACGGGTAAAGATGGAAATGGGGAACCGTTTACTGCAGATACCGCAATTGCTGGCAGTATGATTGTATTTGCGAAGTGGATTCCCAATGATTCAGTTATGCTGACGTATGACAAGGCAGCAGATGATGCGGTGGCGGTAAACCCGAATACGACAGAGACTGTTCTGAGCGGTCAGAGTCTCGCAGATGCAGGAAAAGAGCTTGGAAAAACGAGTCGTCCCGGTTATACCTTTGGAGGCTGGTATACAGAAGTGAATGGAGGCGGCCAGCCGTTTGATGAAGCATTTGCGATCAAAGAAAACATGAAGGTCTATGCGAAATGGACAGCGAATGCCGAAGTAACGCTGACGTATGATAAGAATGCAGCAGATGCGGCAACGGTAGAACCAAACGCCGAAGAGACAGTCCTGAGCGGTCAGAGTCTTACAGACGCAGGAAGAGAGCTCGGAAGAACGAGACGTCCAGGATATACCTTCGCGGGCTGGTATACGAACGCGGATGGAGGAAGACGATTTACCCAGGAGGATAAGATTACGGAAAGCATGACGGTCTATGCAAGATGGACTGCCAATAATACCGTAACGCTGACGTATGATAAGGCAGCTGCAGACGCAGCAGAAGTAATGCCGAATACGACAGAGACAGTCCTGAGCGGACAGAGTCTTACCAATGCAGGAAAAAAACTTGGAATCACGAGCCGTCC
>OIZR01001048.1_pt1 | contig 14801 bp, 13 predicted proteins | sample 1588591 | NCBI WGS metagenome assembly OIZR01 (sample SAMN03283249) | human gut metagenome | biome: human-associated habitat; material: feces | host: Homo sapiens | place: USA | collected 2013 | reverse complement strand
TACGCCCGCAAAAGATTCAACAAACCTGTATCTTTCAGATAACCAATAAAATAAGAATGGATAAAGGGTAAATGGGTTACGAGATGGAAACGAGCGAGTTTCTTCTCCCTTCTTTATTCTGCATTACTTCAAAGAGCATTTAATCTTATGGCGCAAAGATAATCATTTCCCGATGAAAAGCTGTAAGAATTGAAGAAAAAAACTTATTGCTCCATATTTTTTACTTTCCAATAACTACAAACGGCTAAAAAGATAGCATACAGCCATAAATATAGCACAAAACAAGCGGTTTCGTGAAATAGAATTGTTATCTTTGCACTTGATAATTGTTAATCAAAGGCCCGGAAGATGAAACTGAACAGAATAAAACTCGTGCTTGTGGAAAAAGAAGTTTCCCAAACGCAATTGGCAAAGGAACTTGGCAAGAGTTTCAGCACAATCAATGCGTATTGCAGCAATCGCAAACAACCCTCTTTAGACTTGCTGAATAAAATTGCTGAATATCTATCCGTGAATATCAAGGACTTAATTGTCGACAAATAAGTAAGCAGGTATGGAAGAAATAATATCAAAGTCGGCTTTCAGCGAAGACAGCAGAGTGAAATTTCCAACTCTTATGCACCTTATGAGCATGGGATTCAAGTATGTTTCCCTTAAAGGCCTGAAAACAAAGTATGTTATTGCTCCTAAGACGGAGTTTGACCCTCTCACGAATATTTTGACAGACTATTTCACGGAAGCCTACAATAAGCTCAATCCAAATGTAGAAAACGGAGCGGCTAAAAAGCTGCTTGCAAAGATACAATCTTCACTAATGAATGATGATTTGGGGCGACAATTCTATAATGAAATCCTGCTCAATACAGGTGAGAGAATCATAGACTTGTCCTCACCTGTAAATTTCTACAAGAACAATACTTTCCAAGTAACTACAGAAATGACATGTGGCGATAAGGATAGTGACAACTATCGTCCGGACATTACCCTTTTTGTTAATGGGTTGCCTTTGGCTTTTATCGAAGTAAAGAAAGAAAACAATCACAAAGGAATACAGGCGGAAACCGACCGTATGAAACAACGCTTCGTAAATCCCAAATACAGACGTTTCCTTAATCTTACCCAAATTATGGTATTCAGCAACGATATGGAATACGACAACAACGAGGTAACTCCAACTATCGGTGCTTTTTATGCCACAATCGGTAAGAAAAACACCAAATATAACTGTTTTCGTGAGGAAGGACAGGACAGCTTCCCCATAGAAAGGCACATTCGGCAAGTACCCCTGCAAGAGGAGGAAATCCTGTTGCGTGATAACAATGTGCCTCAATACAAGAACAGCAGCGAGTACAAAACAAATTGCCTTGCCAACACCCCAACCAAGCGTATATGCGACAGTCTGTTCTCTTTCAATCGCTTCCACTTCCTGTTGAAATACGGCATTGCCTATGTGGGTTACACAAATGGACTCCAAAAGCATATTATGCGCTATCCGCAACTGTTTGCGGCCAAAGCCATTGAACGCCATTTGGAGGCTGGAAAGACAAAGGGTATTATTTGGCACACGCAAGGAAGTGGCAAGACAGCCTTGTCTTTTTACAACGTAAAGTATCTGACGGACTATTATTCCTCGAAAGGGATTGTTCCCCAATTCTTTTTCATTGTTGACCGTTTGGACTTGATGATACAAGCCCAAAGAGAGTTTTCATATAGGGGGCTCAAAGTCAATTCGGTGCAAACAAAAGATGATTTCGCAAAGATTATCAGCAGTGGACTGACCACACAGAACAGAGAGGGCAAGCCAGAGATAACCGTCGTGAATATACAAAAGTTTTCCAACGACTCAAAGGCTTTGCCAAAGAACGCCTATAATGTCCCTGTGCAGCGCATCTACTTCATTGATGAGGCGCACCGCAATTACAGTCCTGATGGATGTTTTCTGAAAAATCTTATATCCAGCGACAGCAATGCTGTGAAAATAGCTTTGACGGGTACACCCATCATCAGCAAGGAATACAACACGAAGGACATTTTTGGAGATTACATACACACTTATTTCTACAATGCCTCCATTGCGGACGGCTATACGCGTCGCCTGATACGTGAAGATATAGGCTCCAATTATAAAATCAGGTTGCAAGAGGCTTTGAACAGTATCCGCGTAAAGTCACATAGCGTGAAAGAAAGCGATGTGTATGCACACAGAACATACGTTCAGCCACTCCTTGACTATGTGATAAATGATTTGCAGCAGTTTCGTGTCAAAAACGAAGACAACACTTTGGGTGGTATGGTGGTATGCAACAGCAAGGAGCAAGCGCAAATGATGTACAGGCTTTTCCTTGAAAAGTATGCCGATGAAACCGAACTTGACAATGAAAGGGACGAGGATGGAGCAACGGTATATCGCAGTATTAGCGCAGGAGAGATGGAGGCCAAGAAGACCCCTTGCAGAAAAGGCTGCTATCGTGCGGCACTGATAACCTATGACAGCTTTGACAAGGAAACAAGAGCAAAGTGGATAGAACTTTTCAAAGACGGTAAGATAGATTTGCTTATCGTGTTTCAAATGCTTCAAACGGGTTTTGATGCACCTCGTCTAAAGAAGCTCTACCTGCACCGTATGGTTAAAGAGCACAACCTGCTCCAGACGCTGACCCGTGTCAATCGACCTTACAAAGAAATGAAGTATGGCTATGTGGTGGACTTTGCCAACATAGAGGAGGAATACAGCAAGACCAACCGAGAATACCAAGAGGAGCTTGAGCATGAAGTAGGGAAAGACAACCTCAAGCATACCGACCGGCTTCTTGTAACTATGGAGGAAGCCAAATCAAGAGTTGATGAGGCAAGAAAAGTGCTTGACCCCTACGAGTTGGGGAATCCTGAGATATTCTCCCGACAACTCAACATGGAGGACGACCGAGAAGTGGTCCGCAGCATTGTGCGTTCACTTGAAGATATGCGCAGCTTGCAGAATATGCTTACCGCACAAGGTTCTGAGGCAGAGGCAGTCGTTGAAATTAGTGACATCCACAACTTAATAAAAGCTGCCCGAAATCGTTTGGACTTGCTGGGCTTTATTGATAATGCTGACGAGAAATCCAATACTCGCCAACTTCTTAACGTGGCTTTAGAGAACATCGAGTTCTCCTTTGAGAAACGGGGAGAGGGAGAGTTGGAGATACAGGAGCAATACAGGCAGTCGGTAGAGCATGCACGTAGGCAGTTACAAGCATGTATGGATACCGAAGACCCTGAATACCGCTCCATTTTGGAAGAGTTTCTCCGACTTTTCCGCAGGAAGGAAATGGAATCACAGGAAGAGTTCAATATGCACGATAAAGTCCAGAATGTCAATGATATTTTGAAGCGCATCAAGCGATTGAACGAGCGTGATGCCTTGGAAGCCATTAAATATAATGGTGATACAAAGTTCGTGCGAGTGGAGAAACGCCTGAAAGAAAAAGACAAGGAAGAGATTGAGCATAAGACATTGCCTCGTAATTATGCTTGGACAGAAGAAAAAGAGAAAATGACCGTTATCCTCCTTGCCATCAAGGAGGATGTGGATGATGTGTATTTCCATAATCAGGCAATACTTGAAGTACCCGCTTACTTCAAGAGAAACATACTTACATACGTTACACGCCATTTCAAAGAAGGGCAAATCAACACCGACCGTGAAGTTCGGAAATATGTAAGTGAGGTTATCAACAGAGAATACCAAGTAACAAGATAAAAACATGGGCAATATAGAAGAAATAAAACAGCAAACGTATGCTCTTATTGACAGATTGAAGAGTACTACAACCAATAACGGCTTGGCAGGAAGTGGCAACGAGTATGTAGTCATCGTAGAAACTTTCCTTTATAAGTTCCTCAACGACAAGTTTATTTACGAGGCAAAGAAAGAAAAGCCTGATTTGGCAACGGCTGATGATTTCTTTGCGGCTTTGGATGCTATGACCGAAGATGAATACGAGGAAATGTGCGACAGCATGTTTGACACTATCATTCTGAAAAAAGAACATCTGATACCTTTCCTTGCCAAAAGGCAGAATGAGGATAAGTTTGCGGAGCTGTTTGATTCCACATTGGAGAGTATCGCCAATGAAAATGAGGAGATTTTCTACATTCTCAATGAGGACGAAACGAGGATATCCATTATGAAGCCTATTTCAGATGTGGTGTCTGGTGGTACGAACAAGAAAAATGCTTTCTGTCGTTCACTAATTGGTGATGTAGCAAGTTTCTCCTTCGAGAATGCTTTTGAGGCAGGCTATGATTTCTTCTCTACGATATTCGAATACCTTATCAAGGATTACAATGCCAATGGTGGGGGTAACTATGCTGAATACTACACCCCTCACTCCATTGCCGCAATCATGGCAAAACTGCTTGTTGCCCCATCTGAAGATGTGAGAAGTGTTACCTGCTACGACCCCTCCGCCGGAACGGGTACATTGGTTATCGCCTTGGCTCATGCTATAGGTGAGCAGAACTGTACGGTTTACACACAGGACATCAGCGACAAGTCTTCTACGATGATGATGCTGAACCTGATACTCAACAGCATGAGCCACTCGCTCACACATGTCATACAGGGCAATACATTGAAACACCCGTTCCATAAGAACGAGGATGGATCTTTGCGGAAGTTTGACTATATAGTCAGCAATCCACCTTTCAAACTCGACTTCTCCGACTATCATAGCGATTTGAAGAACGACACCTATAAGGGCCGTTTCTTCGCTGGGGTGCCCAATATCCCCAACAAGAACAAGGCGGGGATGGAGATTTATCTCTGTTTCTTCCAACATTTGCTTTACAGTCTGAAAGATGATGGCAAAGCGGCTATCGTTGTCCCTACGGGATTCATCACAGCCAAGAGCGGTATCGCTTACAAAATTCGTAAGCATTTGGTAGATGGAGAAAAATCTATTTTGCGTGGCGTTGTGAGTATGCCAAGTAATATCTTTGCCAATACGGGAACAAATGTAAGCGTTGTTTTCATTGACAAGTCAGGAGTGGATAAACCTGTATTGATAGATGCAAGCAAGCTTGGAGAGACCATTAAAGACAATGGCATACAGAAAACAAAATTACGTGCAGAGGAAATAGATAAAATCGTAGAAACTTTCCGCACCAAAGAAGCCATAGAGGATTTCTCTGTTACACCTTCATTCGACGAGATTAAAGAAAAAGGCTATAGTTTCTCCGCAGGTCAGTATTTTGACATCAAGATTGACTATGTGGATATTACCGAAGAAGAATTCAAGGCTCGCATAGCTTCTTTCCGTCAGACGCTTACAGAACAGTTTGCCGAAAGCCACAGACTTGAAAATGAAATCATGCGCCAGTTGGATAGTTTGAAATTTAACGAGTAAAATAGATTATGGAGCAACATCATATATCACAAGTATACGAAATTGCGGCTGAAACCATAAAGACCGCTATTCTGCAAGGACAGTATGAAGCAGCCAAAGGTGTTAATCGCATTCAGTTGGCAACCTATTTCAGCATAGGCAAATATGTTTCGGCTAACACTCGACAAGGAGTTTGGGGGACCGGTGCATTGGAAGCTATAAGTACCCGATTGCGCCAATTACTGCCAGGACTGCGAGGATATTCAGCAGATAGTCTTAAACTGATGCGTATCTTCTATGAAGAATGGAAAGAATTGGATGCTACATCTGTGGAAGCCGAAGAAGAAAAGGATAAATCGTTAATTGCGATTCACGATTTAGATAATACCGAAGATTTCCAGTTGCCAATTCGTGAATTGCAATTCACAAATTCGGCAGGTTTTCCAATAGACGATTTTTTCAAGGTTCCATTCACCCATCACTCACGTATTCTTGCCAAAGTTAAGTCGTTTGATGAACGTTTGTACTATATCCATCGCTGTGCCGAGGAACACATGTCAGTGGAAATTCTGAAGAAGGCGATGGCTAACGACGACTACCACCATCAGTCCGACATACCCAACAACTTTACAGCCACTATCAGTAAAGGAGATTTGGCACGTAAGGCGGTTATGGCGTTTAAGGATGAGTATCTGCTAAACTTCATCAATGTTGAGGAAATAGGAGAACGTGATGCCGCGGATATAGACGAGCGTGTGGTGGAACAGCAAATCATCCACAATATCAAGAAGTTTATTATGACCTTTGGGCACGACTTTGCGTTTGTAGGCAATCAATATCGTATGGAGATATATGGCGTGGAGCATTTCCCCGACCTCGTATTCTTTAATCGAGAACTCAATGCTTTGGTTGTAATCGAATTGAAAACAGGAGAGTTCAAAACCTCCTATCTTGGACAGCTCAATGCGTATCTTGCCATTGCCGACGATAAGATACGCAAACCACACGAAAATCCAACTATTGGCATTGTGCTTTGCAGAAGCGCAAACAAGAACTATGCTGAATACATGGTGCGTCAGTATGACAAGCCTATGGGAGTGGCTACCTATAAGACATCAGCAGAAATGCCAGAGAAACTACGTAAAGCCCTTCCAAGTATTGACGAATTAAAGAAATTGCTGTAAGTATGATAAAAAAAGATGATGTAGAGCAACTTTTAAGTTTACGTGCAGATGGTAATTTATATCATCGAGAGAGCCAAACCTTAGAATTTAAGGAAGCGTTTAACTTTGCTGGTCTGGCTGAGTACTTTCGAGATTTTTCAGCTTTCGCTAATAATAAAGGAGGCTGGCTTATTTTTGGCGTAAAAGACAAGCCAAAACGCGAATTAATAGGTCTTAGTGCAAAATCTTACGACCAAATAGATAAGTTAGATCCTGAAAAGATTTCGGGTTTTTTATTGGATATTTTTGCTGGAAACATCCAATGGGAGCATGAAGTTTTCTCTATTGGCGGTAAAAAGTTTGGAGTTTTCTATATACAAGAAGCAAAGATAAAACCTATTATATGCAAAAAAGACGAAGGTGATATTAAAAACGGAGAAATATATTTTCGATATGGAGGAAGAACTCAAAAGATTCAATCTCCAGAACTTGAAGCCATTATTAACCATAGAATAGAACGGCAAAATCAACAATGGATTGACTTGGTTTCTAAAATTGGAAAATCAGGTCCTCAAAATGCCGCTATACTAGATTTAGATAAGGGAGCAATTTCTAAAAACGACTCTCAAATATTAGTGGTGGATGACGAACTTGTACGGAGTATAAATTGGATTAAAGAAGGCACTTTCTCCGAAAAAGAAGGAGCACCAACTTTAAAGCTGATTGGAGAAGTTCAACCTATTGATACAGTAGAAGTCGTTAAGAAAGAAAGAGTTAATCGATTAAAAGAATATCCGTTGTCAGCAACTGAATTGGCAGATAAAATCAAGGCTAAAAGTTCTATCAACAAAAATGACACATGGAGAATTATTAACGAAAATCATATAAAGGACAATATAGACTATTCCATATACAATTTTAGAAATAAAAGTCAAGAAGAGTTATATGAGCAAAAAGGTGAAATACCCAAAGGTGTACCTTCTATCTACAAAGAAACAGCTGTTGATTATATCATAAAGATATACAATAATGAACATTGATACTTCTATCTTCACAATGGAAAAGTATAGACTCAAGGATATTGCCACAGTAAAAATTAGCAGTGTTGACAAAAAGAAAAAAGAGGGTGAAACTAATGTCCGCCTTTGTAACTTTACAGATGTCTATTATAATTGGGCTATAACCAAAGACAGACATGAAAATTTTATGGAGGCAACTGCTAATAGTAAAGAAATAAACAATTTTCTTCTTAAGAAAGGACAGGTAGCACTTACTAAGGATAGCGAAACACGTTTTGATATAGGTATTCCCACCTACATAGCTAATGATTTTGAGGATGTCATACTAGGCTATCATTGTGCCTTAATTACGCCTGATGAAACAAAAGTACTTGGCTGTTATCTCAATGCTTTTTTGCACTCGGATATGAGCCGCAAATATTTTGCAAATAGCGCAAGTGGAAGTGGACAGCGTTATACATTGTCTGTCCAAACAATAGAAGATATGCCTGTTCTTCTACCTTCAATAGAAGAACAGATGCGAATGGGAGAACTCCTCTCTAATATTGACCGCAAAATAGAAATCAATCGTTCGCTAAATCATAATTTAGCGACACCTGATTATTCATCAGCAATGGTAACAGTTCGTCGCGCTGCTTAGTTAGATTTTCATTTTCCTTCTGAATCTCCAGCTGCTTATCATTGATGGCAGAAATTCTCTCTTCCCATGTGTCTAATAGCTCATCATTAGGTTTTAGAATTGGGAACTTCAAAACATCTTCGCGAGAAACCTCTTTGAAAGTTGTTCCTGTGCCTAATTGCTCAATCTGTTTTATGTGAGCTTGTATATAATAATACAAATAAGTCGCTTCATTATCGTTTTTGGGAACAAAACTCTTGAAGCCCTGATTGGTACACAATTCTGTTTTTGCAATAGCCAACAAACCAATGGGGGCTCTACTTGACATCAATACAGTATTTGATGGAAGAAGATGGGTGCTGCATGATTCGTAACCTTTATTAGAAATGTTACGTTCCCCTTGATATATGAACTTTTGCTGTTGATTAGACAAGTCTTTTGGTGTAATCCAAACGACATCACCACCGTAGTTTTCTTCGTCGGCGGTTGACGGTGTTGCGCCGTTATACACTTCTACAACATCATCTATGGTCTTAACAGCCCATGAAGATGGAATATCTCGTTTTAGTTTCTCATTCCAAGCCATCTTGCCACCACTGGATTTGTATGGTTTTCCATTCTCATCTGGGAAATCAAACTGCACAAACCAATAGTCATATAGTTGCTTTGCAAGGGCTTCTAAATTATGATTTAGCGCACGATTAAGGGTAATTTTCTCATCAAAAGTTTCTAAGCAGTTGGCTATGGATATTTGCTTTTTAATTGGATATGGCTCAATCTCTATGGCAGAGAGGGCTATATCCAATTGGAGGTTCTTTATACCTGATGTTTTCCCTTCAAAGTTAAAAAACACGCCACTATTATACAGATACTGCCAATATTGATAGATAAAGAATGAGTTCCATCCCTCTTTTACTCTAAAAGCAACGCAGAAATTAGAACAAACAACATCCTTTGATGCGGAGAGCAGGGCTTGAGAGATATACACGGCACGCCCTGTTGATTGGGTGGGGCTTCCTCCTGATTTCTCTATAACAATATCTCCTACCTGTAGCAATTTCTGTTGAAATGAGTGCTCAGAGACATAACGAAGGGGAATATTGGCAAATTCATTGTTACTTATGGGCACGATGTCTGCTCCTCTCACGCAAGAAACTGCATGAGGGGCTTCTGAACTTGGAGACTCATTGCCCCAATCTCCTGCTATAAAAACATCAATAATCTCTGATAACTTCATTTTTGCTCCTATTTTACTGCAAAGATACAGTTCCCAAAGCAAAATGACGAAGAAATCAAAGATAAAATGCCAACTATCAGCCTATATACTTTCGGTGTGCCATTTTTACATTTACTTGATTTACCATAGCGTAATGTAGGGTAGTATCAATCTTTACATGTCCTAATAGCCGCTGCACCTGTTCAATAGGCATTCCTTTGTCAATAGCCATCGTAGCTAAGGTGCGACGAAACTTGTGTGGATGCACCTTGTTCAGCCCTGCACGCTTACCAAGTTGCCGTAAACGTGTTTCTACTCCTCCTATAGTCAGCCTGTTGTGGGGTAAGGACAGAGATACGAACAGGGCAGAATTCTTGTCTGTTCGACTTTCAAGATACCGTTTAAGATGTATTTTTGTCCGTGCGTTAAAATAGACTTCTCTCTCCTTGTTGCCCTTGCCAAAGACAACACATTGGCGTTCGTGAAAATCTATGTCTTCACAGTTCATCTTTACCAACTCGCCTACACGCATCCCCGTAGAGGCCAGCAAATCTATCATCGCCAAGTCTCTGATTTCACAGCAGGTATCACGCAACACCTCCATGTGTTCATCGCTTATTACTTCTTTGACAAGGCTTTCAGTACGCACTTTGTGAATACGGCGTACAGGGCTTTTAGCGATATAGTCTTCATCCTCCATCCACGCAAAGAAGCTGGAAAATATGCGTCTCAGGTTGTCTATCGTAACTCTACTTGAGCCACGTTCTTCTTGATAGCGAGCAAGATAGGAGCGAATGTCGTTTGTTTCGAGTTCACCTATTCGTTTTTGTTCACTTCTCAATAAGGCTTCTATGGACGATTGGTAATAGCACAACGTTTTATCTGAACAACCCTCTATTTTCTTGGCAGAGATAAAGGCTTGCAGTAGTTCTCCATTAGCTTGCTCTCGTTGTTGCTCTTCACTTTCAGCTGGCATCATTACCACTTGCTCAAAGGTGGTTTTCAATACTTCTCGCAATCTTGTTTGTTGCCTTGTATCCAAAATATTAGACATCTCGGCAAGAATGTTCTCTATTATTTTCTCTTTCATCTAATTATTATTTTGGTGACATACCATAATAACGAAAACTTCGGAGAACATAGAAAGATTAAATCATAATTTAGTGATGCCTGACCGTTCATTAAAAGCGGCAGGAGTTCGTCACGCTGCTTAGATAATTGTTGTATTTCTTCTTGTAGTTTGACCATCTGTGCAAAGATGGGAGATATTCGTTTCTCGAATTTGTCTACAATGTCTTTGTTATCAGGAATGGCGATTGTACTTTGCTGTAGATGGTCTTGCGTAATATGCCCCATCGTTGTTTTTCTCGCTTCTGCCATTTTCTTGAAGATATCCACGTAATTCAAAAGTTGAAAGTAGTAAAATGACTTTGGGAAGTCATTAGCAGATGTAACCTTAAAGATGTGCTGATTAAGTCCGCCAAGACCACAAGCCCAAAGCATAACTTCCAATGATGCTGACCATGAAAATAGCACATCGCCATTATATACCTTTACCGATTCGGGTATATTAGGTGAGACTTCTTCTGTATCAGAAGATATGCCATCGTGCATTTCCCGTATTTTGATAACAGGCAATGGTACTTCGCCATCTTTCGGTCTGAACTTCTGGCAAGCTAAGCCATTGGTAAATGTTGCAATCTCAAAGAGATTTCCACAATGCCATTCCTCTGGTATTTCACGCTTCAACTTCTCATTCCACACCATCTTTCCACCTCTACTTTTGTACGGCTTGCCCTCAGTGTTGGGAAAGTTGAACTGCACAAACCAATAATCGTAAAGCTGCTTTGCTATCGCTTCTAAATTATGATCTATCAGCCTTCAATTCTGTCTTCTCTCAAACAATTCTGTCAATTGCACTGCTTGCTGTTGCAGTCTGATGAGAACTTGGGAATAGGTTTCAAGTTTTCCAAGCATTCGTTGTGCAGTGGCGACAGAATGATAAGCATTGAGGACTTTCACGGCTTCGTTGTAAAGGACGCCTATCTTATTCGTCAAGGCAACGATTTTAGTGAGTCTCTCTAAGTAAAGGACTGCCGAGGGGGATCCTACGATAACCTTAAAAGATTCTCCCAAGAGCCTTGCTCGGACAAAATCACTTTTTGATGCGACACCAGACCTTCGGTATAGCTCAATGAGCTTCTGCTGGTCTTCGGATTTAAGTATTCTGACGTGCCATCTGTCCCATCGTGGGCAAGTGGCACGTCTTCCATCAGGTTTGTTCTGTTTCTTCTTTTTCATTGCTTTCTAATCACGACTTTGGAGTGATTTAATCCTCCTTTCGGAGCAAGGGTCCTTGTGGTACAAACGGCAGTTTGTGTCACAAAGACACACCTTGCTGATGTAGAAAATGGGATTATAAGTCCATGAGGGTGTGTCAAAAGTGACACATTCTCTTTTTAACAATTAAAGCCCGAACTTTCACAAGCTCGGGCTTTGTCATGTCCCTAATTTTTTGTATCTTTAGGGTAAAATTTCAATTCATGGCAAAGATACAATTTAAAAATTACAATCAAGGCGAAATTGTTCTTTTTCCTCAAAATCTAGGTGAAAGAATACCAGAAAGCCATCCTGTACGACTTCTTAGTCATATAGTTGACAGCCTTGACATATCAGAATTACTCAAAACATATAAAGGAGGTGGCACAACATCTTATCATCCTCGCATGCTTCTTAAAGTGGTTTTCTATGCATACATGAACAACATCTACTCATGCAGGAAGATCGAGCATGTTTTACAATGGGATATCCTATATATGTGGCTAAGCGCTCGCCAATATCCGTCTTTCTCTACAATCAATCGTTTCCGTTCAGAACGTATGAAAGACTGCATCAATAATCTATTTATACAGGTTGTCAAAGTGCTTGTTGAACTTGGGCAGGTCAGTCTGGATGTACAATATATCGATGGTACGAAGATAGAATCTGTGGCCAACAAGTACACCTTTGTATGGAAGAAAACGACAGAAAAGAACAAGGTTAAATTAGAAGAGAACATCAGGTATGTACTTGACCAGATAGATGAAGGTATCGCTCAAGATAACGCCCCACTTGACGATGACTCGCAGACAGAAGCAATCGACTCGGGCCGATTACAGCAATTGATAGACGACCTTAATGAAAAGAACAAGAAAGCTGCAGAAGGTGGTGAAAATAAAACGAAATGCAAACAAACCCAAAAAGCGATAAAGACACTTCAGAAACAGAAGGAAAAACTGAAAGAGTATGAAGAGAAACTAGGCATCTTGGGGGATCGTAACAGTTATGCAAAAACCGATAAGGATGCTGCTTTCATGCGTATGAAAGAGGATGCTATGAATAATGGGCAGACTAAGCCTGGATATAACCTCCAGATTGGAACAGAGAATCAGTTTATAACAAATTACGCCCTGTACTGGAATCCTACAGATACGACAACTCTTCCATCCTTCCTCACTCTAGATCTGGCCCGATGGGGTAAGCTGCCCAAGACAGTCTGTGCAGACTCCGGTTACGGAAGTGAGCAGAATTATGAATATATGGAGGATAATGATATAGATGCATACGTCAAGTATAACTGGTTCCACAAAGAGCAACACCGACCGTTTAGGGAAGATCCATTTAGGCAAGAAAATCTATACTACAATGAGAAACACGATTACTTTGTATGTCCAATGGGACAACATATGGAGCACGTTGGGCATAGGAGGACAACTAGTGATAACGGTTACGTATCATGGATAGATACTTATGCAGCTCAGAAATGTGAAGGTTGCCCCTTGAGAGGTCAATGCTTCAAATCCAAAGGGAATAGAGTGATCAATGTAAATCACAAACTGCGAAAGTTTAAGAAAAAGGCCTTAGAGTTACTTACCTCTGAAGAAGGATTAAGGCATAGAAGCCGAAGGCCAATAGAACCAGAAGCTGTCTTTGGGCAAATGAAAACAAACAAATACTATAAACGCTTCCGTCATGCCGGTTTTGCCAAAGTCAATATGGACTTCGGTATTTTTGCCATTGCCTTCAATCTCCAAAAACTCTTCAGGAATACGAATGAAGAACTTAAAAAGCTCATTATGGATACATGTCAACTACAAAATGGGCTCATAGAGGCTCCAATGAAGCTATTTCTCGATTTTATAGTCATTGTATACGAAAATTATGCAACTCGAGCAAAAGGCTCTAAAATAATGAAGAAAGTTGCATAAAGAAAAAAGAGTGTGCCAAAAATCTCACTTTTGACACACCCTCGTAGGCTTGCTTTCGAGGAATGCAGTACTTCAGAGTTTCCGCCATCTTTCCACATCATCTTTGTATTGGTCGAGATGTTCTCGAAGCACCTGCTCCACATATCCTGAAACGCTTGCTCCCTGCTCACCGATTTTCCTCACCACGAAGTCCAACTTTCGTTGAGTTTCCTCTGATACATACACGGCTTTGCGGTGGCTGTTGCGAAAGGGCTGGAGATATTTCCCCTGAAACTCGGATAATTGCTTCCTGTCCCTTGTCTTTCCCATTCGTTGATGATTCTCTTCGGTAGAAGTAGCCCTTTCCGTTGGTGACAACTCTGTTTCTTGATAGGACGGTTGAGAATAGTCCTTGTGACTCTCCTTGTCATTTTGTTCCTCAACTTTAACAGGCTCAAATCTTTTCTTTTCCTCCTCATAATCTATAGGCTGGTCAAAATCGGGCAACTCTTCGGGCTTGCGGAGCTTAACGCCATAATTGCCCATATCTCGAAGGGCTTGTTCCAGACGTTGTTTCCTTTGTTCATCTATTCTTGCCATAATTTCTTGGGTATTGCGTTATAATGTTTTTCAAGCATTGTCTGTATGTCGCTCTGCTTGTATAATATCTTCCCTCCGATTTTGTAGAAAGGAAGTATTCCTGCATTTCTGTACTCTTGGAGCGTGCGTGTGCTGAGCCGTAATTGGCTGCAAACCTCCTCGCCAGTGAGGTAAACCTCTCCGCCCAGCATCGGACGGGCGGTAGCGCAATAACGCTCCAGTTTCTTTAAGATGCCCTCCATCAGTTGTGCAAACATCTGCATCTGAGGGTCTTGCTGTGTAATGATTTCGTTCTCTGTCATAGTTCATTCACTTTTTGCGTTCAGTAACTCCGTGATGTCGCTCTCCTTGTAATAGCACTTGTGTCCAATCATTGAGAAAGGGATTTTTCCCGTATCTCTGTATGATTGCAGGGTACGTTTGCTGATGCTCAAACGCTTGCACACGGCTTCGTTGTCAAGCCATTCGTTCGTTTCGGGCGGATTGCCGATGAGTTGTTCGATACTGTGGATAAAGTTTGCAAATTCGGAGTGGTGTCGCTCCCACGCTTTGCGGTCGATGATAATGAGTTTCATTGCCTTAATTTTGT
>OIZR01001039.1_pt1 | contig 14863 bp, 13 predicted proteins | sample 1588591 | NCBI WGS metagenome assembly OIZR01 (sample SAMN03283249) | human gut metagenome | biome: human-associated habitat; material: feces | host: Homo sapiens | place: USA | collected 2013 | reverse complement strand
GTTTGGGCTTAGTGAGAAAATCAATGGGGCTAATAGGGCTGACAAGGCGGATATAGCCGGCGTGGCAAATGACTGTGAAAGAATCTCGTGTCAGGTTTTTTCGAAAGATTTAATGGTTCATACTATATAATCGCCCATCTTAAAAAGGTATAAAAGGGGAGCTATAACGAATAAAATTCGTAACTTTGCGCATTCAAACGAATTGCATTATTGTTCAACATTAGATAGTTATGGCATATTTATTCTCATCTGAATCAGTTTCAGAAGGACATCCCGACAAAGTGGCCGATCAAATCAGTGACGCGCTGCTCGACCAGTTTCTGGCCTACGACGAAAACGCACGCTGTGCCATCGAAACCTTTAACACCACCGGACAGGTGGTCATCATGGGCGAAGTGAAGAGCAAGGAATATATCGACTTGCAGACCATCGCCCGCAAAACCATTCTCAACATCGGTTATAACAAGGCCGAATATCAGTTTGACGGCAACTCGTGCGGCATCATGACGGCCATCCACGAGCAGAGCGACGACATCAACCGCGGCGTCGACCGGGCTGATGAAAACGATCAGGGAGCCGGAGACCAGGGCATGATGTTCGGCTACGCCTGCAACGAGACCGACAACCTGATGCCTGTCTCGCTCGACTTGGCACACCTCATCGTGCGCACACTGGCCGACATTCGCAAGGAGGGCAGGCAGATGACCTACCTGCGCCCCGACTCGAAGAGTCAGGTGACCATTGAATATGGTGACGACAACACGCCCCGCCGCATCGACACCATCGTGGTGTCTACCCAGCACGATGACTTCATCAAGCGCTCCGACGGCACTGACGACGACGAGGCGATGCTGGCCAAGATACGCGAAGATGTGGTGAACATCCTCATCCCGCGCGTGAAGGCGCAGTTGGGCGAGAAGGTACTCGGACTGTTCAATGACGACATCAAATATATGGTGAACCCCACAGGCAAGTTTGTCATCGGAGGACCACACGGCGACACCGGACTCACGGGCCGCAAAATCATCGTAGACACCTACGGAGGCAAGGGTGCCCACGGCGGCGGAGCTTTCTCGGGCAAGGACTCGAGTAAGGTGGACCGCTCAGCAGCCTACGCCGCCCGCTACATCGCCAAGAATATGGTGGCGGCAGGCGTGGCCGACGAAATGCTCGTGCAACTGGCCTACGCCATCGGTGTGGCACAGCCCGTGAGCGTGTATGTGAACACCTACGGCCGCAGCCACGTGCAACTGACCGACGGCGAAATAGCCGAACGCATCAAGACGATGTTCGACCTGCGCCCCAAAGCCATTGAGCGCACACTCAAGTTGCGCCAGCCCATGTATCTCGAAACGGCAGCCTACGGGCACATGGGACGCCGGAACGAGGTGGTGAAGAAGACCTTCGAGAGCCGCTACCACGAGAAAAAGGAAATCGATGTGGAGCTCTTCACATGGGAAAAGCTCGACAAGGTGACTGAGATCAAGACCGCATTCGGGTTGTAACGATGACCGCACAGCAGGCAGATACTTCCGCAATAGGCACTGCCGAGGTGCAGTCGGCCGCCGAGACAATGCACTCCGGCGGTCGGCCAACGCCTCGTGAGGTGTTAAGCCGGTTGCCGGCCAACGCCACGCCCGAACAGCAGGACTCCGCCATACAGCAACACTTCAAACCCGGCAAAATCACGTGGAGCACCATGCCCGACACGCTCCACCTGCCCGGACACACCAAAGGCAAGAGCCTGCGCGACGTGAGCCTGCCACAATACTACAAGGAGTCGTTCTTTTCGAACGACTCCCTCTTCCACCCCGAACTCAAAGGCGGGCGGCAAGGCGTGGCGGGCGACCCTGTGCCCTACACCGTGGCGGGCGACAACCTTATCACAAGTCTGCTCATAGGCTGTGTACTGCTGTCGATGCTCACCTTCGCCCGTTCGGGCCGGTTCATCGCCACACAGGCCAAAAACTTCTTCTTCCGGTCGAAGTTAGGCCCCACAACCATCATCGAGACTTCAGGAGAGGTGCGCTTCCAGCTCTTCTTTGTGCTCCAGACATGCCTGTTCTTCGCCATCGGCTACTTCTTCTACATCCGCACGTTCGTGAGCGACACGTTCATCATCGAGCAATACCAAATCATTGGGATATTCACCGCCATACTGGCCGCCTATTTCCTCGTGAAGGCCATCGCCTATGCCCTCACCGGATGGGTGTTCTTCGACAAGAAAAAAAACGAACAATGGATGAAGTCCTACCTCTTCCTCGTATCGCTCGAAGGGTTGGCTCTCTTCCCCATGATCATGCTTCAGGCCTACTTCGGATGGTCCATGCAAAACTCTGTGGTTTATACCATTTGCCTCTTGGTTTTGTTCAAATTGCTTACATTTTATAAGTCCTATATCATCTTTTTCCAAAGAATGGGGGCTTTTCTGCAAATAATTTTGTACTTTTGTGCCCTCGAAATCATCCCCTTATTTGCTTTAAAGGGCATTTTGACGACTATAGGTAATTATTTGAAAATAAATTTTTAGGACACTGATGATAAAGAAGATCCTGGTTTCCCAGCCCAAACCGGCAAGCGAGAAATCTCCATATTATGACATAGAGAAGACCTACGGTGTGGAATGTGTGTTCCGTCCATTCTTCAAGGTGGAAGGTATCACCGCCAAGGAGTTCCGCCAGCAAAAGATCAATCTGCTCGACTACACGGCCGTTGTCTTCACTTCCCGTCATGCCATCGATAATTTCTTCAAACTGGCCAAGGAGCTTCGTGTCACCATTCCCGAAGACATGAAGTATTTCTGCGTCATTGAGACCATCGCACTCTACATCCAAAAGTATGTGCAGTATCGCAAGCGCAAGGTGTTCTTCGGCACTTCCGGCAAGATGACCGATCTTGTGCCGCTGATGACGAAGCACAGGGGTAATAAGTTTCTCGTGCCGATGAGCAGTGTCCACAACGACGACGTGAAGAATCTGCTCGACGAGAAAGGGCTCTGCCACACCGAATGCGTGATGTATCGCACGGTGAGCAACGATTTCACCGACGAGGAGCGGGCCCATTTCGACTACGACATGCTCGTGTTCTTCAGTCCTACGGGCGTGAAAGCACTCAAGAAAAACGTGCCCCACTTCGAGCAGGGCGACATCAAGATAGCCGCCTTCGGGCCGGCCACGGCCAAGACCATTGAGGAAGAAGGCCTGCGGCTCGACCTTCAGGCACCCTCCAAGGAGTTCCCCTCCATGACGGGCGCACTGGAAAATTATCTCAAGACACATCGCCAATAACAACATAGACACCTCCTTTACCCCTCCCGCACCATGCCTGCATCCCAATCGTTCACACTGGCCAAGGCAGAGCGGATATGCAGCAAAAAGCTGACAGACCGCCTCTTCAACGGCAGTTCCGGCAGAAGTCTGTCGGCATTTCCATTGCGGATGGTCTATACCGTTGTTTCTCGCGAGGAAGATGCGCCTGCGGCACTCATGCTGGTGAGTGTACCCAAGCGGCATTTCAAGCGCGCCGTGAAGCGCAACCGGGTGAAGCGGCAGGTGAGGGAAGCATTCAGAAAAAACAAGCAGCTACTGCTCCCGGGACTCGAAAGATGTCCCGACCGGCAAGCAGCCATGGCCTTTATCTGGCAAAGTGACGAATTGTTCGACACCGCGACGGTAGAGAGAAAGGTGCAGTCGCTCTTGCAACGGCTCTCCGAGCGGCTGTCCGAGCGGCTGTCCGCAGCAACGGTCGAGGAGTCGATTGCGCCTGCCAAACAGACCATCGAAGTTCCGGACGAGCCTAAGGAGGACAAGGCATGAACCGGTTTAAGGCAATCCGAAAGGCGGTCGTGTGGCTCCTGATACTGCCCATCCGGTTCTATCAGCTGGCCATCTCCCCCCTTACCCCTCCCTCCTGCCGTTTCACACCCACCTGTTCCGAATACGCCCGACAGGCACTCATCAAACACGGGCCGGTGAAGGGGCTGCTGTTGGCGGTGTGGCGCGTCCTCAGATGCAATCCCTGGGGTGGCAGCGGGTACGACCCCGTGCCGTAAGTTTCTTGCCCGGCAAGGCCCCAACACCTTATCATATAAATAAAAAACGATTTCATTCGATGATGAAAAACTTTGTTGAAGAATTAAAATGGCGCGGAATGTTGGCGCAAATCATGCCCGGAACCGAGGAATATCTCAACGATCATCTGGTGTCGGCCTATCTCGGCACCGACCCTACGGCCGACTCGCTGCACATCGGTCACCTCTGCGGCATCATGATGCTGCGCCACTTGCAGCGCTGCGGACACAAGCCCTATCTGCTGGTAGGTGGAGCCACGGGCATGATCGGTGACCCCTCGGGCAAGAGCCAGGAGCGCAACCTTTTAGATTCCGAGACACTCTACCATAACCAGGAAGCCATCAAAAAGCAGGCAGCCAAGTTCCTCGACTTCGACAGTGACGAGCCCAACAAGGCCGAGATGGTGAACAACTACGACTGGATGAAGGACTTCACGTTCCTCGACTTCGCCCGCGAAGTGGGCAAGCACATCACCGTGAACTATATGATGGCCAAGGACTCTGTGAAAAAACGCCTCAACGGTGAAGCCAGCGACGGTCTTTCGTTCACCGAATTCACCTACCAGCTCCTCCAAGGCTACGACTTCCTCTACCAATATCAACACTACGGGGTGCGCCTGCAACTGGGCGGCAATGACCAGTGGGGCAACATGACCACCGGCACCGAACTCATCCGCCGCACGCTCGGGGCCGATGCCGAAGCCTTCTGCCTCACCTGTCCGCTCATCACCAAGGCCGACGGAAAGAAGTTCGGGAAGACCGAGAGCGGCAATGTGTGGCTCGACCGCAACCGCACCACACCCTACGCTTTCTACCAATTCTGGCTCAACGTGAGCGACGACGATGCCGAGAGATACATCAAGATATTCACCAGTCTGGAGCGTGACGTCATCGAAGCACTCATCGAGGAGCACCGGCAGGATCCCGGTCGCCGCGTGTTGCAGAAGCGGTTGGCCGAGGAAGTGACCACAATGGTTCACTCCCGGGAAGACCTCGACATGGCCATCGCCGCCAGTAACATCCTTTTCGGAAAGGCTACGAAAGACAGTCTGGCCCAACTCGACGAGGCCACGCTCAACGACGTGTTTGCCGACGTGCCACATTACGATCTTGACAAGAGCCTGCTCGGACAAACGGCCGTGGACTTGTTTTGCAGCGAAGGCATGGACATTTTCCCCAGCAAGGGCGAAATGCGCAAGCTCGTCAAGGGCGGCGGCGTGAGCCTGAACAAGGAGAAGCTCGCAGCTTTCGACCGTCCGATAACGGCCGATGACCTCATCGACGGCAAATATCTGCTCGTGCAGCGTGGCAAGAAGAATTACTACCTGCTCACGATGAAGTAAAGAAAATGGCTTGAAAATTTGGTAGTGGACAAAAAATCCACTATCTTTGCATACGTTTTTAGTTTGGGTCATGGTGTAATGGTAACACTACAGGTTTTGGTTCTGTCATTCCCGGTTCGAATCCGAGTGACCCAACAAGCAATGGTTTCCGCAGTTCGTCGAGCAATCGATGGCCTGCGGATTCTTTTTATCCCACCACTACCGACCTTTAGGTTTATTTAATCATGCGTTCCTTATATTGTTCCAACTCCACTTCCAATTATCATTTCACACATGGAAACCTCATCTAAAAAGAGACCGTTTTATATTTTAGTAGCCTCGCTTCTGCTGGTTGTCGGCATCGGAACAGACCTTTACCTATGGTATCGGGCTTCACACAAAGCACTACCGAAGTCGTACGACAAACAATATCAGGCTACACAGCAGACCGAAGCCCCCATCGACACGGCGGCCGACATCAAGATCATCAGGGAGTTTTATGAAGTATCGGGCCAAGACCCCATTCCCGACACGATAGACTGGATGGCGTTTCGCAAGCGTCATCTCACCCAAACACTGATTGATTATATCGAGCTGATAGGAACACATTGCGACTACGACGCGATGACTCGTTCACAAGACACACCGACAAGTTTTCTGAAGACACTGCGCGTGAGGGCCTTAAAGGGAGACTGGTATATGGTGAGCTACTATGCCGACTATGAAAAGGAATGGATGCGGATTCCCGTCAGGATGGTGACCGACCGTGACGGAAAGCGCAAGATAGGATTTGTCACCGATGCGTCGCAGGGCGAGAAGGCCACCGACAGCATTTTCTATCCGCAGGTCTTGAGGATGGGCAAAGTGCATCGCAACGCGCAGAGCTTCCTCCAAGACTTCTACCGCTCCTACATGTCCACCTATCTCACTCCCGACCTGAACGCCCCTGCCTACCGCAAATGGCTGGTCAACCACTATGTGGCGAAAGCACTGCGCACGGATGGAGGGGACGGTGTCCTCTATCTGCTGTGCGAGTTGTTTTCCACAGCCGTCTCCAACAAGCATTGGCAGCCCCACTATCAACTCAAGCCCGCGAAGCAGACAGGGTGGTATGAGGCCTCCGACGGGACAGACGCCGACTACGGACGGCACTACGTGAAGGTGGAGAAAGCAGGCAATGACTATCTCATCACCGACATGAAAAGCCTTGAAGAGGACGATGAGCCGGAAGACCGGGAGGAATGTTTTGAAATAGTGGAACAGATGCCCGAGTTCCCCGGCGGCCAACGCAAGCTGCTTGAATATCTCGGGAGCCACACCACTTATCCCGAAAGTGCGCAGAAACAGGGACTTGAAGGTCGTGTGATAATCTCATTCGTCGTGGAAAAAGACGGCAGCATCGCCGATGCGAAGGTCGAAAGATCGGCCGCTCCCGATTTGGATACCGAAGCCTTGCGCGTTGTCCGGGCCATGCCCCTCTGGAAACCGGGCATGCACCACGGCGACCCCGTGCGTGTAAAGTTTCGAGTGCCGATTACTTTCCGACTGTCAGAGTAGCGGTTTTGCACTTTCGGCTCATGCTCCTTTTTGTTTATTTAAGTATTCGTCGGCAAAGAAACGACCCCTAAAGAGCTGACATACAATTAAATTTCGTATCTTTGCAACAGACAAATCAAAAACCTCATGAAAACCAATTACGAGCTTCACTATGCCACCAATCCGCAGGATGCAAAGGCTTACGACACCGCAAGACTGCGCAAGGAGTTTCTCATCGATAGACTTTTTGCAGCCGATGAAGTCAACCTCGTCTACTCCATGTACGACCGAATGATCGTCGGAGGGGCCATGCCCGTGGACGAAGAACTGCAACTGGAGGCCATCCCGCCGCTGAAAGCCCCCTCTTTCACCCACCGCAGGGAGATGGGCATCTTCAATGTGGGAGAAGGCGACGGCCTCGTCAGGGCGGGCGATGAGGTGTTCCAACTCGGCTACAAGGAAGCCCTCTACATCGGGAGCGGCGACCGCGACGTGTCTTTCGGCTCGCAGGAGCCTGACCGTCCGGCCCGGTTCTATTTCAACAGCGCCCCGGCCCACACGTCCCATCCCACCCGCAAGGTGACCAAAGCCGATGCCGTGAGCGTCAATATGGGCTCGTTGGAAACCTCCAATGAGCGCACCATCAACAAGATGCTCGTCAATCAGGTGCTCCCCACCTGCCAGTTGCAGATGGGAATGACCGAGCTGGCCCCGGGAAGCGTGTGGAACACCATGCCCGCCCACGTGCATAGCCGGCGCATGGAGGCCTATTTCTATTTCGAGGTGCCCGACGGTCAGGCCGTCTGCCACCTCATGGGCGAGCCCCAAGAGACGCGCCACCTCTGGATGAAAGACCATCAGGCCGTGCTCTCGCCCGAATGGAGCATCCATAGTGCGGCTGCCACGCACAACTACACGTTCATCTGGGGCATGGCAGGAGAAAATCTCGACTATGCCGACCAAGACTTTTCCGAAATCACGGAACTGCGCTGAATGCTCCGCCGCCGGCCATTACGTAAACCGGGCGGCCCGCACGTATGTTTCTATGACTACAAACTATCATACAAACCCTTAAATAATTAATGACAATGACAAGTTTAAAAGATTTCTCACTCGAAGGCAAAAACGCCTGGATCACAGGTGCTTCCTACGGCATCGGATTCAACATCGCCTCGGCTTTTGCCGCCGCAGGCATCAAAAACATCATCTTCAACGACATCAACCGGGAGCTCGTTGACCGCGGCTTGGCTGCCTATAAGGAAGCCGGCATCGCCAACGTGCACGGCTATGTGTGCGACGTGACGAAAGAAGACCAAGTGGCCGAGCTCGTGAAAACCATCCACGCCGAGGTGGGACAGATTGACATCCTCGTCAACAACGCCGGCATCATCAAGCGCATCCCCATGCACGAGATGAAGCGCGCCGAGTTCCAACAGGTCATCGACATCGACCTCGTGGGCCCGTTCATCGTCTCCAGTGCCGTGCTGCCCGAGATGATGGAGCGCAAGGAGGGCAAGATCATCAACATCTGTTCGATGATGAGCGAACTGGGCCGGGAGACCGTGTCGGCCTACGCCGCCGCCAAGGGCGGACTGAAGATGCTCACCCGCAACATCTGCTCCGAGTATGGCGAGTACAACATCCAGTGCAACGGCATTGGCCCGGGCTACATCGCCACACCGCAGACCGCTCCGCTGCGTGAGCGCCAGCCCGATGGCAGCCGCCATCCCTTCGACAGCTTCATCTGCGCCAAGACTCCCGCCGGCCGCTGGCTCGACCCCTCCGAACTCGGTGGGCCTGCCGTGTTCCTGGCCTCCCATGCCTCCGATGCCGTCAACGGCCATGTGCTCTACGTGGACGGCGGCATCCTGGCTTACATCGGCAAGCAGCCTAAGTAAGCGAAAACCCTGCATAGCCCCGTCGCCAACCCGGCGACGGAGGCACACCACCTGCCGGCCATCCCCGGCCAATAGAGGCAGGCGAAAGACGAATCCGGTAAATCGGCACAGCGCCGAACGCCAGTTTCCGTCTTCCGCCTGCCTTTTTTGTTGCCTCATCCGGCCTACCCCAATGTGCGCCCCGTTTACAATGAGTTCCGTGCGAAGCCCTTGCACACCCCGTGCAGAGGCTTTGCACCACTTGTGCATGGGCCGTGCGCGGATGGTGCAAGGGCCATGCACCAACACGATACTTACTTGCCCGTCCTCTCTACTCAACCAACAAAAAAGGCGCTCCGAAAGGAACGCCTTTTATATCTAATAATCTTTACATTATTTGTTGACTGCATCGCTCAACTCTGCACCGGCCTTGAACTTGGCAACCTTCTTGGCAGCGATCTTAATCTTCTGCTTGGTAGCGGGGTTGATGCCTTCACGGGCGGGGCGCTCGGAAACAGCGAATGTGCCGAAACCTACGAGCTGAATCTTGTCACCGGCCACGAGGGCATCCTTAATAGCGTTTACTGTGGCATCAAGGGCCTTCTTAGCGTCTGCTTTGCTCAGTTCGGCAGTTGCAGCAATCTTCTCGATCAATTCTGACTTGTTCATAATTTTGGTTTATTAAATGATTAATAGTATTCCTCTATCGTTATTTGTGGACAAATATAGGAAACTCCTTTGATAAAACAAACAAAAACTAAAGAAAAATGAACATTTTTACTAAAAAAGCCCCTAAATGGCCTTGCTTTATGCCTTTTCACGGATATTTTTAGTATTTTTGTGTCCGTTATTATCAGCAAAAGGAAAAAGTATGCGCAATATACCCACTATCACCAAAAACCTGCTCATCATCAACATTGCGGCTTTCGTGGCCACGATGCTGTACGGGAAGGATGCCTACGGCGAATATCTGCTCAACGACACGCTCGGACTGCACTTCTTTCTGGCTCCCGACTTCCACATCTACCAACTCTTCACCTACATGTTTATGCACGGTGGTTTCGAGCATATCCTCTTCAACATGTTTGCCCTGTGGATGTTCGGTTGCGTGGTCGAGAATGTGTGGGGACCGAAGAAGTTCCTTTTTTATTACATTTCATGTGGCGTTGGAGCCGGTCTGTTTCAAGAGTTGGCACAATTTGTACAGTTCTACGTGGTGGCCTCTTCCGGCATTCCCGGTTTTTCCCTGTCCGACATCTGGGCCGTGGCCGCTGCTAACGGGGCCTCTCTCAACAGTTGGACCACCGTGGGAGCTTCCGGAGCCATCTATGCCATCCTGCTGGCCTTCGGCATGATATTCCCCGAAGAGCGCATCTTCATCTTCCCGTTGCCCATCCCCATCAAGGCCAAGTGGTTTGTCATGGGCTATGCCGCCATCGAACTGTTCTCTGCCATAGCCACCACAGGCGACGGTGTGGCCCATATCGCCCATCTGGGGGGGATGGTCTTCGGTTTCTTCATGATACGCTATTGGAACAAGCAAAGCCTTTCCGGCTACGGACGGTCACGGGGACAAGACTCGTTTGAGAAAATCAAGAATATCTTTGCAGGCCGCAGACGGACGGGACAACAGGCAAACGACAATGACACATCGTCGTTTTCCTCCAGCCGGCGGAGCGACTGGGACTATAATGCCCGCAAACAAGCCGAGCAGGAAGAGGTGGACCGCATTCTCGACAAAATCAGGAAAAGCGGCTACGACAGCCTGACCAAAGAGGAGAAGCAACGGCTTTTCGACCAAAGCAACCGCAAATAAAACTTCCGGAAGACATGCTGAAACAGCTGAAATCATTCACCCTCAAAATGATGGGGGGAGCCAACGTGGCCAGCCTGCTCGTGATGCTGCTCATAGGCTGTTCCGACCGCATCAACCCGGCCGACCATCCGGCCTTGGCCAATGCGGGCCTGCTGTTTCCCGTGCTGCTGGCCGTCAATTTGGGCTTCATCGTCTTTTGGGTGCTCTTCAAGCCGCGCGGCGTCATCATCCCACTGGTGGGGTTTCTCGTCTGCTACTCGCCCGTGAGGAAATACTCCCCCGTCAATATGAGCGGTTCCGTGCCCGACAGCACGCTGAAAGTGCTATCGTTCAACGTGCAGAACTTCGGATACAGTGCCGATGGTTCGCCCGGCGACGGCCCCAATCCCATCGTCAGCTATCTGGCCCGTAGCAAGGCCGACATCATCTGCCTGCAGGAAGCGAACGGGCAGGTGATAAAGGCGGAACTTGACTCGGTGATGGGCCGTCTGTACTCCCATCACAGTGAAGAGTTGAAAGATTCCAGCGGCGACATGCTACGGCTCTACAGCCGCTTCCCCATCAAGCGTGTGGAGCGCATTCACTACCAGTCGTATGGCAATCTGAGCGTGGCTTACGTGCTTGATGTGAACGGGGAAAACGTGTTGGTGGTCAACAACCACTTGGAGTCGAACCTGCTCAACCCTACCGACAAGGCCGGATTCAAAAATCTTGTGAAGGGGGAGCTTGGCCGGCACGAGGCCCGGCAAGAGTCTACCCACCTCATCGACAAACTCGCAGCAGCCTCGCGGAAACGGGCTCCGCAGGTCGATTCCGTGGCAGCCTACGTGGCCCGGCACATCGGACGGATGCCCGTCATCCTCTGCGGTGACTTCAACGAGAGCCCCATTTCCTACGCCCACTACCGCATGGAAAACCTGCTCACCGACTGCTATGTGTCTGCCGGCAACGGCCCGGGATGGTCTTATCACCGCAGCGGTATGTATGTGCGCATCGACAACATCTTCTGTTCCGACGACTGGAAACCCTACCAATGCCGGGTGGACGACAAAATCAAAGAATCGGACCATTATCCCATCGCCTGCCTATTGAAAAAACAGCTAAAACACTAAAATTTAAATATTTAACGGCTATAAATTTTTCAAAGTGAGAAAAAATAAGTATTTTTGCACGTCTATAATATATAAAATTAGGAAAAACAATAATTAAATAACATAATAAACTTAAAATGCAAAACAAAGGATTAGTAATTGTAGTAGCCGTCTTGCTGACGCTCGCAAGTATCTTCTATTTGTCTTTCTCGGCTGCCACGAGCTATTACGACAGCCAGGCGGCAAAGATAAAGGATCCTATTGCCCAGCAGGATTACAAGGATTCTGTGAAATATCTGGGCGTTTATCCTTACAAGAAGTGCCTGGAGACTCAGATCGGTCTCGGACTTGACCTGAAAGGCGGTATGAACGTTATCCTTGAGATTTCCGTGCCCGATGTTGTCGAGACACTGGCCGATCACAAGACCGACGTGGCTTTCACAAAGTCGATGGCTGAGGCAAGAGCCGAAGAAGAAAAAACTGCCAACAGTGATTTCATCACCCTGTTTGTCAATGCCTATCACAAGAATGCTCCGGGCCACAAGTTGGCTGAGGTGTTCGCCACCCAGCAGTTGCAGGGCAAGGTCTCGCCGCAGAGTTCCGACTCCGAAGTGGAGAAAGCACTGCGCGCGGAGGTGAAGGCCGCCATCGACAACTCGTTCAATGTGGTGCGCACTCGTATCGACAAGTTTGGCGTGGTGCAGCCCAACATCCAGAAGCTTGAAGGCCAGGAAGGCCGCATCATGGTGGAAATGCCGGGCATCAAGGAACCGGAGCGTATGCGCAAACTCTTGCAGGGAAGTGCCAACCTCGAGTTCTGGGAGACCTATAATGCCGAGGAGGTGGCCCCCTATCTGCAACAACTCGACCAGCGTGTGGCCAACGGCAGTCATGCCGAAGCCGACACTGCCACTGCCGACAGCGCCGCACAGAAGCAGGTGGCTGCCGCCAAGCAGGCCGAACCCAAATTTAAGATAGACAAGAAAGAGACCGACAAGGCCGAAGCTGCCGGCATGGCAGCACAGCAGGCAGAGGCCACCAAGCAGCACCCGTTGCTGGCCCGCTTGCAGCTTACCGGCGGTCAGAGCCTCAGCCTCGTGGGCTATGCCAACGTGCGCGACACAGCTGCCATCAACAAAATCATCTATTCAGCTGTGGCCAAGCAGGTGCTTCCGCAGGATCTTCGCCTGATGTGGGGTGCCAAACCGGCTGACGGACTGAAGGTGAAAAACGTGTACGAGCTCTATGCCTTGAAGGTGACGACAAGCAACGGGCGCGCTCCGCTCGAAGGCGATGTGATAACCAATGCCAAGGATGAGTTTGACCAGTTCAACAATCCGGTGGTGAGCATGAGCATGAACACCGAGGGCGCACGCCAATGGGCCAACATGACAAAGGCTAACATCGGCAAGGCCATCGCCATCGTTCTTGACGGCGTGGTCTACTCCGCTCCCCGCGTGAACGGTGAAATCGACGGTGGAAACTCCCAGATAAGCGGTAACTTCACCATCGAAGACACCAAAGACCTGGCCAACACCTTGAAATCGGGTCGTATGCCGGCCCCTGCCCGCATCGTGCAGGAAGAGGTGGTAGGTCCTACACTCGGTGCGCAGTCTATCCAGCAGGGTATCATCTCTTTCGTCATCGCTTTCGTGCTGCTGATTTTCTACATGGTTGCCATGTACAATTTCATACCGGGCATGATAGCCAACAGTGCGCTGGTAGTCAACGTGTTCTTCACGTTGGGCATTCTGACCTCGTTCCAAGCGGCCCTCACGATGAGCGGTATCGCGGGTATGGTGCTCTCACTCGGTACGGCAGTGGATGCCAACGTGCTCATCTATGAGCGCATCAAGGAGGAGCTGCGCTCCGGCAAGGGCATGAAACAGGCCATCGATGCCGGTTACAGCAATGCGTTCTCGGCCATCCTCGACTCCAACGTCACTTCCCTGCTCACGGGTATCATCCTTTACATCTTCGGTACGGGCCCCATCCAAGGCTTCGCCACCACGTGGATGATCGGTATCGTATGCTCGTTCTTCAGTGCCGTTTACCTCACCCGCTTGGTTTACGAGTTCAAACTCAAGCACGACAAGTGGCTCAACCTCAAGTTCTGGACCGGCATCTCCAAGAATCTCATGCAGGGCACCAACTACAAATTCATGTCGATGTACAAGAACACCTTCACACTGGCATGTGTAGCCGTGGCTGTCTTCGTCATCAGCTTCTTTGTACGCGGACTTGCCCAGAGCATCGACTTCACGGGTGGCCGCAACTATGTTGTTGCCTTCGAGAAGCCCACCCAGCCCGAACAGGTGCGCGATATTCTGACCACAGCTTTCCCACAGGCCACCAACAGTGCCATTTCGCTGGGTACTGACAACAAGACCATCCGTATCTCTACCAACTACAAGATAGAGAGCAACAGCCCCACGGTGGACGATGAGGCAGAGACCATGCTCTACACGGCATTGAAGAAGGCCGGGCTCGTCAGCCAGAAGAGCGTAGAAGACTTCAAGAACCCCGATATCCGCCAAGGCGGCTCCATCATCAGCAGTTCCAAGGTGGGACCGTCTGTAGCCAAGGATGTGACCCGCGGTGCCTTCATCAGCGTAGCCATCGCCCTGTTGGCCATCTTTGTCTACATCCTCATCCGGTTCCGGAGCAAGGCTTTCTCTATCGGTGCTACGGTGGCGTTGATGCTCGATGCCCTGACAGTCATCGGTCTGTTCTCGCTGCTGCAAGGTCTGCTGCCATTCTCCCTTGAGATAGACCAGACATTTATCGGTGCCGTGCTCACGGTGATCGGTTACTCCATCAACGATAAGGTGGTGGTATTCGACCGCATCCGCGAGAATCTCAAGCTGCACCCCAAGCGTGCCAAGGAAGACATTCAGGGACTCTTCAACGATTCCATCAACCAGACTTTGGCCCGTACCATCAACACCTCCGTGTCTACGCTGATTGTGTTGCTGTGCATCCTCTTCCTCGGTGGAAAGAGCATCCAGCCGTTCGCATTCGCCATGACCCTCGGTGTGATATTCGGCACTCTGTCGTCCATCTTCATCGCTTCGCCCATCGCCTACCTCGTGATGGGTAAGAAGATTGAGAATCGTCTTGAAGTTGAGGCTGCGCCCGTAAAGGCATAAGGA
>OIZR01001033.1_pt1 | contig 14963 bp, 12 predicted proteins | sample 1588591 | NCBI WGS metagenome assembly OIZR01 (sample SAMN03283249) | human gut metagenome | biome: human-associated habitat; material: feces | host: Homo sapiens | place: USA | collected 2013 | reverse complement strand
GGCGTTTTTTTGGTGCCTGTGCTCAGGTCCCCAGCAGCCCGGCCGCCCGCAGGTTTTCCAGAAGCTGGTTAAACCGTGTCACCACGTCCGTGGCGCTGGTGGCGTTCGCCACTGCGGCCGCCGGGGTCACGGACGGGCCGGTCGGGCCTGTGGCGCCTGCTACGCCTGTCTCGCCTCTTGGCCCAGTCGGGCCAGTTGGGCCAGTCGGGCCGGTCGGACCCGTCAGGCCAGTGGGCCCCGTCGGGCCTGCGGGACCTGTCGCACCCGTGAGACCCACGGCGCCGGTGGGGCCGGTCGGGCCCGTCGGACCCGTCGCACCCGTCAAGCCAGTGGGCCCCGTGAGGCCTGCGGGACCTGTCGCACCCGTCAGACCCACGGCGCCGGTGGGGCCGGTCGGGCCCGTCGGACCCGTCAAGCCAGTGGGCCCCGTGGGGCCTGCGGGACCTGTCGCACCCGTCAGACCCACGGCGCCGGTGGGGCCGGTTGGGCCCGTCGCACCCGTCAAGCCAGTGGGCCCCGTCGGGCCGGTGGGGCCTGGATCACCTGTCCCGCCCTGGGGACCCATGGGGCCCGCAGGGCCGGTGGGACCGTCCGGTCCCGGAATCCCCTGAGGGCCGGTCGGTCCAACCGGGCCGGTAGGGCCTGGAATGGGAGGGGGAGTCGGCGGACAGGGTGGAATTGGCGGGCAGGGCGGAACCGGATGGCAGGGGGAGCACACACAGGGCCGCCGCTCCGGCTGGGCATTGATGCGGTTCATGGCGCACTCTCCGTTGGAATACCCCCCAAGGGGAGGTATACAATATTCTGACACGCGGCATTCTCCTTTTCAGAGCATTTGGCAGAGCGGCTGTCGGGCCGTTTTCTCTGCATCCTATCCTATGTCCTCCCCCCGTCCCCCGTGCCCGGCCAGCAGAGCGCCCCAAATGGGAGGCGGGGCGTTCCTTTATATTGTGTATATCATTGGGAATAGGCCCTCCGGAGCCCCGTACGGAAGTCTCTCACATATAGAATGTTGTAAAACGCCGGGGACAGGACTGTGCGGTACAGTTCTGTCCCCGGCGTTTTTCAAATGGAGCAGGCAGGTCTGCAGCCGGCTGTGATGTCTGGTCCCCCTCAAACTTCATCGCAAAAATTCCAAAGGCTCTTTGCAGCGCCGGAAAGCGTTTTACATTTTTTTGATATTAAGCCAAGCGTCCACAAAAACTCCGGATTTTGAAGTGAGATGCACTTGATCCTGCCGCTGTACAGCTTTTCCACCAAAGGCCGCCCAATTAGGGTCACACCCTGGTTTTCAGCCGTCATTTCCAGCAAAAGGTCCCACTGGGATGTGGTAAACGTGATATTTGGCGTAAACCCCGCCTGCCGGCAATGGGCAAGCACCTGGTCGTGAAACATATAGTCCTTCGAGACCATCAGCATCGGCTCATCCCTAAGCTCGGCAATCTCCACTTCTGTCCGCTCTGCAAGCCGGTGATTCCGCGCCACTGCCAGCACCACATCAGAACGGTAGACGGTCTTTAACCTCATATGCGGATTTTCGTATGGCTCAATCACCACGCCCAGGTCTACCTGATCATTCATGACCAGTGCTTCAATCTTTTTGGAGGTTCCCTCTACAATCTGCAAATCAACCTGCGGATATTTACAGCCGTATTCAAACAGAATCTTTGAAAAAAAAACGCTCCCAACCGACGGTGGAAGCCCAAACCGCAGAGAACCCTTTACCTGTTCCAGCAAAGAAAACAGCTCGGCGGTACGGCTTTGCCAGTAATTCAAAATATCCACCGCATAACAGTAGACGTTTTCCCCTTCGCTGGTCAGGCTCAGCTCGCGGGGATCGCGCTTGAACAGCGTTACACCAAGCTCCGCCTCAAGGGCGCGGATCGATTTGCTCAGTGCAGGCTGGCTGATAAAGAGCTTTTCTGCGGCCTTTGTAAAGCTTTTCTCCTCCACAATACGCACAAAATATTCTAGCTGCATTCGTTTCATACATACTCCCTCAGCCGCCGCAGGCCGTGATGCCGCAAAGCCATGATTCCTCCTACACAAAAAACCATTCGAACAGTCGAGCGAATTGTATTTTTATTATAAAGTACATGACGCCTTTTCGCAAATTTCTTTTCGGAACACGGGATGCGGCAAAGAGTGCCGGGCCACTAGCCAGAGAGAAAAAACAGACTATAATATAGGATAATTTCCAATAAAACGGGGCTAAAGTTCAAAAAACAGCAACATTATTTTAGGCATAACCAAAATTCATGCGGCGATAAAAAAGGTGTATTTTTCAAACCATAGCCCTTCAACTATAATCAAATTGTCGAAGCAGGCAAGACAAAATCCCCATAACCGGACAAATTCCTCAAAAGGCGGTGTGTGGGGCGGGGTTCATTCCCTTCCTCTGCGCCCTGTCCCACGCACCAGACATGGCCCCACGAGAAAGGAGCGTTATCCTGTGAACCAGTATCAGGAATTGTACAAGAAGAAACAAATGAGCGCTGAACAGGCTTTGGAGCTTATTCAGGACGGAGATTCCATGTTTTCCGCTCAGGCTGCGGCGGAGCCCCAGGCCATCCTGTCCAAGCTACAGCATTTGAAGGAGACGGGGGTAAAAGGCACTACTTTGAACTCCTGCCTTCCCATTCAGTATTATGATGCAATGAAGGATCCCGAGATGGCAGGTATCATGAGCCACAACGGCTGGTTCTTTACCGCCGGGCTCCGGGACGCGCAGAAAAAGAAGCTGGTCAGCGCCGTTCCTCAGAGCTCCACCTCCGTTCTGCGAAAGTCTCTACAGCGCCTGCAGGCCGAGGGCCGCCGGCCCGTGGTGCTGGCCACGGTCTCCCCCATGGACTCCCACGGCTACTTTTCCCTCTCGGTCAGCGCAATCTATGAGCGGGACCTGATCGATCAGGGTGCGCTGGTTCTGCTGGAGGTCAACCCCAACTTTCCGCGCACCTTTGGTGATACACAGGTACATATTTCCGAGGTGGATGCCCTTGTGGAGTCCGACCGCCCTATCCCCACCAAGTCCCTGGTGCCCTACACCGAGGTAGACAAAAAAATTGGCGCCTTTGTGGCCTCTCTTGTAGAGGACGGCTCCACCATCCAGCTCGGTATCGGCAACATCCCAAACGCCGTGGCAAATGAGCTGAAGAGCAAGAGGCATCTGGGAATCCACACGGAAATGTTTACCGAGACCATGGTGGACCTCATTGAGTGCGGCGCGGTGGACAACTCCCAGAAGGGCTTTATGAACGGTTTTTCCGTGTGCTCCTTCACCATGGGCAGCCAGAGGCTCTATGACTTCGTCCACAACAACCCCTCCGTGCTCTTTAAATCCTCCACCTTCTCAAATGATCCCTACACCATTGCCAGAAACAACAAGTTTGTCTCCGTCAACGCAAGCCTGGAGATCGACCTCACCGGACAGTGCGCCTCTGAAACCGTCGGCAACCTTCAGTGGTCCGGCACCGGAGGGCAGTCTGAGACAGTACAGGGCGCGCAGATGTCCCCGGGCGGGAAATCCATCATTGCAATGCATTCCACCTATTCGGCCACAGATGCAGACGGCAAAGAGGTGCTGCACTCAAAAATTGTCCCCTTCCTGGCGCGGGGCGCCGCGGTCACCACTTCCAGAAACGACACCGACTACGTAGTCACGGAGTATGGTATCGCCTGGCTGCGGGGACTGAATATCAGGGAACGGGTTGAGGCCCTGGTCAAAATTGCCCACCCGGACTTCCGGGACTGGCTGAGGGAAGAGGCCGAACGGAATATGATTTGGTAAATTGGGACGGGCCAGAGTACCTCCGGAGCTTGTCCGCCCTTCAAATTCCATTATTATTCTTTAATGGAAATATAGTGCTTTTACTGTCCTGACCTAGCGTTAAGCGAGCGCCTCCCAGTACGGAATCATTGGATAAGAAAGAGAGGAAAACGTATGGAGATCATCAGCGTAATTGGCATGGTTCTTGGCGTTGCAGTCCTGATCTATTTGACCTTTAAGGGTGTCAACGGCTTTGTGGCATCCCTGGTCGGCTCGATTATCGTGATTGTAAGCAGCGGGCTCCCGTTCTGGGGGACTCTGACCGGCACCTACGCGGCCTCCCTCGGAAGTACCTTCGGCTCGTACCTGTTTCTGTTCACCATTGGTTCGGCTTACAGCGAGCTGATGAAAAAGAGCGGCGCCGCCGAGTCTATCGCAAATTTTCTGTTCGCCTTCCTCGGCGTGAAAGCCACCGTCGCCGGAACCCTGATTATTACCTTCCTTTTGGCCTATGGCGGTGTAAATGCATTTATTATTATTTTTGCCGTCTATCCCGTGGCTGTGCCCATGTTCCGCAAAGCCAATGTCTCAAAACTCCTGATGCCCGCCATCTTCCTGTATGGAGCCGTGGTTCTGAATGTCGTTACCCCGGGCGCCCCCTCTATGCTGTGCATCGCATTGTCCGAAAAGCTGGGCGTCACCACCTTTGCGGCCCCCACGATGGCAATTGTGCTCCTTGTAGTGGCTTTCGGCTTCGGCATTTTCTACTTCACCTGGGCCTCCAACTCCCTGCGCGCCCGTGGAATTGGCTTTGTAGCCTCTGAGAGCGACGCCGAACTCATCGCCGGAAGCACCAGCGGTAAGGAACTGCCCCCCATTCACCTGGCTATTCTGCCCTATATTGTCATTATTGTGCTTAAGCTGGTGCTGGCCAACTCCATGAGCGCCTCTGACGGCATCAACACCGCCATGGGCGCGGGCGCTATTGTTCTAATTATTACCAATTATAAGTATCTCAAGGGCCACATCGTTCAGGACCTGGTTACAGGCTTTACCTCCAGCATCAATCCCCTGCTGCTGACCGCCGCGCTGATGGGCTTTGCGTCCGTCGTCAATGCCTGCGCCGGTTTCCAGTACTTCATGAACTTTGCGATGATGCTCGCCGACAAAATGAACCCCTACATCTCCGCCGTCATCGTAACCAACGTATTTTCCGGTATTACCGGCGCCTCCCTCAGCGGCACCCAGATCTTCTGCAGCACCATGGCCGACCAGTTCATGTCCCTGGGCACTGTCAATCCCCAGGCGCTCTACAAGGTCGTCGGCATGGCCGCGATGGGCATGGACACGCTGCCCCACTGTCCCACCTTCGTTATGGAGGCCCAGGTCTGCGGCGTGACCACCAAGGAGTCCTACCCTCACGTACTGGTCATGACCGTGATCACCCCCATCGCCCTGGCGCTGATCGCTGCAACAATGGCAATCATCGGGCTGATCTGATCACTCAGAGTCCACGTAAAACGGACCGGTCCGAACGGGTCAGCACCGCGCAATCGGATGCTGACCCGTTCCGCTTTTGCCTTCAGGAGAACAGCCATTCTATGTTACAGAAAGGGAACGAAACGATATGGCAAAGATATTAACCGCCCGCCAAGCGGTAGACACCTATTTTTACGATGGGGCAACTGTGACGTTCGGCGGCTTTGCAAACGGTCTGATGCATCCGGAGGAGATTATGGTTGCGCTGGAGGAGGCCGCCAGGAGCAGTGGACACCCGAGAGGGCTGAGGGTCGTGTATGCGTCCGGGCAGGGCGACAGCGGCGAGCGGGGGCTTAACCACCTGGCTGTAGACGGGATGTGCACAACGGTGATCGGCGGACACTGGGGCTTGGCGCCCAAGCTGGGAGGGCTGGCGGCGGAGAATAAGCTGGCGGCCTACAACCTCCCCCAGGGTATCATCTCCGGGCTGTTCCGGGAGATCGCCGCGAAGCGGCCCGGCGTGATCACCCACGTCGGCCTGGACACCTTTGTGGACCCCCGCCTGGAGGGCGGAAAGATGAACCGCGCCGCCCATGAAGCGGGCGATATGGTCAAGCTGATTGAGCTGGAGGGCGAGGAAAAGCTCTTTTATCCCGCCTTCCCCATTGATATCGCAGTTATCCGCGCGACCTATGCCGACGAGCGCGGCAACTGTACCTTTGAGCGGGAGGGTGTCTACGCCGAGGCCCTGGCCCAGGCGCAGGCCGCCCATAACTCCGGCGGCAGGGTCATTGTCCAGGTGGAGAAGGTGGTCTCCTACGGCTGCCTGGACGCACGGCTCATCCGCCTCCCCGGTATCTATGTGGATGCGCTTGTGGTGGCCCGGCCGGAGAACCACATGCAGACCTTCGGCACCCAGTATGACCCCGCCTTTTCCGGAGAGATCCGCACCCCTCTGAATGCTCTGTCCCCGCTGCCGATGGGTGCGCGGAAGATCATTGCCCGGCGGGCGGCCATGGAACTGACCCCCTGTGCAGTAACCAATCTGGGCATCGGCATGCCGGAGGGCGTAGCCTCTGTGGCGGCAGAGGAGGGGCTGGAGAGCATGGTGCTCACAACCGAGGTGGGTGCCGTCGGCGGCGTCCCGGCCGGCGGCATGGATTTTGGCGCCGCCACCAATGTGGACTGCATTCTGGAGCAGCCGGTTCAATTCGACTTTTATGACGGGGGCGGACTGGATACGGCATTTCTCGGCCTGGCCCAAATGGACGGGGACGGGAATGTGAACGTCAGCAAATTTGGCCCGAAGATCGCCGGATGCGGCGGCTTCATCAACATTACACAGAACGCCAAGAAGGTGGTTTACTGCGGTACCTTCACCGCCGGCGGTCTGGAGGTCTCAGCCGCAGACGGTATGCTGAAGCTCCTCCGGGAGGGCAAGGTCAAAAAGCTGGTCAGGCAGGTGGAGCAGGTGACCTTTGCGGGCCGCTACGCAATCAAGCATAACCAGCCCGTCCTCTATATTACCGAGCGGGCGGTGTTTGCCCTCACACCGGAGGGCGTTGCGCTCAAAGAGGTCGCCCCGGGCGTGGACATCCAGCGCGATATCCTTGACCAGATGGAGTTCACACCAGTCATCACAGATGTAACGACTATGGACAGCCGCATCTTCCGGGAGGAGCGAATGGGGCTTGCGCAGCAGAACCCCGGCTCAAGCGGAACAACGCAGGAACAGGAGGTCAAACAATGCTTATTCGGGAAATGAAGCTGGGCGACAGCGCCAGCGTGACCAAGACCGTGACCGAGACGGACGTATACCTGTTTGCCGGCATCACCGGCGATCTCAATCCCGCCCACACCAACGAGGTTTCCGCCAGCCAGACCCAGTTCGGCGGCCGGATTGCCCACGGCATCCTGGGGGCCGGGTTTATCTCCGCAGTGCTGGGCATGAAGCTGCCGGGGCCCGGCACCATCTATCTGGGCCAGGAGCTGAAATTCACCAAGCCGGTCTATATCGGGGACACCGTCACGGCGACCTGTACCGTCCGAGAACTGTTTCCGGAAAAGAATATCGTCAAGCTGGACACCGTATGCACCAACCAGCACGGAGACGTGGTGATCAAAGGCGTGGCTACCGCCATGCCGCCGAAGGAAGCATAGCATACAAAGTAAACTGGGAGCCTGGCGCCGCACGTTGCGCGCCAGGCTCCCATGCTGTTTTGACTTCGGAGGCGGCGTACCTCACGTACCACCTCCGCGGATTTTGGCCAGCACCGCCACACACTCCACATGCTCCGTATGGGGAAAGAGATCCACCGGCTGGAGCAGCCGGGCCTTCCACCCCCGTCCGGCCAGCAGGCGGAGATCCCGCCGCTGCGTCTCCGGGTTGCAGGAGATGTAGACGATCCGCTCCGGCCCCATCCGGTCCACCGCACCCAGGAACTCCGGGGTGCTCCCGGCCCGGGGCGGGTCCAGGAACACCACGTCCGCCCGCTCGCCCCGGGCGGCCATGCCCTGGAGGTAGGCCGTGGCGTCGGCGCAGACGAAGCGGGCGTTGCCCGCGCCGTTGGCCCGGGCGTTCTGGGCGGCGCACCGGGCCGCGCTGGGGTTGAATTCCACGCCCAGCACCCGTCTGGCCTGCCCCGCCGCCGCCAGGCCGATGGTGCCCACGCCGCAGTAGGCGTCCACCACGGTCTGGGTGCCGTCCAGTCCCGCCCCGTCCAGGGCGGTGCGGTAGAGCACCTCGGTCTGCTCCGGATTGATCTGATAGAAGCTGGAGGCCCCCAGCCGGAACCGCACCCCGCACAGGGTGTCCTCGATGTACCCCCTGCCCCAGAGCACCTTCTCCCGCGGCCCCAGCACCGCGCTGGAGCGGCGGGGATTGATGTTCTGCACGATGGTCTCCACCTGCGGGCAGAACTCCCGCACCTTGGAGACGAAGGCCCTGGCCCCGGGCAGGACGGGGGCGGCGGTCACCAGGGTCACCAGCACCCGTCCGGTGGCCCGGCTGTGGCGCACCAGCACATGGCGGACAAGCCCCGTGCCCCAATCCTCCTGGTAAGGCTCGTACCGGCAGAGCCGGGCGGCCCGCCGCACCGCCTCCACCGCCTCGTCCAGGGCGGGGTGGTGGAGCAGGCAGGAGGCCACCGGCACCACCCGGTGGGTGCCCGCGGCGTAGATGCCGCTGTCCAGCCGCCGGCCCGGCCCGGTGCAGAAGGTGGAGATGGCCTTGTTGCGGTAGTGCCAGGGGTGTTCCATCCCCAGGATGGGGGACACCGGCCCGAACTCCCCCAGCAGCGCCTCCACCTGGGCCTGCTTCTGGCGCAGCTGCTCCGGATAGGGGGTCTCCAGCAGGGGGCAGCCGCCGCAGCCCTGCCGCCGCAGGGCGCAGATGTGTCTCTCCTCCGCCATGGCCTCAGCTCCGTTCCAGCCGCGCCACGGTTTCCACATGCGCGGTGCGGGGGAACATGTCCACCGCCACGGCCTTTTTGAGGGTGTAGCCCCGCCCGGCAAACCGCTTCACGTCCCGGCCCAGGGTGCCGGGATCGCAGGAGACGTAGACCACCCGCTGTGGGCCCATATCCGCGATAGTGTCCACCACGTCCTCGGCCAGCCCCTTGCGGGGCGGATCCACGCACACCACGTCGGGGCGCACCCCCTCCCCCTCCAGGTAGCGGGCCGCCTCCCCCGCGTCGGCGCAGAGGAAGCGGGCGTTTTCAATGTGGTTGCGCTGGGCGTTGGCGATGGCGTCGTCCACCGCCTGGGGCACCACCTCGGCCCCCCACACCATGCCCGCCTTCCGGGCCATGACCAGGCTGATGGTGCCGATGCCGCAGTAGAGATCCAGCACCGTCTCCGCCCCGGTGAGGCCGGCGAACTCTAGGGCCTTGCCGTAGAGCACCTCGGTCTGGGCCGGGTTGACCTGATAAAAGGAGGGGACGGACAGCCGGAAGGTGAGGCCGCACAGGGTGTCGGACAGGAAGTCCTCCCCCCACAGGGTGCGGTAGGAGTCCCCCAGAATCACGTTGTTGTGCTTCTCGTTCACCCCCAGCACGATTCCGGCCAGGTTGGGCTCGGCCCGGCGCAGGGCGCGCACCAGCTCGGCCTCCCGGGGGACGCCCCGGCCATTGACCAGCAGGCAGCACAGGCTGCGGCCGGCCCGGTTGGTGCGCACATACACGTGCCGCACCAGGCCGGTGAAGGTACGCTCGTTGTAGGCGGGGATGGAGTACTCCGCCATCCACTCCTTCACGGCCCCCCGCAGGCGGGCGGCCGCCTCCCCCTGGAGCAGGCAGTCGTCCACGTCGATTACGTCATGGCTCCGGGGGCGGTAGAAGCCGATGCGGGGGCCCTTGGCCACCGGGAACTGGGCCTTGTTGCGGTAGCGGTCTACCTGCTCCGCCCCCAGGATGGCGGAGACGTGGATATCCGCCCCGCCCAGGCGGCGCAGGGCGTCCTCCACCCGGATGCGCTTGGCCTCCAGCTCCTCGGCGTAGTTCATGTGCCGGAACTGGCAGCCGCCGCACTTGGTGTAGTGCAGGCACCGGGGGAAGATGCGGGCGGGGGAGGGGTTGACCACCTCCTCCACCCGGCCCCAGAGGGCGCTGCGGCCCACATGGGTGAGGCGCACGTCGCAGGCCTCTCCCCGGATGCCGCCCTGGACAAAGACCACCATCCCGTCCAGCCGGGCCACCCCGGCGCCGTCGCTGGCGTAGCCGTCGATCACCAGGCGGCAGAGCTGCCCCTCCCGGGGCTTGCCGTTATCCATTTACACTCACGTCCTTCATGGCGCCATAGGTCAGCACCGCAGAGAGCGGGCTGTTCATGGCGGGCAGGGCGCCGCCCTGGAGCCAGAACACATACCCCTCCGCCGTGCAGTAAAAGTTGTCCACCTGCACCGCGGCGGTGATAGCGTCCCGGGTGAGCGTCCCCTGCTCCACCGCCGCGGCCAGCTCGCTCCGCTGGTCCAACAGGGCGTCCACCACCCGCGCCCGTACGGCGTCGGCGTCGGTGAAGAAGTCGGTGAAGTCCAGCTTTTCCCCCGTCACGGCGTCAAACTGCTCACTGAGCAGAAAGACGGCGGGGTGGGCCTCCCCCTCGCTGGACACATACAGGTCCCGGCAGACGCTGATCACCTTCTCGTCGGCGTAGGCGATCTGGTAGGTCATCTCCTGGGTGGTAGGGTAGAAGGGGAACCCCGCCGCCTTGGACACGTCGTAGTCGGCCACCGCCATCTCATAGGCCTCCTCTGCCTCCAGCATCCGGCTGGCCCCCTCGGCCTTGTACCACTCGTTGATGGCCGTCCCGGCGGGGCAGGCGTCGGTGTTCTGTATCAGCGGGAGGGTGAAGGAGGCGGTGAGCACCGTGGCGCCGTCGCCGGAGGTAAAGGTCTTGGCAAAGACCTGATCCCCCCACTTGGGAGCGGCAGGCGCCGGCGTGGGAGTGGGGGTGGGCACCAGCATGGATGTCTGGATGGGGGTGGGCACCGGGGTCTCCTCCGGCATCTTGTCCCCGCCGCAGGCCGTCAGGGACAGGGTCAGCGCCGCGGCCAACAGGCCGGACAGCACAATCCGTTTTTTCATATTACGCTCCTTTACACTGGGTGATGGGAACAACATTATTGTACCATCTGCCTGCCGGGCCGTAAATGGAAAAAAGCAATTTGTAACCTTCCGTATTTTTTTGGTATAATGGACGAATCACAGCGGGAGGCGCGGCGGCCTGGACAACAACTATGGGCCCGGTGCCCTCATCTACGCCCCCTGCGTGCTGGCGCCGCAGGCGCGAAGGAAAACCGCAAAACGCTGGGTTTGTTCATAATTTCCCCTTTTTTATTGACATGGGATATGATATACTAGGAAACTGAATTAGCATCCAAGTCCTGGGAGCCGAGGCACCGGGGACAGGAACAAGAAAGGTGAACAAGACGCATGGGACTGTTGAAAAAGCTCTTTGGCACCAGCTCCGAGAAGGAGCTCCGCGCCATCAAACCCATCGTGGACAAGATTGAAGCCCTGGACGGGGAGTACTCCAAGCTCACCGACGAGCAGCTCAAGGCCAAGACCCCCGAATTCAAGCAGCGCATCGCCAATGGCGAGAGCCTGGACGACATCCTGCCCGAGGCCTTCGCCGCCTGCCGGGAGGCGGCCTGGCGCGTGCTGGGCATGAAGCCCTACCGGGTGCAGCTCATCGGCGGCATCATCCTCCACCAGGGCCGCATCGCCGAGATGAAGACCGGCGAGGGCAAGACCCTGGTGGCCACCCTGCCCGCCTACCTCAACGCCCTGGCGGGAGAGGGCGTGCACATCGTCACCGTCAACGACTACCTGGCCAAGCGCGACAGCGAGTGGATGGGCAAGGTCTACCGCTTCCTGGGCCTCACCGTGGGCCTGGTGATCCACGACATCCAGCCCAAGGACCGCAAGGCCTCCTACTCCGCCGACATCACCTACGGCACCAACAACGAGTTCGGTTTCGACTACCTGCGGGACAACATGGCCATCTACGCCACCGAGATGGTGCAGCGGGGCCACGCCTTCGCCATCGTGGATGAGGTGGACTCCATCCTCATCGACGAGGCCCGCACCCCCCTCATTATCTCCGGTCAGGGGGACAAGTCCACCCAGCTCTACACCGTAGTGGACGCCTTTGTGGCCAAGCTCAAGGGCCAGCGGGTGGCCAGCGTGGACACCAAGGAGGAGGAGGACCCCGATCTGGACGCCGACTACGTGGTGGACGAGAAGGCCCGCACCGTCACCCTCACCGCCCGGGGCATCGCCAAGGCCGAGCAGCAGTTCCAGGTGGCCAACCTGGCCGATCCGGAAAACACCACCCTGTCCCACCACATCAACCAGGCCATCCGGGCCCGGGGCCTGATGCGCCGGGACATCGACTACGTGGTGAAGGACGGCGAGGTCATCATCGTGGACGAGTTCACCGGCCGCCTCATGTACGGCCGCCGGTACTCCGAGGGCCTGCACCAGGCCATCGAGGCCAAGGAGGGCGTCACCGTGGCCCGGGAGTCCAAGACCCTGGCCACCATCACCTTCCAGAACTACTTCCGCCTGTACGGCAAGCTCTCCGGCATGACCGGCACCGCCATGACCGAGGAGGAGGAGTTCGGCACCATCTACTCCCTGGATATCGTGGAGATCCCCACCAACAAGCCGGTGCAGCGCGTGGATCACCCCGACGTGGTTTACAAGACCGAGGCGGGCAAGTTCCGCGCCATTGTCAACCAGATTGAGGATTGCCACAAGAAGGGCCAGCCCGTGCTGGTGGGCACCATCTCCATCGAGAAGTCGGAGGAGCTCTCCGCCATGCTCAAGAAGCGGGGCATCAAGCACAACGTGCTCAACGCCAAGTTCCACGAGAAGGAGGCCGAGATCGTCGCCCAAGCCGGCAAGCTGGGCGCGGTCACCGTGGCCACCAACATGGCCGGCCGCGGCACCGATATCATGCTGGGCGGCAACGCCGAGTACCTGGCCAAGGCCGAGTTGCGCAAGGCCGGGCTCTCCGACGAGCTGATCGCCGAGTCCACCGGCTACGCCGACACCGACAACGAGGAGATTCTCAACGCCCGGAAGATGTTTGCCGAGGCGGAGGCCAAATACAAGGACGAGATCAAGGCGGAGGCCGACCAGGTGCGGGCCGCGGGCGGCCTGTTCATCCTGGGCACCGAGCGCCACGAGTCCCGCCGCATCGACAACCAGCTCCGCGGCCGCGCCGGCCGCCAGGGCGACCCGGGCGAGAGCCGCTTCTACCTGTCCCTGGAGGACGACATCATGCGCCTGTTCGGCTCCGAGCGGGTCATGGGCATGATGGAGAAGCTGGGCGTGGACGAGGACACCCCCATTGACGCGAAGATCCTCTCCAACGCCATTGAGAACGCCCAGAAGCAGGTGGAGTCCCGCAACTTCCAGACCCGCAAGACCGTGCTGGAGTACGACGACGTGATGAACACCCAGCGTAAGGTCATCTACGAGCAGCGCCGCAAGGTGCTGGACGGGGAGAACCTGAAGGAGTCCGTTCAGGCCATGCTCTCCACCGTGATTTCCACCGAGGTGCAGGCCCACATGGGTGAGCTCAAGCACATGGACGCCGAGAACTGGCGGGAGGTGTGCGCCCAGTTCCGCGGTCTGTTCCTGCGGCCCGACGAGTTCAAGTTTACCGACGAGGAGCTCCAGCAGTACGACGCCCAGGCCCTCACCGACCTGCTCCAGGAGCGGGCCAGCGACATCTACGCCCGCAAGGAGGCCGAGCTGGGCGAGCCCCTCATGCGCGAGCTGGAGCGGGTGATGATGCTCCGGGTGGTGGACGAGTACTGGATGGACAACATCGACGCCATGCAGGAGCTGCGCCAGGGCATTGGCCTGCGGGCTTACGGCCAGAACGACCCGGTGGTGGCCTATAAAAAGGAAGGCTACGAGATGTTTGAGAGCATGATCGCCGCCATCCAGGCCGAGACCATCCGCCGCATCTTCCTGGCCCGGGTCCAGGTGGGCGCCACCACCGTCAAGCGGGAGCGGGTGGCCAAGGTCACCGGCGAGAGCGCGGGCAGCGACGGCACCGTTAAGAAGCAGCCCGTCAAGAAGGGCCAGAAGGTGGGCCGCAACGACCCCTGCCCCTGTGGCAGCGGCAAGAAGTACAAGAAGTGCTGCGGCATGCACGAGGACGAGTAAAAGCAGCCTAGGGGGTATCCAAAAGCGGAATGTGGCTTCGCTGGCGTTTGACCGGAAGCGCCTCCGGTCCCTAGATACAAAACCGCCGTGCCGCTTTGCGGCACAGCGGTTTTGATACCCCCGGCTTCGTGCCCGCGGCGCGGGTCGAGGTGTTTTTTTGAAACGCGAGTTTCCGGAAAAACCGATTTCGATTTCCAGATGGAGGAAATCCATGAATATCATCGAGCACAACAAAAATGGCCTGGTGTATCTCACCGCCGACGGCTTTGAGGCCGCCGGCGGTGTGGCACACGGCTTCTCCACCCGCCTGGGCGGGGTATCGGAGGGGATCTACGCTACCCTCAACCTGGGCATGAACCGGGGCGACGCCCCCGACCGGGTGCGGGAGAACTACCGCCGCTTCTGCGCCGCCATTGGGGCAGACATGGGGAACATTGTCTGCGCCAGCCAGGTTCACGGTGACACGGTGCGCACCGTCACCGCGGCGGATCTGGGCATCGGCCTGGACGAGCCGGAGCCCTGGCAGGCGGATGGCCTTGTCACCGACATCCCCGGTGTGACGCTGGCGGTCTACTCCGCCGACTGCCTGCCCATCCTGCTCTACGACCCGGTGCGCCGAGTGGTGGGGGCGGTCCACGCCGGCTGGCGGGGCACCGCCCTGGGCATCGCCGCCAAGGCGGTGGAGCGCATGGTGGACTGCTACGGCTGCGACCGGCTGGACATCCTGGCCGCCGTCGGCCCCGGCATCTCCAAGTGCTGCTTCGAGACCCACGAGGACGTGCCCAACGCCATGACCGAGGCCATGGGGGCCGCCGCCCTGTCCTCCATCGAGGTGCTGCCCACCGGCAAGTTCCACGTGGATCTCAAGGGCCTCAACGCCAAGCGGCTGGAGAACGCCGGGCTGGACCCCGAACACATCGCTGTCTCCGCCGACTGTACCTGCTGCCTGCCGGAGAAGTACTGGTCCCACCGCTACACCCACGGGGAGCGGGGGAGCCAGGCGGCGATGATTGCATTGAGCGTCTAGGGGGGACTTT
>OIZR01001022.1_pt1 | contig 15103 bp, 12 predicted proteins | sample 1588591 | NCBI WGS metagenome assembly OIZR01 (sample SAMN03283249) | human gut metagenome | biome: human-associated habitat; material: feces | host: Homo sapiens | place: USA | collected 2013 | reverse complement strand
TTGATTGGGATGATGACTTTGACGATTTGATTTTTGATCTTGAAATCGAAAAGGTGGCGTATGAGGAATAAATATTGTTATTGTTAAGCAAATCGTGTTTGATTAAGATATAGAATTGTCAAATGGATGGATTACAGGACGTTCAGTTTGTTGGGGATTATTTGTGAGGAGATTTTAATGAAATTTGTTTATACATCTGATAAAGATGATGAAATAGTGAAACACGAAAAAATAATGTTAGAAAAATATTCGAATATTCTTGACAGTTATAGAGCAATATTTAAGGAGTACAATTGTTCATTGAAAGTAGGATACGGATGGGAAAATTTCTTAAAAAAAGAACATTCAACAAATAGGCTGCCTTTTAAAAATGGGTATGAGTGTTGTATTTATTGCGAGGTACAGAAAGATGGTACAGAAGTACGTATAGGAAGTAATGATGGCGAAGTGGATTATTATGTATTATCAGTTTCATGGACAGTATCATCCATAGAAAGGCGGTTTTTTAAACTCAATGTATCCTTGAGTTCGGATACCGACGATATTGAAAATGATATGAATGAATTATTTCAATTATTATCTAATGGAAAATAGATGTGGTATACACATCACCGTAAAAAGTAAAATGTCGATATAAAAAGGGAAAATATCTGAATGGCTGTAAGGAGAAGTCGTATGAAATTCACAAATACATATCGTTATGTGGTATTAAAGCAGGTAATGTTCTTAATTCTATTCTTAATTACTTTAGTGTGCATGATTAAAAAAAGAAGTCTTTAAAGAAACAGTGCCTATAGTCTTTGCGTTTGTAATATACTTTACTGTAAAAATAGGTTTATTTTTTATTGACAGATTATGTGGAGTGCAAAAAGAAAAGATGCAGTATCATGGCATGAAAGCAGTTTATGATGAAATGTCAGAAGACGCAGGCGCTTTGAACCGTCTGGCGCAGAGGGAAGCCGACGTCTTTTTAAGAAACCAGATCCGTGAACAGGATGCAGGGCGGAATTATTATGACAAGGGGAAGTGAGCAAAGTTGGAGGTGAAAAACGATAGCAAAGAACATACAGCATGAAGACTTTGGTGAGAAGATCGGCGGCGCAAAAAAGGATCTGTGGAAGAGCAGGGGGCTGTACACAGATGATCTGGAAAGTATGAACGAAAGGGAAGTGGAGAAGTACGTTAAAAAAGATAATATCTGGAAAAAGCCGGACTATCAGGCAATGATTGACGAAGGGATCCCGCTGGGCGTCGTTTATTATATCAAGAAAGTAAGAGACTGCCTCCCCGCGTCGCCCCGATATCCGTATGGCGACAACACACCGGAAAAAAGGCTTGCCAGACAGAAAGAATATATTGAAACCGTACGACAGCTGGAGGCTGTGATGAAAGATGTCCGGTCCGTAGAAGATGCGATGAAGGCCTGCGACAGGGATATCTCCTATCAGGGTACGCTTTCCATTGCTTTTGGTGCCCGCGGCAGCGGAAATGCAGCGGCTCATTATGAGCCGCTACACAAGGTGATCAATCTTACAAAGATGCATGGGGCGGGTTCACTTGCACATGAATGGTGGCATGGTTTAGACGATTCTTTAGGCGTAAAGATGGGAGCCGGCGGGATGCTTTCCGAAAAATCTGGAAGCCCTCCTCTTTTCTGTAAGCTGGAAAGTGTTATGAAATATAAGCTGGAGCCCCCGGAATAGGCGCAGGAGCGGGCGGAACAGGAAATGTGCAGGGCAAAGAAAAATGCAGAAAGGGTGTTGGATGATGCGCTTTCCTCTTCTCTGGATCAGAATGGAAATAAAGCACAGAGAGAACAATATACCGAGCTCAAGGAGGCATTTTTATCAGGGCAGCCAGGAGCGGTTGAGAAGATCAATGACCTGAAAAAAGAGTTGAGCGGACGTATGATCCCGAAGACTGACAGGGGGATGCTGGAGGCTTACGAGCGGATCCTTCATGGGATGTCTGAACAGAAGACTGTGGAGCCCAGGCATATCAAGACAGATTATTACCAGAATTCGATCAGAATGGGAAAGGTGCTGTCGCCATTGATGCCGTCAGCACCTTGAAAAAACAGTTTATTTTTGATTTTGACCTTTCATGATATCGCCTTTTTGTTTGAATGAAATTTCATAGATACCAGAAGTAACTTCCCGGACGTTACTGTTTCCCCAGATAAAGGAATCTGCATATGCCGGAAGAACAATACGGATCGTATGGGCGCGGGCAGCCTGCATTTCGATGTCAAGTCTGTATTCTGACCGGTTCCAATCAATGGATATTTCCCCGTCAGGATAACAGAAATGCTGAACCTTACCGGCGTTCATTCTTTTGGGAAGTGCCGGGAGGATTTTTAGCAAATCCTTGGAAGCATAGAGTATCATTTCCTGTATCGCGTCTACGTATCCGAGCGCGGCATCCAATTGAACCGGGGCAGAGTCGATGTCGAGTGTGATACTCATGCCTCTCCAGTCATTGTGAAGCGTAAAAAAGTTGGGGAGCAGGCATGATTTTGCCATGTTATCCAGACACTGCGCTGCAGTTTCCCCCTCGTCAAAACGAGCATATATTATAGCCATATGAACCATGGACCATCCGGTCTGGGCATCTATTTTTCGAAGCGCGACAGCTTTTTTGTATTTTTTAATTTCCTGAGGCTGATCAACAGTGTTTACCTCGTTGCCCGGAAACACCGGATAAATATGTGACAGATGACGATGGTCATAACGGTCTTCAAACTGTTCATCCTGCCATTCCCTGATAGCCCCGAGTTCATTGGTTTTGTAAGGCGGGATTGACCGGAGAATTTTTTCCCATCCTGCCCTGCGTTCATGGAAACAGTCGTATTTTTCGCTGATATGGATCAGATTCGTGAAAAATTCTTTTATGATCGCAAGGTCAATTGTGGAATTGATTGTCGTCGGCATTGGGTGTGCAATCATTTCCGAAAGGGGCGGCATAAAGTTCTGTGGTGTATTTTCCGGAGAAACACTGGGATAGACTTTAATGCTGCCGTCCTGTTTGTATTGAATAAAATCTTCGTAAAAAGCAGCCACTTCTTCAAGATATGGCAATATCTCGGATTTTATATAATTTTCGTCTTCCGGGTGGTAACATACATATGTGCTGTAATGTTGCGCTATCCACCCGGCGGCTCCGACCCAATTAATAATAACAGGAACAACCTGAGTGGGTTCGGATACTCCCGGCGTTGTTCCGGCGGTCATATAGATTCCACGACAGCCAAACAGCTTTTGTGCGTTTTCACGGAATGTTGCTATTTTGGAATTATAGTACCGGAATAATGAACGGTGGAAATCTGCAAGATTCCCGACGAAACTGTGCCAGTAGATCATTTGAGTATTTTCATTTGCCATATTGTGCGCCCAGATAGGCTGGTAATTTCCGCTCCAGATTCCGTAGAGCGCAAATGGAGCATCATTTTCCGATGTGCCGCTGATGAAAAGATATCTGCCGAATTTCCACATCTTTTCCATTAGTTCGGGCGACTGTTCAGAAGTAAACGCCTGATGGAGCAAAGATTCATTGCTTTTTTCATTATATCCGTCCAGTTCCAGTTCGGCACTGTGGTATAGTTTTGTATGTAACGGAATATGAGCTGCCAGCAAGTCGTCATAGCTTTTGCTGTGTGACAAAATCCAATCTTTCGCTTTTGGCAAACCTTTTTTAGACGTCTCATTAATAAATGGATGTATCATAACAGTAATTTCATCAGCACTTTCTACAAAAATCCGTCCAAACTGAGATTTTTGAGTCCCATTAGAGACGATATGTATTGCCATTCCAAAATAACGGCCATCAAGATTAGAAGATTCATATAAAATCCAGTCGTCCGTTACCTCGGTATGTTTTTGAACCGCGATTTTCTGATAACATTCCGGAATTTCAAGCCCGGGAACTGTATGGATATCTGCCATGAAATTTGCGCAGATTACAGGGGTGGAGGCCTGGATCCGATATAGGATCATATCATCAGCTCTGGAGACAAAACCATCGCACCGATAGCGGACATCCTGATCCCGCCACTGGCAGGAGACTTCACCGGTATCCATCTGGAGTACCCTCAGATAATCGTGAAATGTCCCATGGGGAACAATTTGTATTTTCAGATCGCCGACAGGAAGAGGGGATTCCAGTTTTGAATGATAACCTTGTCGTTTTAATTCATTAACAAGCTCCCAGCTGGCCTCTTTAAACATTCCCTGATCCATTTTGCTGCGCATTCGTTCGAGCGCATGGTGAACATCCGGAAGCTTGTTCGCTTCTCCGTCATACCATAGACCGCCATCTGTGACCATGAGCGTCTGTTCTTTTGTCCCGCCGTAAAAACTGACTCCGGTATGCCCGTTTCCACTGACCAAAGCTTCTCTCCATGTTTCTCTCCACCATGAAGACGGATACTGCATATAGATACTGTCACGTGTGAGTATAATTGGTTTCCACATTTTTTCCTCCTCTGTTCTTGTGTGGGCTGGATAACCGGGAGCAATATTCCGGTTCACACAAGAATCATATTATCTACAGTATAAATATACTATGTCGGATTTTTCAGAGAAAATCATGACAAACTATATAAAAACATGTCGTTTTTTTACAGGAAAGGGACAGAATGCTCTCTAACAGTTATGTCTGGCGTCTGCGATACTCCTGCGGGGACAGTTTATAATATTTCCTAAAGGAGGATGAAAAATATTCTAAAGATGAAAATCCGAGCTTTTCTGAAATGGAAGTGATGCTTTCCTGTGATGAGGAAAGAAGCTGGAGTGCAGCTGCCATTTTACTTTCACGTTTTTTCTGGCTGAAAGTTTTCCCGTAATGTTCCCTTAGGAAACGTTGGGTCTGACGTGGAGAAAGACCGATGCGGTTGGCAAGGCTTTCAAGCGAAAGTGTGGCATATTCGTAAATAAAGTATTGTTCTATAAGAAGAGAACGTCTTTCCGACAGAGTGGTTTGTGCGGATAGAGTAGGAAAATTGACGTTTTGTTTGTAATTGCGCAGAAGAGCGATAATAAACTGGCATAATAAAGCTCTGACTTGATCGAGGTATCCCAATTCTTGAGCTGTTAATTCATGGAAAATTTGATTGAGTACAGGCAGTACGTTTTGATTATCCTGTCCGTACCAGAAAACCTGATTCAGAAAGAAATGTGCCAGAGGACTCTTTTTAGAATCCGGTATATTTTTTGTATCTAGAGACAAGTATATACAATATTCGGTCAGGGGATCCTCTTTGTCAGGGATCTGTGAATGTATGACATGTGGGCCGGTGACATAGAGAGTATTAGGAAAAACGGAATAAAACGAATTGTCAATAACGGCGCTCCCTTTGCCGGAAGAAATATAATGAATTTCATAATTCCCATGTCCGTGGCTGTGCTCCGGCATGCTTTCTTCTAAAATTCCGCGACTGATGCTTTCAACCCGGAACAGTGCGTGATTAAAGCGAAAAGTTACCTCAATAGAAAAAGTTTCTACGCCCATGTCATTTCTCCAATCTTCTGTTATTTTATTCTGAGTTTAACAAAAAAGATGTCCATGGTCAATAACTATCATGTCGTAAAATTATAGAAAAAATATGACAGATTACCCCCCGAAATGTCACATTATTATCTTACATGAGAAAGGTGGATGAATATATACTGATTATACAAAATAAACAAAAACAAGCGCTTGTTGATTGTTTGATGCACAAAATGGAGAGATGAAAGGTAAGAAAGGGTGGCTGAGATGAGAAAAAAAGCAGCGAGGAGTGCGGCGGTTGTTCTGGCAGCGGCAATGACGGTTGGCATATTAGCCGGATGTGGGAGCAAAGGACAAGGGAATGAAGAGACATCTAACCGTACAGAAGATGGAACCGGTTTTAAAGACTATTCGGAAGGGTTCCCAGAAGAAGTTACGATTCAGATTCCGGTATATGACAGGGCATATGAAGGTTGGGATCCTACGGATAATTATTATACAAATTGGGTGCAGACAGAATTTGGTGATAAATACAACATCAATGTAGAGTATGTGGCAATCGGACGTACGACGGAGGTGCAGGATTATATGCAAATGATCGCAGCGCAGACAGCGCCTGATATAATCATGAGCTATGACATGCCGCAGGCGGTTAATTACTATAATGAAGATGCAATGCAGCCACTTGATCTGGAGGAAATTGAGTATTATGCACCTACTTATTATGCAAATATGAAGGATACAGTAGCGCAATACGGTTCGTTGGATGGAGAGAATATGTTCTTCTTCGCAGAAAGGAATCCTGTTTATTATAGTGAAATCACACTGATCCGTCAGGACTGGCTGGATGAAGTGGGAATGGATATGCCAACAAATGAGGCAGAACTTGAAGAAGCAGGACGTGCATGGAAAGAAGCAGGCTTGGGTACACTGGGGAACTCTTTGATCACACAGAGTTTTACATATGAATATCCATATTTTGATGACAGTATTTCAGAGGAAGAATATGGAAAATATCTTGACCTGACAGTAGCTCCTCTTACCTGGGAGCCATCCGAAAAATATTTGAAAAATCTGAACGAAGAATATAATGAAGGAATTGTAGATCAGGAATTTTATTTGAACGCGCAGGATACGGACTGGAAAGCAGATTTTGTATCCGGACGCTGCGGTACATATAAATTCCGAATCGGAAATACAACGGATGTATTTGATTCTCTTCTGGCGAACAATCCGGATGCTGAAGTTTCAACCCTAGATCCAGGAGCACTAAGTCCGGAAGGAAAAGGATATTATTATGCATATCCGCCTTACGGTATGGTGATGGGAATCAGCACGACAACGCCGGCAGAAGAAAGGGCAGCGGTGTGGATGTATCTGGAGTGGCTGAGCCAGCCGGAAAATCTCTTTAAAATGCAGAATGGGGTGGAAGGTGACAACTACACGTTGGATGAAGATGGAATTGCAGTTCCGATTGCCGGATTCGAAGGGGAATCAAAGCTCTCTCAAAATAATAATAAAGATTATTGGTGTCTTGTTGTAGAAGATGTAACATACGGAGATGCGGAGAAAGATTACAAAGCAAACTTACGTTTACTGGCACCGGCAGGATATGAGTACCTGATCGAGCAGGCTTACAATTATTATCAGGAAGATGCAGAGTATGGAATCGTTACTCCGGTATTTACAAAAGTGATCGAGTCAATCAGTGAATATTCCAGTGATCTGAATGCGATGTGGCAGGAATTCTATGTGGATCTTGCAACTTGCGATCCGTCAGAATTTGACGCTAAATACGAAGAATATTGTCAGGAATATCTGGAAGGAGGATATCAGGATATTCTGGATGAAAAACAGGAAGCAATGGAGGAGGGCAGTTATATCATTGCTGAATAGTCTATATAAAAGAGGGATGATGCAGAGCCACACCATCCCCTTTTAAAAACATAAAGAGAGGATCAGGCTTATGAATATTAAAATGAAAAACAGGCTTTATTTTAAGAGAACATGGATGCTGTATTTAATGATGGTGCTTCCGATGCTTTTTATTATTGTTTTTAAGTATTGCGCATATCCGGGACTTGCGATTGCTTTTCAGGATTATAAGGTTGCCCGGGGGATTACGGGTAGTGAATGGGTCGGGCTGGAAATCTTTAAAAAGATTTTTACGCACAGGGATTTTCTCCCGTCTGTCAGGAATACCCTGCTTTTAAACATACTTGATCTGATATTCAGTTTCCCAATGCCGATCATATTGGCGCTCGTGTTAAATGAAATTCGGTGTAAGTGGTTTAAGAAAATGACCCAGACGCTTCTGTATCTGCCGCATTTCTTATCATGGGTCATCATTGGAGGACTTGGGTATCAGCTTTTTTCCATGAGTACAGGTGTAGTGAATATCCTGATAGAAAATGCCGGAGGAAGCCCCATTCCGTTCCTTCAGGACGATGTCTGGTGGGTAATTACTTATGTATTGATCGGCGTATGGCAGTCTATGGGCTGGGGAACAATTATTTATCTGGCAGCGATTACAGGTGTGAATCCGGAATTGTACGAAGCGGCAAGAGTGGATGGAGCAGGCAGATGGAAACAGTGCTGGCATGTAACTCTTCCCGGGATCCGAAGTGCAATCGTCACTCTTCTGATCATGAATCTCGGACGGGTAATGCAGGGATCATTTGAAAGGATTTTTGCATTAATGAATGCCAAAGCAACCGAATTTACAACGACGATCCCTGTACTTGTATACCGTTGGGGTATTGAAGGAGGAAAATTCAGTGAAGCAACTGCTTTGGGACTGTTTCAGTCGGTGATCGGCCTGATCCTTGTGCTGGCAGCGGACTTCGTGGCAAAACGTATGGGTGAAGAAGGTTTGATTTAGGGAGGAAAACTATGACGGCAGTAAAGAGAAGTGTTAAAGGAACAAAGAAAATAGTTGGAAGAACAAAAAAAGATTATGTTATTACTGCATGTTTTTACATAATCCTTGCTTTGGTGGCGGCAATCTGCCTGTTCCCGTTTCTGCATGTATTATCCAAGTCTATCAGCGATGAGGCATATGTAATTGCTAATAAAGTAGTGTTGTTCCCAAAGGGGTTCAGTCTTGATGCATATAAAAAAGTATTTGCAGATTCATCGATCATGCGTTCTCTGTATGTGTCGGTAGTTGTGACGGTTGCTTTTACCGCGATCGGGATGTTCCTGACGGTCTGCGCATCTTATGCACTGACACGAAAAGAACTTAAAGGAAGAAGAGTTATGACTTTCCTGATCATGGTAAGTATGTATTTTACAGCAGGGACAATCCCGGATTACCTGCTTATGAATAACCTCCATATGCTTGATACATGGTGGTGCCTGATCCTGCCGCTGTGTTTTTCGCCATATAACTTCCTTATAATGAAGAATAATTTCAGCTCTACAATTCCCAACAGCCTGATTGAGGCTGCTGTAATGGACGGAGCAGGGCATTTTACAATTCTTGCCCGTATTGTGCTTCCGCTGACGAAACCGATCATAGCGACGATTACGTTGTTCTATGCAGTTGGACGTTGGAACACCTATTCAGATGCATTGTATTATATTAAACAGCGTGTAGATTTGCGCCCGCTGCAGTTAAAATTGTACTATCTTGTAGTTTCAGCTCAGGAATCTTTTCAGGCAGAGGGCGGTGTGACAGGCGTATTGACAAATCCGGAAGTGTTGAAAGCGGCCTGCGTAATATTTGCAACAATGCCGATTATTATTGCGTACCCGTTTGTACAAAAATATTTTGTACAGGGCACAATGGTTGGAGCGGTAAAAGAGTAACAGCGCTTTTATAGGAGATGAGGGATGAAAACAAGAAAACATAAATTAGGAAGAGGCGTGGGAGCGCTAGCAATGACGCTTTTGACAGCGTTTACCTGCGTGTGCTCCGTTTCTGCGGTTGGAGCGGAGGAGTCTGCAGGATCTCGGCTTTCAGCAGAGAGTAAGGATAAAGAACATATCATTTATGAGGAAAATTTTGATCCTGACGATTACAAAGAACAGGCGGGACAGCCCGGCATATTGCCAAGGGATTGGAAATATGCCGGAAGTATGCCGAGCACTTCAGAAATTTATATAAATGATGAAAGCGATGAATGTTATTACGGTATTGCGAGAGGTGAGGAAGAAAAAGATAGTTCATATGTCGGCATTGTATATGCGGATTATTATGCGTTGCCGGATGAGTATACAGTATCCTTTGAAATGAAATATGGCGGTGGGGATATTGAAGTGCTGGCATATGAAAACCGGCTGAATGGCGGGAATCTTGCTGTAAGGAGCACTTTTTCGGACGGAGCGTTTTCTGTCGTGGGGGCAGATACAGAGTCATGTAATCTGACAGAGAACGACCGGTTTTGTCTGTCCTACAAAATCGACTGTGATGCGAAAATCTATCGGGTTGAAATAACGGATAGAGAAGGGAAAATATTATATATTACAGAGGACATTCCATTTTATAATCAGGACGCAAAGACTGCCGGAAGTCTGGCGTTGAAACTGGGGGCGGACAGTAGTATAGATATATTTGCCGTAAAAGTGTCGACTTCAGATGCAGGAGATGAAACACCGCTGCCGGATGAAGATGAGACTGAGGGACAAGATACTTTCTATGCTGAAACATTTGAAAGTTACAGCAATGAGATGGGCAGGACTGATTTTGTTCCTGAAGGATGGGAGATGGCAGGAAATATGCCCGGAACAGCGGCTGTGCGTTCTTATGGAGAAAGCGGAACAGAAGAAAACGGATATTATTATGAATTATCAAGGACTCAGGAAGAAAACGGAAATTCTTACGTGGGAATGAAGTTGACCAGTATCACATTGCCGGATGAATACACTGTATCAGCAGATGTCAATTATGCCAACACCGGAGACATTGAATTCTTTATGAGAGACTCGTCTCTTAACAGCGGAAAAGTAGCAGTTCGCGCAGGAATTACCCAAAGCGATAATGGCGGTACGTTCTATGCTTATTCGGGTAGAGATAAGAAGATCATAATGAGTAATGTAGCGGAAAACGGCTGGTTTAAACTGTCTTTTTATGTAGATAATTTCACAGGTACATATTATGTAACGATCAGGGATATTGACGGGAATACGATTGCCGGTTCAGAAGAAATGAATTATTATGATGCGGAGCCGGGAAGAGCAGCGGCTTTTGCAGTAACAACTGCGGCAGGAGCCTCTGTCTCATTAGATAACGTAGCGGTGACGGGAAAAGATGAGCCATATGTGATAAGACCGGTTGAGGAAACAGTGCCGGCAGACAGCAAAGTGAGTGTAACATATGATCCGGAAACAGAGGCTTATATTATGCGGAATGAATATGTGAAACTCTCAGTTGGCGAAGCAGAAGGAACAGTAGATGAAATAATCCGCTATATGAAGGATAATGGAGATTATGAAGATGGCGGATATAATATTCTGGGACCATTTACAGGTTATTATCTTCTCAATTATACTGTAGACGGTGAAAGAAAACAGTGTGGATTCCATGCAACGGATTCGGAAATTGTAAAGCAGGAAGAAAATTACTGCGAAGTAGTTCTTACGATGGATGATATAGAATATTCATCTGTGGCAGTTGAACTGCATTTTGTTTTAACGGATGATGCAGAAGGATTTTATATGTATGCATACCACAGAAGAGCCGTAGGAGCACAGGGGGAGGTTGGAATCGAACAGTCCAGATATTCTTTGCGCATGGATTCCAGAATGTATCAGTACAGTGCGGTGGCAAATGAACCACTGTCGAGATATCCTGAGGCAGATGAGTACTGCAAAAGGCTGATGGATGCGACAGATCTTTTAAATGACGGCTCTACATATACAAAATATCAGAACAGTTCATATCAGTTTGAATCAATAACACAGGGGTCTTATGGCGACGTGTTCGGCCTTTCCCTGATCACTCCACAGAGAGACTGGGCAGGCGGCGGATATTCCAAACAGGATATCGATATTCATGATGTATATAACGGTTCAAGGATACTAAACTGGCATCTGTCAACTTCTCACGGAGGAACCGGACTTGGAATATTAAATGATGATTGGCAAAAAATGTATGGGCCGGTTCTGTGGTATTCCAATTACGGCTGTGACGGACCAGAAGCGTTGAGACAGGACGCGCAGAAAAAAGCACAGGAAGAGATAGGCAGGAGCCCTTATGAATGGGTGGAAGATGAGGCTTATTCAGCGGAACGTGGGAGCGTATGTGGAAAGATTTCTGCCCGGAATGGAGAAGTTGTTTATACTGACACAGATATTTCGCCCTCAGACACTTACGGATGGGCTGTACTGTCAGATATTCGAAGTGAAAGTTGGATGAAAGACAATACGTACTATGAATATTATGCTCCGGTCAGAGAGGACGGAACTTTTGAAATAAGTAAAATACGTCCGGGCAGTTACCGGCTGAATATATCGCTTGATGGGATTATGGGAGAATATGAATATGATGATATCGTAACAGTAGATGCAGGAGGAAAAGTAAACGTAGGAAGTATACAATGGGATAATGAAGTAAATGGCGACACGTTATGGACGATCGGAATACCGGATCGGACCGGTGAAGAATTCGCATATGCAGATTCCTATCGGCACTGGGGAATACATTTGGTGTATGACCAGTTGTTTCCGGAAGGGGTTAATTTCTATATCGGTAAAAGTAAAGAAAGCGAAGACTGGTTTTTTGTTCAGACAGCGTCCCCAATGGCTGGTGATATTTCTCATTATGATGGTGGATGGTATTATGATGGGGGAACCGGTCTGGCAAAGTATGATTTTGGCAAGACAGGAGAACCGCTAACGGAGGAAAGTTCAGAATGGAAAGGAAACGAGAAGAATTTTTATAATATTTTTTTTGATTCTGCCGGATATGAAGACGGGACGGCAACTCTGTTGATTGCGAAAAACGGAGCAAGAGATGTCAGATTGTGCGTTTCGGTCAATGGTACAGACGTTACGGGAAAGGATGGAATCGAGGTATCAGGTGGCGGAGCTTATCCGCGATGCATGATTATAGATCAGCCGGAACTGCTAAAAGTTACTTTTGATGCGAAACTGCTTAAAAATGGGCAAAATCAAATCAGTCTCTCCTTAAACGGTTCAACTGGAGATCTTGGCGCTTATGCCAATATGATTTATGACGCAATACGTTTAGATGTTGACGGAACATCATCAGTAAAAACTGAAGTGTCAATAGGAGGTGAAATAGAAAAAAATGACGAGAGTAGAGATGATGAAGAAAACGATACGTTCAAAGCGGCAAAAACAGGCGATAATATGTCAGTGTATGGTGTGCTTGCGTTAATGTGTATGGCAGTTGTTTGTGGAGGGACAGCCTATACAATGAGGAGATTGAGAAAAAAATAATGATGCTGTAATCAATAAATATGCGAAGCAAAAGAAAAACGATAGGATATATTATTCAGACTCTTAAAACGGCTGACAACAGGTGGGCACCCTGCTATAATCATAGTATGTGTGAAGTATAACGATTTTAAGCAGAAATCTGTATGCAGATAAGGAGACTGGATAATGAGAAAGATTAATTATAACCGAGAAGAAATTGAACAGACGATTGATCGGATTGTAGAACGGACACAGCGCATGGATCTGATGTGGGATTGGCCATGCGGTGTGGCGTATTACGGGATAGCGGAGGCTTATACGGCAACAGGGAAAAAGTTATATATTGATTTTCTGAAAGATCGAATAGATGAGTTGATCAATGTAGGACTTCCTGCATGGACAGTCAATACATGCGCAATGGGGCATAGCCTGCTGTCGATCTGGCAGGAAACAGGGGATGAGAAGTATTTGGAAATCATTCATTCTAAGATTGATTATCTCAGGAATGAGGCACCTCGTTTTAACAATCATGTTCTGCAGCATACCGTTTCATCAAATAACGATTTCCCAGAACAGTGTTGGGCAGACACGCTGTTTATGGCTGCATTTTTCATGCTTCGTTATGGGGTAATGGCAAAAGACAACGTTGTAATAGAAGATGCCCTGAACCAATACTACTGGCATATTCAATATCTTCAGGATGAAAAAACCGGTTTGTGGTATCACGGGTATGATAATATAAGAAAAGATCATATGTCAGGGGTTTACTGGGGAAGAGCAAACTGTTGGGCGGCATATACAATGAGTATTGTGAAACATATCTTGCCGGAATGTTATCTCTATCCCCAATATCAGGAAATTGTGGGAAGCCTTACGGAACAACTTTGCGCTTTGAAAATATTTCAGACAGACAATGGTTTGTGGAGAACGATTTTGGATGATCAAGAATCATATGAGGAATTATCAGCATCAGCCGGGATTGCAGCGGCAATGATATTGAATGAAAATCCGCTTTATAATAAATATATTGAGAAATCAATAAGCGGCATACTTGCACATGTTGCTCCAGATGGAAAAGTGATGGATGTTTCCGGAGGGACTGCCATAATGAAAGACCGTGAAGGGTATCGCACGATATCGAAAAAATGGACATGGGGCTGGGGACAGGGAATGGCTCTTGCATTTTTTGCTGCTGTCCTGATGTCAGATAAACGGCGGGATATCTGAAAATTATCCGAGGGTTGTTCCGCTGTATGAAATGAAGCGTAGGAGATAAGATTAAAATGAAAAAAGTAAAAAAAGAGCTGATCGCACAGAAGTTGGATCTGGTGATTCAAAAGCTTATAAACCTCGATAATCCAGAAAATGAAGATAAATTGAAAGAAGGCGGAGAAGCGGTTGGCTTTTTTCAACGGGACTTTGGTATTACAGAATGGGATTGGCCGCAGGGAGTCGGAATTTATGGTCTTTTTAAAGTCATGAAATATCGTAAAAGCGATACGTACAGAGATTTCCTGTATGATTGGTTCCGGAGAAATATTACGGAAGGGCTTCCCTCACGTAATATTAATACGACAACGCCGCTCCTTACACTTGTCGAATTAAATGAGGAATATAATGATAAAGAATTTGAAACCCTCTGCCTTGACTGGGCGGACTGGCTTATGAACTGCATTCCGCGCACGAAAGAAGGCGGCTTTCAGCATGTAACTAGCGCCAACGGAGACCGGCAGGGCGTACGTCTCAACGAGAACGAAATGTGGATAGACACGCTGTTTATGACGGTTCTGTTCTTAAATAAAATGGGACAGAAATACAACCGTCAGGATTGGATCGACGAGTCGCTCCATCAGGTATTAATGCACATCAAGTATCTATATGATACGCACACGGGACTCTTCTATCGCGGGTGGTCATTTAACCGTATGGACAACTTTGGCGGAATATTTTGGTGCCGGGGGAACAGCTGGTTTACGCTGGGAATTTTGGATTATGTAGAAGCGTTCAGAGGAACACTTAACTCGGGTGTAAAGACGCTGATCCTCGATACATACAAAGCACAGGTGAAGAAACTCAAAGAATTGCAGGGACCGGGCGGACTGTGGCATACCGTGCTGACAGATCCGTCCAGTTATGAGGAAGTGTCAGGATCTGCTGCAATAGCAGCCGGCATTATGAAAGGAATCCGCATGAAATCAGTGTAAGTTCGAGAATTACATTTTTCTCGCCTCTCCGA
>OIZR01001007.1_pt1 | contig 15291 bp, 10 predicted proteins | sample 1588591 | NCBI WGS metagenome assembly OIZR01 (sample SAMN03283249) | human gut metagenome | biome: human-associated habitat; material: feces | host: Homo sapiens | place: USA | collected 2013 | reverse complement strand
GATATGATATGCGGAGACGCTCCGAGGGAAGTTATCGGATGATGACTTTCTTCACTGTGCCATCGGGCTCTTTGATGATGTTCAGGCCTTTGACAGGTGCTTTTTGGCGCATTCCGCTGATGGTGTAGCAGGCGTTTGCTGCATTGGTGGCCTGCCGGGTAGTGGCGATGCCATTGGTCACTTTACTCCATTCCAAAGTTATCTTGTCCGTTTCTTGTTCTGTCGCTGTTACTTCGGTTATGTCTCCATCGGCATTCTTGGTGTAGGTAAATTCTATATCATCTTCGGCAGACCAAAGGAATTCATCTTTTTTTAACACCTTGTAATGTATGGATTTTACAGGATGTTTGAATACGGTGCCAAAATAGCCGCCAAAGAGTTGTCCCATAGGTTCTACACTCCCTTTGCTGAGTATCATTGTAAGCGGATTAAACACGAGAGCAAGATAAGGATTGTCTATTGTCTTGTCATAGTCCAAATGAATTTCTCCCATCGGTTCGTTTTCCCTGTAGCATGTGATGAGTGTTAAATCACTGTTGGCCCATGTAAGTTTGTAGATGGTGGTGTAAAAGATGGAAGGGACTTCAAGTATCTCTGTCAGTTGTTTATGGTTATTGTAGGTGTAAGTGTATTGATAAGTGTAGGGGGGTAAGCCACCTTTAGCATAAGAATAAGTGAGAGCCTCCGACTTCACCATGCCGTTCTCCAATGTTGCGATGCGTGTATCTGCTTCGGAAGGATTGTTCTCATAGTGGTTCTGGATAATCTTATCGGCTGTATAAGTAAAAGTGTTTACATACTTTTCCTTACTCCCTTCATCCCGTAAAATGGTTTGCACTTTGCCTAATTTGCCATCCTTGTTGTACTCGAATGTCTGACTGTCACCGGAGGCTGTGCTCATTTTCATCAAACGTTTTTCATTCTGTGCATCAGTTGTCTGGGCAAGCAAGGCAAGCAATGCCAATGTCAAGTAGATTTTTTTCATACTCTGATCGTTTATCATTAAAATGTATATTTTCTGCGGCAAAAGTACAAAAATAATTGGTTATAGCGTCTGTTTTTTTGAATGTTATGCGATGTAAGGACAATTTGCATTGGATTTACAGCCTATTGTTTACAGGTTGAACCGGGCTACGAGCGGCAGATGGTCGCTGAAGCCGCGCTGGTATTTGGGCCCGAGATAGGTGCGACGGGGATGTACACCGCCGTATTTCTCGTCTTCTTCCAACAGGAATGGTAGGTCGCCGATGTGGCAGTTTGCCAGTTTTCCGGCTACAGAAAGGCTACAGATAATCTGGTCGAGCGAGCCCCACTCGCCCCGGAAGCGATAGGTACCCCTTGCCCCATTGGCTCCGCGGGCTGTGGCCGAGACGTTGTGCATGTCGTGGATATAGAGACTGTCGAGGGCGGGAGAGTCAGCATAGTCGTTGAAGTCGCCCGCAAGGATGATTTGTGCGTCAGGTTGCAGCAGGCAGATAGAGTCGATGGCGGTTATCAACCGGCGAACCACTTGCAGGCGGAAAGGCCGCGAAGTCCGTTCGCCACCCATACGGCTGGGGGCGTGGACGACAAAAAGGTGGAGCGTGTCGGCTTCGCCGGCGAGTCCCGCCACGTAGAGAATGTCACGCGTGGGGCGCATGTCCGGCAGCAGGGGGATGCGAAGGGCGTGATGGGAGAGCGGGCGGAAAGTCACGGGGTTGTACATCAGAGCCACATCTATGCCCCGCTCATCGGGCGAGTCGGTCATCAGATATTCGTAACGGGCCTTGCGCAGTAGTGACCGTTTGGTCAGGTCGTACATCACGCTGTCGTTTTCCACCTCGCACATCGCCACCACATCGGGCAGCCGCCAACCAGCGGAATCGTCCCCCAGAGCGATGATTTCCCGCCCTATGTCGTTCAGCTTATGCCAATATCGGGTGCGCGTCCAGTGATGACTGCCCTCGGGCAGAAACTCCGTGTCATTTTTCAGCGAGTCGTGCCGGGTGTCGAAAAGGTTTTCGCAGTTGAGTTCTATCAGTGTGAAAAGGCTTGCAAGCAGTAGGCTTATCATGATGTGAGTATATTATAGAAAAGGTGTAATCTAAGAAATCGTTTTCTTTTATCCAATCACCGTGCAGAGTTTCACCACTTCCGCTTCGAAGGTCTCGCGGTTGAGAGCCTTGTTTTTGAAAGCCGAACGGTAGTTGTAAATCGTGCGGGGTGTGTAGAATAGCAAGGCGGCAATCTCTGAGCTCTCATTCACCCCAAGGCGGATGAGGGCGAATATGCGCAGTTCGGTGGTCAGTTGGTCGGCTTTGGGCGGAATCACTTGTTCGCCAGGTTTGAGCAGTGTGTTGAATTCGGTGATGAATGAAGGGTAAAGTTCAAGGAAAGCGTGGTCGAACCGGCGTAGAAACGTGGCGGCATCGTCTTCCGACAAGCGCGAAGAGGAAGCCACGCTCAGCAGTTCGTTGATTTGATTGGCCTTGATTTTACGGCGCACGAAAAGCTCAAATTTGGCAAGCTTGTCAATGTATTTGGCGCACAGATCGATATAGAGCTTTGCCAGACTCTCACGCTTGGTGTTGGTGTCGAGCAGTCGGCCGTTGAGCGCATGCAACTGCCCATTGAGCGAGTGCAGCTGTTGGTTGCTGTGCGACAATTCGTGGCGGCGCGAGGTGAGCAGTTTGTTCTGCCGTACTACGAAATAGAGCAGCACCAACATGGCCACTACCAGCAGTGAGATAGACCACAGGGCGAGACGCAGATACTTGTTGTGGCAGGTCACAGTGTGCTGGTAAGTGGACACGATGACGGGCAATTTTTGCGACACTTCGAGTATGCGCAGCCGGTTGTTGTAGGTCTTGGCATCTTCCATGGCGATGTTGATGTATCGCTCGGCCTGCTCCATATTCTCATCTTTTTGTTTGAAAAGATACATAGCCAGGTCTTGCAGTGCCATGTTTTCCTTCGTGCAGGAGAGCAGATCACTGATGCAGGCCTTTATGATATATTCTTCATATTTGCCCATGTTGCCGTTGGCACTGTAATTGTTAGCTATGGCAAACGAGGCCATAGCATAGTAGCGCGAGTCTTCGGGCAACCGTTTTTGGGCCTTGAAATAGTAGTCGAGAGCCTTGCGGTCGTCGCGGTGGGCATAGATGTAGTATTCACCCATGTAGAATTCGTAGTTGGGGTCGGACGGCTTCATGAGCGGCCGGGCTTTGCGCAGATAGTCTACGGCGATGGTCCGGTAGCGGGGGGAGTAGGTCGACTCGTTGCAGTAGTCCGACCAGTAGAGGTGAACATAAAAGAAAGTCATATAATAGGCGAGGCGAAGTCGGTCGTCGAGGGTGTCCTCATGGATGGTGTGGAGGTTGGAGATGGCCTCACTGTAAAGTCCGCCCACCGAGAGTAGCTGCGACTTGTAGAGCAGGAAGAGGTCGCGGTAGTAGGCATCGTTGAGCTGTTCGGCCAGTTGCAGGCCTTTGTTCACATAGAGCATAGCCGAGTCGAACTTGAACACATAATACTCGTTGTAGATGTCGCTGAAGGTAGATAGCCTCGCCTTCGGGTCGGACAGTTTGAGTGCGTTGCGCTTGAGCATGTCTATGTGTGCCTGTTTGGCATTGCTCATGGTCTCACGCTGTTCGAGCAAACTGTCGAGACGGGCTATCAAATGGGCGTTGTCAGCTTGTGAGGCGACACCGACCAGCATCAATAAAAGTAGGAAAATGTATCTTTTCATTGGTTTTCAGGCTTTGCTGATGCAAATATACAATAAAAAGGGAAAACACAAGGTGTACTTCCGTAATTTTTTACAAGTAGTTTAATGTTTTGGAAATCAGAGTCTTATATATTTGAATGGCTATAATAAATGTACTTTGGTTGTACTTGCGAGGCTACATCTTCGGATTTTCGTCTATATTTGCAGCACAATTCGAATAAACTAAAAACCGTTTTAACATGGAAAAAATCAAAAACCTAATGACACACCGCATGGCATTCTTGTGTCTGTACCTGATGCTTCCGTTGGGCATCTTCGCACAGAGCATTTCCGTGACGGGCGTGGTGAAAGACGCGTCCGGCGAAACCGTCATCGGGGCAACGGTCAGAGAGAAGGGCACTGACAATGCCACGGTGACCGACCTTGACGGCAACTATACCATCAGAGTGGCCCCGAAGGCTGCTCTTGTGTTCTCTTACGTAGGTTACAAGAGTGCAGAAGTGAACGTGGGCGGGCGCACATCCGTAAACGTGACCTTGCAGGAAGACAACCATACGCTCAACGAACTGGTGGTCATCGGCTACGGCACGATGAAAAAAAGCGACCTTACGGGAGCCGTGGGCTCGCTCGCCGCCAAAGACATGGAGAACGCCCCCGTGGCCAATATCGGTCAGGCCATGCAGGGCAAGATAGCCGGTCTGCAAGTGGTCGATGCCGGTAAGCCCGGCGATAATGTGTCTATCAAGATACGCGGACTAGGTTCCATCAATAATTGCGACCCGCTTGTAGTCATTGATGGAGTGCCCACCGACCTCGGGCTCAACGCCATTAACACTGCCGATGTGGAGCGCATCGATGTGCTCAAAGACGCTTCGGCCACAGCCATCTACGGTAGTCGCGGTGCCAACGGCGTGGTGATGGTCACCACCAAGAAAGGAAAAGAAGGCAAAGGCCGCCTGGCTTTTGCAACCAACGTGTCGTTCCAAAATGCGACCAAGACCCCTTCACTGCTCAATGCCGCCGAATATGCCGCTTTGAGCAACGACATGATGGCCAATGCCGGACAGCAAACCAATCCCGACTGGGCCGACCCTGCCAAGTTGGGCAAGGGCACCGACTGGGTGGATGAGCTGTTGCGCACGGGTTGCATGCAGCAATACACCCTGAGCTATTCCGGAGGAAGCGACAAGGCCCACTACTATGTGTCGGGCGGTTATCTGACCCAGACAGGCATTGTGAGAAGCGTTGACTATCGCCGATTCACCTTTCAGGAAAACAGCGATGCGCAGGTGCTCGACTGGCTGAAGTTTTCCAACAACATCACCGTGAGCGCCGATCGCAAGAAGCAGGGTAGCTACGACATGGGAAGCACCTACAGGGCCCTGCCTACCTTTGCCGTGAAAGATGCCGACGGCGAATGGACCGGCCCCGAAGGCAACTCCCTTTGGTATGGCAGCACGCGCAACCCGATAGGCCCCACATACGTCAACAGTTCCAAGACCAACGGCTACAACTTCCTCGCCAACATCACGGCAGAGATTTCGTTCACCAAGTGGCTCAAGTTCAAGAGCACCCTCGGTGTGGATGCCAAGTTCTGGTTTGTAGACAACTACACACCGGCCTACAAGTGGAAGCCCACTCCCGTGGAGGAGAGCTCACGCTACAAGAGTGACAACAAGTCGTTCACCTATCTTTGGGACAACTACTTCCTCTTCGACCACACGTTTGCTCAGAAACACCATGTGGGTCTCATGGCCGGTACATCCGCCCAATGGAACAACAACGACTACCTCAATGCCGAGAAACACATCTTCGCTTTCCAAAATGTGCATGAGATGGACAATGGGCAGAAGATGCACGCCATCGGTGGCAACGAGGCGGAGTGGTCGCTCATGTCCTACATGGCCCGCCTCAACTATGATTACGACAACAAGTATCTCTTCACCGCCACCATGCGTCGCGACGGTTCGAGCCGCTTTGGCCGCAACCACCGTTGGGGCACCTTTCCCTCCATGTCGGTGGCTTGGAGAATCTCCGAAGAGCCTTGGTTCAAGAAGACCGACGTGCTGAGCGACCTCAAGTTGCGTGCCGGCTATGGTGTCACGGGCAGTCAGGCCGGGGTGAGCAACTATGGTTATCTGGCCTCTTACAACACCAGCGTCTACTCTTTCGGTTATGCCGGAAAGGAGCAGGCCGCCCTCGTTTCGGCTACGCTGGCCAATCCTAATATCCACTGGGAAGAGGTGGCACAGACCAATGTGGGCTTCGATGCCTCGTTGTTCGGCCAGCGGATCAATCTCTCGCTTGATACCTATATCAAGGATACGCGCGACATGCTTGTCAAGGCCTCCATCCCCATCACCTCCGGTTTTGAGGACACCAGCACCACCTACACCAACGCCGGCAAGGTGAGAAACACCGGTTTTGAGTTCACGCTCAACACCGTCAACCTGCGTGGGCCGCTCGGGTGGGAGACCAGTGTCACCTACACCTATAATAAGAATAAGATTAAAGACCTCAACAGTGCCGTACCTTATTATATAAATCAGATCAATAATTCCTATGTCACCATGCTGGCCAACCACTTCCCAATCAACGTGTTCTACGGCTACGTGACCGACGGGGTGTTCCAGAACGCCCACGAAGTGGAGCAACACGCCAGCCAACCGGGAGCCGAGCCGGGCGACATTCGCTTTAAAGACCTCGACAACAACGGAGTCATCAATGACAACGACCGCACAGTGCTGGGCAATCCCAACCCCACCCACATGTTCTCCATGAACAACCTGCTCACGTGGAAAGGCTTCGAACTCTCCATCTACTTGCAGGGGGTGGCCGGCAACAAGATATTCAATGCCAACAAGATAGACCTCACAGGCATGTCGGCTGCCTACAACCAGCTCACCGATGTGCTCGGACGCTGGCATGGCGAGGGCACAAGCCACACGATGCCACGTGCCGTCTATGGCGACCCCAACCAGAACAACCGCGTGTCCAACCGCTTTGTGGAGAGTGGTTCCTACCTTCGTCTGAAGACCATCACGCTGGCCTACAACTTCCCCAAGCAGTGGCTGGGCGCATTGACGATAGAAAATGCACGTCTCACTCTTTCGTGCGAGAATGTGGCTACCCTCACCGGCTATTCCGGTTTCGACCCCGAGGTGGGCATCAACGGCATCGATCTCTCTGCCTATCCCATCTCGCGCACATTCAACATCGGCTTAAACTTCAATTTCTAAACACGACTTCATCATGAAAAAGATACTTATCATCATGCAGCTGGCAGCCGTATTGGGGCTGACTTCGTGTGGCGACGATTTCCTTGACAAGCAACCCAAGAGCACGGTAGACCCCTCAACGGCCGTCGATGAAGATGTTGCCGTCACCATGGCCAACGCCTGCTACCGCACGCTCCAGTCTTCCAATATGTACAACCAGCGCCTTTGGTCGCTCGACATCGTGGCCGGCAACAGCATTGTAGGGGCCGGTGGCGGCACCGACGGCCTCGAAACCATCCAGGCATCCAACTTCACCACGCTGAGTGACAATGGTATGGCACTCTACATGTGGCGCTCCCCGTGGGTGGGCATCGGGCAGTGCAACATCCTCATCCATGCGCTCGAAGGCAAGGAACTCCAAAAGAGAAGCATCCGTGAGCGCTCCTTAGGCGAGGCCTACTTCCTCCGCGCCCACTACTACTTCGTGCTCGTGCGCCTCTATGGCGGTGTGCCCCTGCGCCTGCAACCGTTCACTCCCGGCGAACCCACAGCCATAGCCCGCGCTTCGACCGACGAGGTCTATACGCAGATCATTTCCGATTGCACTCGCGCCATCGACCTGCTGCCCGCCAAGTCTGAACTCGACGATGAGAATGTGGGCCGGGCCTGCAAGGACGCTGCACTCACCATGATGGCTGACATCTATCTCACGTTGGCCCCCAACCACAAGGACTATTATCAGAAGGTGGTGGATCTGTGTAACCAGGTGACTGCCTTGGGCTACGATTTGAGCAAGTGTAAGTTTGCCGACAATTTCGATGCCACGCTCAACAACAATCCCGAGTCCATCTTTGAAGTGCAATATTCCGGCAACACCGAGTATGACTTCTGGGGCAACAATCCGCAGTCCAGTTGGCTGTCCACTTTCATGGCCCCCCGCAACTCTAATTTCGTGGCCGGTGGTTACGGCTGGAACCAACCCACGGAGGAGTTTATGAGCCAGTGGGAAGAAGGCGACAAGCGCAAAGATCTCACTGTGTTCTACGAGGGATGCCCCGACTATGAGGGCAATCCTTACAAGAAGTCGTACTCCTACACGGGCTACAATGTGCGCAAGTTCTTAGTGTCGAAAAACGTTTCTCCCGAGTATAACACCAATCCGGCCAACTTCGTGGTCTACCGCTATGCCGATGTGCTGCTCATGAAGGCCGAGGCCCTCAACGAGCTGGGGCAGACCGATGCCGCCGCCGAACCGCTCAATATCGTGCGCCACCGCGCCGGACTGCACGAAGTGGCCACTCACTCACAGGAAGTGATGCGCGAAAGGATCATCCACGAGCGGCGCATGGAGCTGGCCTTCGAAGGCCATCGGTGGTTTGACATGATACGTCTGGACAACGGTCGTTATGCCATCAACTTTTTGAAGTCTATCGGCAAGACACGTGTCAACAAGGATCGGCTGCTGTTCCCCATCCCCCAAACGGAGATGGATGCCAACAGTCTGATGACCCAGAACACCGGATATTGATTCGTGAATATCTTCCAATCCGTCAAATCATAAACCCAACAATCATGAAACGAAATATCAAGAGCATGCTTGTCATGCTACTCGGCGTAGTGGCTTTGGCTGCCTGCTCCGACAACGACTATACCGAATTGGATAAGGGGAGCAACATGCTCGCCCTCACCGTCAATCAGGCTGCCGACACGCTCAGCGAGACCGCCCATGCCGGCGAAGCCGTCACGCTCGCTTGGACCACCGGCCACAACTTCGGCACGGGCCGCAAAATCTATTACACGTTGGAGATAGCACCGGCCGGTACAGACTTTGCCAACGCCTATACGGCTGTCGACAGCACAGCCCAAGTGTATCAGTGGAGCATCAATGTGGAAGGACTCAACGATTTGGTACTCGACAAGATGGGGGCCACCGTGGGCGAGTCGGTAAGCCTTGAAGCCCGCGTCACGGCCTCTGTGCCCGATGTCAGTGAGCGGCAGACAGCTGTGGTGGCTTTCAAGGCCACCCCTTACAAGGCTGTCACCCCGACGCTCTATCTCATCGGTGATGCTACGCCCAACGGTTGGAGTGCCGACAATGCCACGCCCATGACTCGCACCGACAACGGCATCTTCACGTGGGAGGGCGACCTGAAAGCCGGCCAACTGAAGTTTATCACCACGCTCGGGCAGTTTGTCCCCTCCTATAATAAAGGTGCTGATGGCAATCCCATTCTCCGCTCCACCTTCGACGAGCCCGACGAGCAGTGGAGCATCACCGAGCCCCACACCTACAAAATCACCGTGAATCTGCTCGCAGGCACCATCGAGATGGTGCAGACCGAAGGCGTGAAGCCCCTCTACGACGAACTCTTCTTCGTGGGCAACGCCACCGGCTGGAGCTTTGTGAAGATGACGCGCGATGCCCTCGACCCCTATCTCTTCCGTTACGGCCGCTTCTTTGAAGCCGGCAAGGGTGGCGACTTCAAGTTTGGCACGGCTTCCGGCTCCTGGGACAACATGTATATGGCTATGGAGGCTAATGCCCCCATCAGTTCGAGCGATGCCCGTTTTGTCAAAGGCGGCACCGACACCAAGTGGTATCTCAAGGATGAGGAATGCGGCAAGGCCTACAAGATATGCCTCGACATACGCAGCGGCAAGGAGAAAATGTACATGCGTGAGTTCACACCCTATCCTATGGTCTACCTCGTGGGCGACGCCACTCCGGCTGGTTGGGACATCGCCAACGCCACGCCCATGGCCTCCACCGGCAGTCCTTACATTTTCACTTGGACGGGCCAACTCAACGCCGGCGAACTGAAGTTTACCTGCGACCGGCAGGCAGACTGGATGGGGGCATGGTTCCTCTGTGCCGCAGGCAACGATGCCGAACCCACGGGCAAGGCCGAATCCATGCTCTTTGTGGACAAGAGCGACAACGCTTTCAAGGCCCAATACCGCGAAATCAATGTGGGTGACATCGACCAGAAGTGGAAAATCACTTCGTCGGGAACCTACACCATCACCCTCAATCAACTCGAAGAGACCATAACTATTCTCAAAAACTAAAGGAAATGAAAATGTATGCAATGCTTCTGTCGCTTCCGCTGCTCCTTGCGGCCTGCGGCAATGATGAGACCATCGATAACGATCCCGCCACCGTTCCCACCGAGGTGCTGGCCCCGCTCACCAAGACCACGGCCCGCCTCGCCCTGCAGGTGGGCACCGACAAGGCCTGTTATGCCCCCGGGCAAACCGTCACTTTCACTGCCTCCGGGGATTTGCCCGCCGGCGTGAGGGTGCGCTATCGCCACGGTAGCGACATAGTGGCCGACGAGCCGCTGTCTTCGACCACGTGGACATGGACGGCCCCGGCCACCGATTTCACCGGCTACATGGTCGACCTCTACACCCGCGACGGTTCCGATGCCGAGACCCTCTACGCCACCATCGGTGTAGATGTGTCGAGCGACTGGGCCCGCTTCCCCCGCTATGGCTTCGTGGCCACTTACGACGACACAAAGACACCGGTCGTGATAGCCGGCGAACTGGCCTGGCTCAACCGCTGCCACATCAACGGGTTACAGTTCTACGACTGGCAGTACAAGCACCATTGGCCCTTGGGAGGTGACGATGGCGGACTGTTCGATGTGTATAAGGACATTGCCAACCGCAATGTCTACACCCGTGTGGTGAAGGATTATATCACCCAATGCCATGGTCTCGGCATGAAAGCCATGTTCTACAACCTCTGCTACGGCGTGCTCAAGGATGCCGCTGCCGACGGTGTGTCCTACAAGTGGCATCTTTTCAAAGACAACAACCATGCCAACATGGACAAGCTCTCGCTCGCTTCGAGCTGGAAGAGCGACATCTGGCTTGTCAATCCTGCCGACCGCGACTGGCAGGCCTACCTTGCCGGGCGCAACGATGAGCTCTACAAGGCATTGGATTTTGACGGCTTCCACATCGATCAGGTGGGCGACCGTGGCGATGTCTACGACTACTATGGTGGCAAGGTGAACCTTGGCAACGGTTTTGCTTCCTTTATCAAGGCCATGAAAACCCGCCATCCCGGGAAGCGGCTCGTGATGAATGCCGTGAGCAACTTCGGTTCCAAGAGCATCGTGGAGACCGGCGATGTAGACTTCATGTATTCTGAACTTTGGGGACATGAAGACCGGTTCAGCGACCTTCTCACCATCTTGAAAAACAACCGGGCCTATGCCGGTTCGCCCTCCATGGGGCAGGTGTATGCCGCCTATATGAACTATAACCACAAGGGCGACCGCTTCAACACGCCCGGTGTGTTGCTCACCGATGCCGTGATGTTTGCCCTCGGGGCTTCGCATTTGGAGTTGGGCGACCACATGCTGTGCCATGAATATTTCCCCAACGACCAAATGAAGATGACAGACCAACTGCGCTCGGCCCTTGTCAGCTACTACGACTTCCTCACGGCTTATCAGAATCTGTTGCGCGAAGGCGGAACGGAACTTGTGGCTGACCTCGCTTCGGGGCAGGCCGGTGTGACGGTCAATGCCTGGCCCCCGAAACTCGGCAGTGTGACCACCTATGCCAAGACCGTCGATGGCAAGCAGGTGGTGAGTCTGCTCAACTTCGTAAGGGCCAACAGCCTGAGCTGGCGCGACATGGACGGCACCCAGCCCGAGCCCGAAACCTTTGTCAACGTGCCCCTCCGGCTCAAGGCTCCCGGAGCTAAGAAACTGTGGGTGGCTTCTCCCGACAGCCTCGGCGGGGCCCCGCAAGAGCTCACATTCAGGCATCAGGGCGACTATGTGGTGTTCACGTTGCCCTCACTGAAGTATTGGACGATGGTCGTGGTGGAGTGAAAGGGCATGATGTGCGTGACGCGACGCAGCTTTACCATGTTTGCTGCCACGGCTTGGTAAAAAGCGTGAAGCGTGCCGGCATCTGTCCTGCAACTACTGAGATCCTTTTTAATTTGTTCAAATTGAGATAATGATCATGAAGAAACTGTTTTTTAAAATCATGACGGTCATGTTGCCGTTGTCGGCCTCCGCCCAGACGGTGGTGTCGCCCAACGGTAATGTGGCCGTGAAATTCACTCTCGCCGACGGTGTGCCCACCTACGAGATGAGCTACAAGCACCGGGCGGTGGTCAAGCCTTCGCGTCTCGGACTGGAACTGGCCAAGACCAAGCACGCCTCCAAGGGAATGGACGAGACCGACCTCATGGGGGGCTTCACCGTCAAAGACACCAAGACCGCTACGTTTGACGAGACTTGGAGACCCGTGTGGGGCGAGACATCAACCATCCGCAATCACTACAACGAACTGGCCGTCACGCTCCGCCAGCCGGCCACCGACCGCGACATCCTTATCCGTTTTCGTGTCTACAACGACGGCATGGGACTGCGCTACGAGTTTCCCCAACAGCAGTCGCTCAACTACTTTGTGGTGAAGGAGGAGCACACGCAGTTTGCTATGGCGGGCGATCACACGGCCTACTGGATTCCCGGCGACTACGACACGCAGGAGTATGAGACCGTCATCTCGAAGATGAGTGAAATCAGGAGTAAGATGCCGGCTGCCGTCACCCCCAACTCTTCGCAAACCACTTTCTCGCCGACGGGTGTGCAGACCTCTCTGCAACTCAAAACGGCCGACGGACTCTACATCAACATTCACGAGGCGGCCTGCGTCAACTTCCCCACGATGCACCTCAATCTTGACGACCGCAACATGGTGTTTGAGTCGTGGCTCACGCCCGATGCGACGGGCATAAAAGGCTATGTGCAGACACCGTTCTCCACGCCATGGCGCACGGTCATGGTGAGCGACGATGCCCGCGACATGCTTTCAAGCAACCTGATACTCAATCTCAACGAACCTTGCAAGCTGGAAGACACCTCATGGATCAAGCCCATCAAGTATTGCGGCGTGTGGTGGGAGATGATCGCCGGCGGGCGGGCATGGAGCTACACCGACGACCTGCCCTCCGTGCACCTCGGGCAGACCGACTACAGCAGGTGCCGGCCTCACGGCAGGCATTCGGCTAACACGGCCAATGTGCGCCGCTACATCGACTTTGCGGCCAAGAACGGGCTCGACCAAGTGCTCGTGGAGGGCTGGAACGTCGGTTGGGAAGACTGGTTTGGCCATTCCAAGGATTATGTGTTCGACTTCGTGACGCCCTATCCCGACTTCGACCTCAAGGCCCTCAACGACTATGCCCACTCCAAGGGCGTGAAGCTGATGATGCATCACGAGACGAGTGCATCTACCCAAAACTATGAGCGGCACCTCGAAGCAGCCTACACGCTGATGAACAAGTATGGCTACAACGCTGTGAAGAGTGGCTACGTGGGCGACATCATCCCCCGAGGCGAATACCATTACAGCCAGTCGGTGAACAACCACTATCTCTATTGCCTTACCGAAGCGGCCAAGCACCACCTCATGGTCAATGCCCATGAGGCCAGCCGGCCCACCGGACTCTGCCGCACATATCCCAACCTCGTAGGCAACGAGAGTGCCCGTGGCACAGAATATGAGGCTTTCGGAGGCAGTGCGCCCTACCACACGGTCATCTTGCCTTTCACCCGGTTGCAGGGCGGCCCGATGGACTACACGCCGGGCATCCTCGAAACACGGCTCAGCAAGTGGTGCGACAACAAGTCGTTCGTACACACCACGCTCGTGGGACAACTCGCTCTTTATGTCACGATGTACAGTCCGCTCCAAATGGCGGCCGACCTGCCCGAAAACTACGAGAAGTATGCCGACGCTTTTCAATTCATCCGCGATGTGGCTGTAGACTGGGACGACTCCCGCTATCTGGAGGCAGAGCCCGCCAAATACATCACTGTGGCCCGCAAGGCCAAGGGCACGGACAACTGGTTTGTGGGCGGCAAATGCGATCAGGACGGCCATCTGACTACCCTGAAGCTCGACTTCCTCGACCGGGGCAAAAAATATGCATGCACCGTCTATGCTGACGGTGCTGATGCCGACTACGAAAAGAATCCGCAGACTTACACCATCACCAAGCGCATGGTGAAACGTGACGATGTGCTGAAACTCCGTCAGGCTCCCGGCGGCGGCTTCGCCATTTCGCTCATAAGAAAATAAATATAGGAGTAAAAGGGATAACTCTGAAAAGAATGATTGTCAAACTATTTATCCGTTTCCAGCCTCTCTGCTTGTGATATTTGCAACCGAGTGCATGGTCGTTTGCAAATACGCGATTTTTGGAGGAGTCTTAAAAGTACTGGTAATCAACAGGTTGAATTTTATTGACACGAATCCGTGCCCGAAAATGAGCATGAAATGGCCCAAACGGGCTTGCCAAATGGCCCCGGTTGCAATGCAACCGGGGCCATTTGGTGTTCTAGGTGTGGCCCTTTCGCAAGCTCGAAGAGTCCGAATGGGGAAACGAGGAGACTTTTTCGTCCTTTCAAGAACGTTCCGGCTGTCTCTTTGGTGAATTTTCGCAGAGGCGTTTTTGTCAAGGTTGTTCATGGCGGTTGACTGGGAAATACCATGTCCAGAATTCGCTACACTATTATCCACGCTGTTTATGGCTACCGCCTTGTTTTACCAAACAAATCAGCGTGTGTTCCTGTGTTCAGCATGAGTAAAGTCAGTTCCGTATCGTTTTGTTCCCATATCAATAACCAGTCCGGCAGTATATGGCACTCCCATTGCCCATTCCTGTTGCCATGAAGAACGTGGGGCTTAAAACAAATAGGGACTTTACCGTTGATAACCAATTCATTGATAACCTCCTTGAGCTTTTCCATGGGTAATCCACGTTTCTTGCATCGTTTAAGGTCTTTTTCAAACTGATGCGTAGTCAAAAGTCTATATTCCATCAGATGTCCAATTTGGCAAATAGTTCATCTGCATTTGCATACTCGTTGATGCGGCCATGCTTCTTGTCATCCATAGCCTGCTCGTATGCCGTTTTCTCTGCCGTGGTCTTATGTATCGCCCACCCCATACGCTTAACAAGGGATTTCAATAATGATATATCAGACCTGGGTATTTCCAAAGAAAAGGTGTCCATTGGCGTATTATTCGTATTCATTTGGTTGTCCTCCATTTATTGATAACATTGCAAATATAACCCTTTGCTTTGATATTTGCAAAAAATGAAAAGTAAAAAGCACCAAATGAATGCCCAAGCGGTGCCTCTATGTTTGTAAAAACGATTTTTTGACAAAAAGCAATCGTATAAATTCCGCAGATAATTATTCGGCAAACCGAAAACAAAAGTGTTTTTTATAACGGGCCTTCTGCTTGGTTGTTATAGAAAGATAAGTAAGAAAAAGCCCCCGCCTGAACCTTTCCTCAAGGATGTGTTCAGGCGGGGGCTTC
>OIZR01001003.1_pt1 | contig 15347 bp, 15 predicted proteins | sample 1588591 | NCBI WGS metagenome assembly OIZR01 (sample SAMN03283249) | human gut metagenome | biome: human-associated habitat; material: feces | host: Homo sapiens | place: USA | collected 2013 | reverse complement strand
CCCCCCCCCGCGCCGCCCCCGGCGGCACAGCGGGTTTGATCCCCCCTCACCCGCGCACGGCGCAGGTGGTTGCCCGCCGATGGCGGAGCAAGCAGCGGCGTCCCGCGGCGAACTGAATTCACCTGCGGACCTCTTTTGCAATTCTTTTACCCGCAAAGCGGGTAAAACTCTGCAAGGCTTTTTCCTCTATCCCAGTGCCCCATTTCCTCATTTTAAATGGAGGTTTTGACATGAAGAACTCCCATTCCGAATCCTACGCCGCCGCCGGCGTGGACGTTACCGCCGGCTACGAGGCGGTCAACCGCATCAAGCCCCTGGTGGAGTCCACCTACATTCCCGGTGTCATGGGCTCTCTGGGCGGCTTCGGCGGCCTGTTCGCCCCCAATGTGGCGGGCATGAAGAAGCCCGTCCTGGTCTCCGGTACCGACGGCGTGGGCACCAAGCTGAAAATCGCCTTTCTCATGGATAAGCACGACACCGTTGGCATCGACTGCGTGGCCATGTGCGTCAACGACATTATCTGCTCCGGTGCCTCTCCCCTGTTTTTCCTGGACTACGTGGCTGTGGGAAAGAATGTGCCCAGCCGCATCGAGGCCATCGTCTCCGGCGTCACCGAGGGCTGCCGCCAGGCCGGCTGCGCCCTCATCGGCGGCGAGACCGCCGAGATGCCCGGCTTCTATCCCGAGGACGAGTACGATCTGGCCGGCTTCTCCGTGGGACTGGTGGACGAGGCCGATATGATCGACGGCTCCACCCTCTGCGAAGGGGATCTGCTCATCGGCCTGTGCTCCAACGGCGTCCACTCCAACGGCTTCTCCCTGGTGCGCAAGGTGCTGCTGGACAACCCCAAGGCTCTGGATATCTATGTCTCCGAGCTGGGCCGCACCATCGGCGAGGAGCTGCTGCGCCCCACCCACATCTATGTAAAGTCCATCCAATGCCTGCGCCAGCACGGCGTAACTGTCAAGGCCATCAGCCACATCACCGGCGGCGGCCTGTATGAGAATGTGCCCCGCATGATGAAGGAGGGCCTCACCGCCCGCATCCGCACCGCCTCCTACCCCGTGCCCGCCATCTTCGAGCTCATTCAGAAGTCGGGTGACATCCCCGTGCGGGACATGTATAACACCTTCAACATGGGCATCGGCCTGGTCATCGCCATCCCCAAGGATCAGGTGGGCCACGCGCTGGACGTGCTGGCCCGGGCGGGCGAGCAGTCCTATGTCATCGGCGACGTGATCAAGGGCGACGCCGGCGTGGAGCTGGTCTGAGGGCAGGGCGCATGGTACGAATTGCCGTCTTGGTTTCCGGCGGGGGCACCAACCTCCAGGCACTGATCGACGCCCAGAGCCGGGGTGAGCTGAAAAACGGCCGCATCGCCGCCGTGCTCTCCTCCCGGCCCGACGCCTACGCCCTGGAGCGGGCCGCCCGGGCCGGCATCCCCGGCTATGTGGTGGCCCGGAAAGACTTCGCCTCCAACCGGGAAATGACCGTGGCCCTGGTGGACAAGCTGCGTGAGCTGGACATCGGACTGGTGGTGCTGGCCGGCTTCCTGCACATCCTTACCGGGGAGATGGTGGCCGCCTTCCCCAACGCCATCCTCAACGTCCACCCCGCCCTCATCCCCTCCTTCTGCGGCGCTGGCTACTACGGCCTCCACGTCCACGAGGCCGCCCTGGCCTACGGCGTGAAGCTCACGGGCGCTACCGTCCACTTCGTCAATGAAGAGCCCGACGGCGGCCCCATCGTCCTTCAGAAGGCGGTGGAGATCCTGGAGGGGGACACCCCCGAGGTACTCCAGCGCCGGGTAATGGAGCAGGCGGAGTGGCATATCCTTCCCCAGGCCGTCTCCCTGTTCTGTGAGGGGCGGCTCCGGGTGGAGGGGAGACGCGTACATATTCTATAACTTCATAGGAGGTATGGAGACATGAGCGATCTGCGTCTTCTGGCACTTGTCCTCAGCGGCGGTTTCCTGTTCTTTGGCGGAATCTGGCTTGGCGGAGACTACGGGCTCGCTCTGTTGCTGCTTGGTTTGGTCGTTCTGCTGGTTCCTGTTGTTCTGGCGTGTATTTCCCTGATCCGCTGGCTGGTACCTCCTAGCCAAAGCTCTCATGAGTAGTCCAGGTAGGAGATGTCTTCATATGAAACGAACCGCAGTCATTGTAATCCTATCTTTGCTTGCAGCATTCGTATTTTCTGCCTGTGCGCCCGCAGCCCCCAGCGGTCAAACGCCTGAATTTTTGAATGACATCGGGAAAACACTCATCGAATTAAAAAATGAGCATCCAGAAGGCGAAATAATTGAAAGCTTAGATTCATCCCCAGATTGTGCCGCTATATGCTTTGGGGAGCCGGAGGCGGAATATGCTTATTACTTTTTCGGAACGCAGAGCGGCGATTCTGAAAAGGCCATGAGCGAATGTGAGGAACATCTGAAATGTGCGGGCTTTGTCACCACCGCAAACATACTTTTCCCAGACATGGAAGATGACATGTCCTTTGAAGATTTTTTCTCCTTGATCGGTGTGGACGATTATGAGTATTTCGGGGAAGATACGCTTGCAGCAGGTTGGTTAAGATTCATGTATCAAGATATGGAAGTAATGGTGAATACAAACGAAATGACTCCTGGCAACGGATTACATTTTAATTTTACAGGAGAAGAAATCGTGAAGCGTGATGCTCCGGTGTCGATTGCAGACCCAGAAATATTAAATACCAATAGTGACCTAGCGGGTGCAGTTATGTTCGATGAAACTATTTTGTGAGAACATATTGCTGCAACTGGTGTGTGCATTTCTTTCCCGAGGGATTGTCGAAATAATACATCCCCCTGTCTGTAGACTTATTTCAAGAATTCCTCACAAATGTTACATTCAGCAAGGCAATAACAGTATGATATCGTAGAATGGAGATTATCATGAAAAACCTGGATCTTACCACGCTGCTGCGCGGCAACCCCTATCCCGGACGCGGCATCGTGCTGGGCAGCTCTCCCGACGGGGAGAAGTCCGTCGTCGCCTATTTCATCATGGGCCGCAGCGAGAACTCCCGCAACCGGGTCTTCGTGGAGACGCCTGACGGCATCCGCACCCAGGCCTTTGACCCCTCCAAAATGACCGACCCCTCCCTTATTATCTACGCCCCTGTGCGGGTGTTCGGCACCTCCACCATCGTCACCAACGGCGACCAGACCGACACCATCCGCGAGGGGCTGGCCGCGGGCAAGACCTTTGCCCAGGCCCTCCACACCCGAACCTTTGAGCCCGACGCCCCCAACTACACCCCCCGTATCTCCGGGCTGGTAAAAAAGAACGGCGACTACACCCTCTCCATCCTCAAGAGCGCGGACGGCGATCCCGCCTCCTGCCGCCGGTATTTCTTCGCCTATGAGGCCCCCCGCGCCGGGCAGGGCCATTTCATCCACACCTACATGGGCGACGGCACCCCCCTGCCCTCCTTTGTGGGGGAACCGGAGCAGGTGGAAATCCCCTGCGGCACCCCCGCGGAGCTTGCCGATCTGTTGTGGGACAGCCTCAACCCGGAGAACAAGGTCTCTCTCTTTGTGCGCTACATCGACCGGAAAACCGGAGATTGGGAGACTGTGATCAAAAACAAGCATGCATCAGCCTGACGGACGGCCGCAGGCCGCCCCAGATACACACAGTCCGAGGGCGGCCCGCGGCCGCCGCTCACTTGACGGAGGTTTATCGCAATGACAGAACTGGAACTGAAATACGGCTGCAACCCCAACCAGAAGCCGGCCCGCATCTTTATGGAGGAGGGCGAGCTGCCTATCCAGGTGCTCAACGGCAAGCCGGGCTACATCAACTTTCTGGACGCCTTCAACTCCTGGCAGTTGGTGAAAGAACTGAAGGAGGCCACCGGCCTGCCCGCCGCCGCATCCTTCAAGCACGTCTCCCCCGCCGGCGCCGCCGTGGGTACCCCCCTCACCGACGTGGAGCGGAAAATCTACTTTGCCGAGGATATGGAGCTCTCCCCCATCGCCTGCGCCTATGTCCGCGCCCGGGGTGCCGACCGGCTGTGCTCCTACGGCGACTGGGCCGCCCTCTCCGATGTGTGCGACGCCGACACCGCCCGCTACCTGGCCCTGGAGGTATCCGACGGCGTGATCGCCCCTGGCTACACCGACGAGGCCCTGGCCATCCTCAAAACCAAGCGCAAGGGCGGCTATAATGTGGTGCAGGTCGACCCGGACTATACCCCCAAGGCCGTGGAGCACAAGGACGTCTTCGGCATCACCTTCGAGCAGGGCCGCAACAGCTTCGCCATCAACGAGGCCCTGCTGGACAACATCGTCACCGACAACAAGGAGCTGCCCGAGTCCGCCAAGCGGGACATGCTCATCGCCCTCATCACCCTGAAGTACACCCAGTCCAACTCCGTCTGCTATGTGAAGGACGGCCAGGCCATCGGCGTGGGCGCGGGCCAGCAGAGCCGCATCCACTGTACCCGTCTGGCGGGGAACAAAGCGGACAACTGGCTCCTGCGGCAGCATCCCAAGGTGCTGGGCCTCTCCTTCGTGGACGGCATCCGCCGTCCCGACCGGGACAACGCCATCGACGTCTACCTCTCCGACGAGTACGAGGACGTGCTGGCCGACGGCGTGTGGCAGAACACCTTTAAAATCCGGCCCGAGGTGCTCACGGCGGAGGAGAAAAAGGAGTGGATCGCCCGCCAGTCGGGCGTGACCGCGGGCTCCGACGCCTTCTTCCCCTTCGGCGACAATGTGGAGCGTGCCCGCAAGAGCGGCGTACAGTACATCGTCCAGCCCGGCGGCTCCATCCGGGACGACCACGTCATCGCCACCTGCAACAAGTACGGCATCGTCATGGCCTTTACCGGGATGCGGCTGTTCCACCACTAATGGAGGCACACCGCTACGGTCTGAGCGCCGCCGCTCTCAAATATCTGGCCGCGCTGTTTATGCTGGTGGATCATATCGGGATGGTCTTTCCCACCATGCTGACCGAGCTGGGCCTGCCCACCTGGGCGGATGGGCTGCCCCGGCTCATCGGGCGGCTGGCCTTTCCCATTTTCGCCTACTTCGTGGCCGAGGGCTGCCGCCGCACCCGCTTCTTCCACCGCTATCTCATCCGGCTGGGAGCGTGTGCCCTTCTCTCCCAGGCGCCCTTCACCCTGGCCACCGGCGTCTGGGGCGGAAGTGTGCTCCTCACCTTCTTCCTCAGCGCCGGAGCCATCTATGGCTATGAGCGTCTGTCCAAAGCAGAGCACGGCCCGGCCGTGTCGGCCATTCCCCTGTTCGCGGCCTGTGCGCTGGCACTCCTGCTCAACGTGGACTACGGCTTCCCCGCCGTGCTCCTGATCTTCGCCCTTTACCTCTGCGGTGATAATCGCCACCGAAAGCTGCTCTGTCTGGGAGCCGGTCTGGCTCTCCTCTATCTGCTCTACCAGCCCCTGATAGGGCTGCTCTCCCTCCCACTGTTCCGGCCGGACTGGATGGCGGGCTATCTGCTCCATGCCCTCCCTGTGTTCGCTCTCTACGCATTGTGCGCCGAGGCATCCCTCCTTCTGTTGGCCTGGTACCGTGGGCAATTGGGTGTGCAGAGCAAGTGGTTCTTTTATGTGTTCTATCCCGCGCACCTGCTGGGCCTATGGGCCCTGGGGCTGGCGCTGAATTGAGGTGTAAGCAATGAATGTTTTGATTGTCGGCGGCGGCGGGCGGGAGCACGCCATCGCCTGGGCACTGTCTAAAAGTGAGCAAGTGGAACAGCTTTACTGCGCTCCCGGCAACGGCGGTATCGCCGCCCTGGCCCAGTGTGTCCCCCTCTCCGCCACCGACGTGGATGGAGTGGTGGCCTGGGCCCAGACCCATTCCATTGATTTTGTAGTGGTGGCGCCGGACGATCCCCTGGCCCTGGGCATGGTGGACGCCCTGGAGGATGCGGGCATCCCCGCCTTCGGCCCCCGGGCGGACGCCGCCATCATCGAGGCCAGCAAGATCTTTTCCAAGAATCTGATGGCCAAGTACCACATCCCAACTGCAAAGTATCAAACCTTTACAGAGCTTGCCCCCGCTCTGGCCTACATTGAGGCCGAGGGCGCGCCCATCGTGGTGAAGGCTGACGGCCTGGCCCTGGGCAAGGGCGTTATCGTGGCCCAGACGGTAGCCGAAGCCCAGGAGGCCGCCCGTTCCATGATGGACGGCCGCAAGTTCGGCCAGGCCGGCGCCAGGGTGGTCATCGAGGAGTGTATGAACGGCCCGGAGGTCACCGTGCTGGCTTTCTGCGACGGGGAGCATCTGGTTCCCATGCCCTCCTCCCAGGATCACAAGCGGGCCTTTGACGGCAACCAGGGCCCCAACACCGGCGGCATGGGCGCCATCTCCCCCTCTCCCAACTACACGCCTGAGGTGGCCCGCCGCTGTATGGAGGAGATCTTCCTGCCCACGGTGGCCGCCCTCAAGGCGGAGGGCCGCCCCTTCCAGGGAGTGCTCTACTTTGGCCTGATGCTCACCCCCGACGGCCCCAAGGTGGTGGAGTACAATGCCCGCTTCGGCGATCCCGAATGCCAGGCGGTGCTCTCCCTGCTGGAGACCGATCTGCTGGACATCTTCCTGGCCTGCCGTAACGGCACTTTGGACCATCTGAACATCCGGTGGAAGGATGGGGCGGCCTGCTGCCTGGTGCTGGCCTCCGGCGGCTACCCCGGCTCCTACGCCAAGGGTCTGCCCATCACCGGCCTGGAGGATGCCGGACAGCAGGCCGTGGTTTTCCATGCGGGCACCAAACTGGGAGACGACGGCACGGTGTTCACCAACGGCGGCCGGGTGCTGGGCGTCACCGCCACCGGGCCGGATCTGAACGCCGCGATCGACAGCGCCTACGCCGCCGCGGGGCACATCCACTTCCAGGACATGCACTTCCGCACCGACATTGGCCGGGTTTGAAGCCCTTGCGCCCCAAGGGGTGCTACTGCTGGTTGTCAAATTGGATGCTCCGGTTGGTTGCGTCTATCCGGGCCGTTCTGCTAAGATGAGCCCAAGAAAAAAGGAGGTTCATCACCATGGAATTTCGTGAACGGCTCTACCAGCTCCGCAAAGGGCGGGGCATCTCCCAGGAGGAGTTGGCCCACACCGTAGGGGTCTCCCGGCAGGCGGTACAGAAGTGGGAGGCGGGGGCCGCCACCCCGGATCTCAACAACCTGTCCGCCTTGGCCGACTATTTTGCCGTCAGTTTGGACTATCTGGTGCGGGGAATCGAGCCCGAAAAGCCCGCAGCCCCTTCCCCTCAGCAGGCTGTCATCCAAAACTACTATACAGGCTGGAGCTATGAGTACCGCAGCCGCCGCACTCTCTTCGGCCTTCCTCTGGTTCATATCAATCTGTGTGACCGCAGTCTGTGTCGGGCCAAGGGGGTCATCGCCATCGGCAACGTGGCCACCGGCCTGATAGCCATCGGAGGCTTTTCCGCCGGTCTGCTGACCTTGGGCGGATTCAGCGCCGGTCTGCTGGCTCTGGGCGGCCTCGCCGCTGGGGGGATCTCCCTCGGCGGCCTGTCCGTGGGCCTGCTGGCTGCCTTGGGCGGGGCGGCATTCAGCCTAGGAATTGCCTTCGGCGGCGGCGCTGTCAGCGGCTATGCGGCCCTGGGCGGGGCGGCGGTGGGGCAGTACGCCGCCGGGGGCACTGCGTTCGGCTCCACCCTCGCTATCGGACGGGACGCATATTCCTCTGCCGCCGGTCTGGCTCTCACCCTGGAGCAGCTTCACGGCTACTCCCCCGAGGTCCTGTTCCAGATGATCCACGCCCAGCTCCCCGAGGCCCCTGAGTGGGTCGTCCGCCTGCTTCTCTGCGTTTGTCCCTGAAAAAGAGCCCTTGCGCGGCCGCGCAAGGGCTCTTCCCTTATCTGTCTTCTCTGTAAGCTGAACTGTGTCCACCCGTCCCGGTGCCCCTATCATCACCGTCGAGAAATCTCCATGTATAGAAGGGGATACGGCGCTCCCTGTTCATCGCAGTCTGTCCTTTTATATACACAGAATCCCATGTGCTCATAAAAACCCTTTGCCTCTGGGTTCTGTTCATTGACCGTCACGCTCTTAACCCCACAATGCTTCATCCCATATTCAACGAGCAGCCTTCCCAAGCCGTTTCCCCGTTTGTCCGGAACGAGAAACAGCATTTCAAGGCGGCCGCCATCTACTCCCATAAATCCGACCGGAGCTCCGCTTTCCTCTCTGGCGATGACAAGCCTTGGAACCAAATTCAGCGCCCCGGGAACGTATTCCTTGATCTGTTCTATTTCACGGCTGGATAAAAAGTGGTGCGTTGCCCTCACGGACTGCTCCCAAATTTTCAGAAGCTGCTGGAGCAATGCAGGCTGCCGTTCCTTCACTTCCGCTATTTCCGTATCCTCACCCCATTTGATTGCATTTCCAACATCAGCCTGCCACACAAATGCTGCGGCTTCGGTCAGCCGGCTTGCTTATTTCTCATCCAGTGGGAGTGGGTCCGGTGCACGGTGGGTCAGCTCGGCACAGCAGGACTTGGTCAGCTTGTCCAGTCCCTCATCCTGGCGGGCCAGCTCCCCGGAGATCTGCTCCAGCGTCTGCCGCACCTGGTCCAGCTCTCCACAGGCCCTGGAAACCGCCGCGTCCATATCAGCGCGCAGGCGGCCGTAATTCCCCTGTACCCGGTTCAGCCACTGCTCCACCTCGGCCCGTGTCTTGCGGATGCGCTCCTCCGCCTCCGCCTGAACCGCCTGGGCGCGGCAGTGGGCCTCCAGCTCGATACCGGCGGTGCGGTCCTTCACCTTCTCATAGGCCGCCGCCGCCGGCCCAGCCTTGGCCAGCTTTTCCTCGCTCTCCTTCAGCCGGGCCTCGGTATCGGCCAACCGCTGCTTCGCCTTCTCCAGCTCTTCCTCCAGCAGGGAGATCTCCAGCTTGCGCTCCTCCGCCTCCTTGTGGGCGGCGGCCAGCTCCCCCCGCAGGGCCTGGAGCTCCTTCTCCTTGGCCTCCGTCTGGGCCTGGGCCGCGGCGATCTCCTCCGCCTGGGCCGCCTTGGCCGCCTCGGTCTCCGCCAGCTCCCGCCGGACAGCCTCCAGCTTCTCCCGGTGCTCCTGGTTCGACGTCTCAATATAATTCAGCACATCCTGCTTCTGAAACCCGCCAAAGGTGGACGTGCGGAACTGAAGTTCGGTGTCGCTCATACGGCACACCCCTTTTCTACAGAATCAGAGCTATTTTATCACAATTCCCGCTATAACACAAGCGCCACCCAGGCCATAGCTATCTGCACAATTCTTTCTTCTCCCTACTTGCGGTTTTGCGCAAAATCAACTATAGTTATAGGTAGCATTACGGCAAAATGTCCGGTCTATCGGGCTGATCCGGCGGTATTCTACGTTCAGAAACATTTGAGAACGGAGGTAGTTTTCCCATGACCTATCTGGCCCACATTGCCGGCGACGGCCGGAAACAGACGGCGGCGGAGCATCTCAATGGGACGGCGGAACGGTGTGCCCTCTTTGCCGCTCCCTTCGGCGCGGAGGAGCTGGGGCGGCTGGCCGGCCTGAGCCACGACCTCGGAAAATACTCCATGGAATTTCAGCGCCGCCTTGACGGCGGCCCCAAGGTGGATCACGCCACCGCCGGCGCCTTTGCCTGCTGGCGTATGGGGCAGCCTCTGGCCGCCTTTGCGGCGGCGGGGCACCATGGCGGCCTCCCGGACGGAGGCACTCAGGGAGATTCCCCGGATGCCGGAACCTTTTTGGGACGGATGAAGCGCGCGGAACGGGGCGGGCTGCCCGACTGCTCTGCTTGGACGGAAGAGATCGCCCTTCCCTCCCCCGCCCCTCCCCCCTGCGGCACGGAGCCGCTGTCCCAGATGTTCTTTACCCGGATGCTGTTTTCCTGTCTGACGGACGCGGATTTCCTGGACACTGAGGCCTTTATGGACGGCTCTCCCCGGCCGGAGCACCCCGCCCCTCTGGATGACCTTTGGGAGCGGCTCCAGCGCCATATCTCCGGCTGGTTTCCCCCTCAGGGAGAGCTGAACTCCCGCCGCTGCGCCGTTCTGGAGCAGTGTATCCGGATGGGCAAAACCCAGCCCCCCGGCCTGTTTACCCTCACCGTCCCCACCGGCGGCGGAAAAACGGTGGCCTCCCTGGCCTTCGCCCTGGCCCAGGCTAGGGCCAGGGGACTGCGGCGGATCATCTATGTGATCCCCTACACCTCCATCATCGAGCAGACCGCCCAGGAGTTCCGAACCATCCTGGGGGCGGAGAACGTGCTGGAGCACCACTCCAACGCCGCCTATGAAATCGACGCCGAGGCCACTCCAAAAACGGTCCGCCTGGCCCAGGCCGCGGAGAACTGGGACATGCCCGTGGTGGTGACCACGGCGGTGCAGTTCTTCGAATCCCTCTATGCCAACCGCCCTTCCCAGTGCCGCAAGCTCCACAACCTGGCCGGAAGCGTCATTCTCTTCGACGAGGCCCAGCTGCTCCCCCTCCCCTGCCTGCGGCCCTGCGTCCACGCCATCGCCCAGCTCGTTCAGCATTACGGTGCTTCCGCCGTCCTCTGTACCGCCACCCAGCCCGCACTGGGGCCGCTCTTTGCGGAGTTCCTGCCCGGCCGTCCGGCAGTGGAGCTCTGTCCGCCGGAGCTGTGTCCCCCGGAATCCTTCCGCCGGGTGTGCTTCCGCCAGGCGGGCCGGCTGGACTGGGATACACTGTCCGGACAGCTCCAGCAGCACGAGCAGGTGCTCTGCGTTGTCAACAGCCGCAAGAGCGCCCAGGAGATCTTTACGCGGCTCTCCGGCGAGGGGAACTTTCACCTCTCTACCCTCATGTATCCCGCCCACCGGCGCGCCAAGCTGGAGGAGATCCGCCGCCGGCTCCGGGAGGGGCTCCCCTGCCGGGTGATCTCCACCTCCCTGATCGAGGCCGGGGTGGATGTGGACTTTCCCGCCGTGTTCCGGGAAGAGGCGGGCCTGGACTCCATCCTCCAGGCCGCCGGCCGGTGCAACCGGGAGGGGAAGCGCCCCGTCTCGGAGAGCATCGTCACCCTTTTCCGGGGGGAGGCCGCCCCGCCGCCTCTGTTCCAGACCGCCATCGGCGTGGGCCGCAAGGTGCTGGAGCAGTATGACGACATCGCCTCCCAGGAGGCGATCCAGGCCTACTTCCATATGTTCCTGGAGCTGAATGGGGCAAAAGCGCAGGACATATATGGTATTCTGCCCAAGATTCGCACGGAGCTGTTCCCCTTCCAGTCCGTGGCGGAGCGCTTCCACATGATCGACAGCCCCACCCGGACGGTCTACATCCCATTGGGCGCGGGCGCGGAGCTGGTCGGACGGCTTCGGGCCGGAGAGCGGAGCCGGACGCTGTTCCGCCAGCTCGGCCAATACGGCGTATCTATCTACGAAGAGCACTTCGCCGCCCTGGATCAGGCCGGGGATCTGGAGCGGCTGGAGGATGGCTCCGCTATCCTTGCCACCCTGTCCCTCTATTCAGAGGAAACCGGGCTGTCCCTGGAGGCGGACTGTGGGAAAGCCTTCTTTGTCTAAACAGCAGGGGAGCGGAGACGCTTCCGTCTCCGCTCCCCTGTGCCTCCTAATTAATATACATTTCTATATTTCAATCCACGCATGTTGCGACAGAAAATATTATATCACATGTGTCAACAAAAATTCATAGATATGTATTTTAAATAGTTTGACAGATGACTAACTCTGATGTATAATATAGTCGTCTAAATGAATAGACGCAGGATGGAACGCCGGGCAGACGTGAGGTCTCATTCACTCTCTACTCCGTCTGCCGGTGCTTCCCCTGTCCAAACAATATATTATGTATTATGAAAGGAGTGAACGCCTATGTCCATTCAGCTGGAGGTCTGGGGGGATTATGCCCTCTTTACCCGCCCGGAGATGAAAGTAGAACGGGTGAGCTACGATATCATGACCCCCTCCGCCGCCCGGGGGCTGGTGGAGGCCATCTACTGGCATCCTGGGCTGAAGTGGATCATCGACCGCATCCATGTGTGCGCTCCCATCCGCTTCACCAACCTGCGGCGCAACGAGGTCAAGTCCACTCTCTCCGCCCGCTCGGCCCGGACGGTGATGGAGCGGGGCAAGGGGGAGCTGTATCTGTGCACATCCGACGACATTCAGCAGCGGGCCGCCCTGCTGCTGCGGGATGTGCGGTATGTTATTGAGGCCCATTTTGACATGACCAGTCAGGCCGCCCCCGGAGACAATCCGGGCAAGTTTCAGGACATTGTCAAGCGCCGCATCAAAAAGGGGCAATTCTACCACCAGCCCTGCTTCGGCTGCCGTGAGTTCCCCGCCCATTTCCGCTGGTGCGAGGAGTTGCCCCCCTGCCCGAAGGAGCTGCTGGGAGAGCGCGACTTGGGCTGGATCCTGTACGATATGGACTATACAAATCCGGAGGATATCCGCCCCCTGTTCTTCCGCGGCACCCTGCGGGACGGGGTGCTGGAGGTACCCGCCCGGGAAAGTGGGGAGGTGCGGGGATGATTTTGCAGGCACTGACCGAGTACTATCAATCGCTGGTTCAGGCGGAGAAAATTGCCGCGCCTGGGTGGAAATCGTCCGATATTTCCTTTGTCCTCTGTATCAGTGACGAAGGGGAACTAGAGCAAGTCATCTCCATTAAAAATCAAGTCTCCCAAGGGAAGAAGACAGTATTACGTCCTCAATCAATGATACTGCCTGTACCAGCAGATGGAAGGACCTCCACTGCTGTGCGTCCAAACTTTCTATGGGACAAATCCGATTATCTGCTTGGAATCAGCAAGGGCGGCACGCAGCGTGGTATTAAATATTTCAATGGAGCCAAAGAGTACCATGAAGCCATTTTATCTGGCGTGGTATCCCCAGCCGCTACTGCTCTGCTGGCCTTCTTCCAACAGTGGGATCCAGAAAAAGCTCCTGAACATCCTGCGCTTCAAGATGCCATGGAGGACATACTCAAGGGCGCGAACATGGTATTCCGCTATAGCGGCGGTTACATCCACGAAGATCCAGAGATTAGGGATGCATGGCAGAGGCACTATGCAGACCAGAGCACAGGGATAGAAATGACTTGCTTAGTCACAGGGAAACAAGCTGCAGTGGCGCGGATCCACCCCAAAATCAAAGGCATCATCAACGGCGAGGCTATGGGGAATACGCTGGTCGGCTTTAACTCTCCGTCGGTCTGTTCTTATGGGAAAGAGCAAAGCTATAATGCGCCTGTCAGCCAACAAGCCGCCTTCGCCTACACGGCCGCCCTCAATTACCTGCTGGCCGACCGGGAGCACGTCTACCGGCTCGGGGACGCCACCGTCGTCTGCTGGGCCAGAGGCGGCGGCGACGCCTACCAGGCCTTTTTCGGCGGGGCTCTGCTGGGGGCGCCGACGCCGTACAGCGCCGCGGATCTTCGCGGCATGACTGCACAGCTTTGCCAAGGAATACCCGTGGACTTTCAGGAGGAGAAGCTCGACCCCAACATGGATTTCTATATCCTCGGACTCTCCCCCAACGCCGCCCGACTGTCGGTGCGCTTCTTCCTCCACAATACCTTCCGGGGATTCCTGGAACACATCCAGTCCCACTACCGGCGGCTGGAGATCATTCGCCCCTCCTATGACAAGTTTGAGACCCTGCCCATCTGGAAGCTGCTGGACGAAACGGTAAACCAGAACGCCCGGGACAAGTCCCCCGCCCCCGATCTGGCCGGCGAGGTTCTGCGGGCGGTGCTGAACGACACCCGATATCCGGCCACGCTGCTCAACGGCGTCGCCCTCCGCATCCGGGCGGAACGGGAGGTCACCCGGGGCCGGGCCGCCATTCTGAAAGCCTATTACACAAAGCTGGCCGAGAGTACCGGCCGCGAACATCCTGATATACCGGAGGAGGTCTTACAAGTGTCTCTCAATCCTGACGCCACCAATGTCCCCTATCTCCTGGGGCGGCTGTTCTCCGTGCTGGAGGCCGTCCAGGCCGCTGCCAACCCCGGCATCAACGCCACCATCCGCGACAAGTATTTCAGCGGAGCGTCGGCTACCCCTGCCGCGGTATTCCCCGTCCTGGTCAATCTGGCTCAGAAGCATCTGAAAAAGCTGAACGCCGCCAACCGCGGTCTCTCCATCGCCTATGAGAAGCAGATGACCGAGCTGCTCTCCAAGCTGGGTACGGAATACCCCGCCCACCTGAATCTCCCCCAGCAGGGTTCGTTCCAGCTGGGTTACTATTTCCAGACTCAGGCCCGCTATCAGAAGAAGGAGGAGAAGTAATATGTCCGAGCCTATCAAAAACCGCTATGAATTTGTCATCCTGTTCGACGTGGAGAACGGCAATCCCAACGGGGATCCGGACGCGGGCAATATGCCCCGGGTGGATCCGGAGACCGGCCTGGGCATTGTCACCGACGTGTGCCTGAAGCGGAAGATCCGCAACTATGTGGAGACGGTGAAGGAGGACGCCACCGGCTACCGCATCTATGTCAAGGACGGCGTGCCTCTCAACCGCAGCGACGCCGAGGCCTACGCCGCCCTGGACGTGGACGAAAAAACCGTCAAGGAAAAGAAAAAGGCCGATCCCGACCTGGATCGGAAAGTCCGGGACTGGATGTGCGCCAACTTCTACGATGTGCGCACCTTCGGCGCGGTGATGACCACCTTTGTGAAGGCCGCTCTCAACTGCGGCCAGGTGCGGGGGCCGGTGCAGCTGGGCTTTGCCCGCAGCGTGGAACCCGTCATTCCTCAGGAGGTCACCATCACCCGCGTGGCCATCACCACCGAGGCCGACGCGGAGAAAAAGGGCACTGAGATGGGGAGAAAGTATGTTATCCCCTATGGTCTCTATCGCTGCGAGGGCTACGTCTCCGCCAACCTGGCCCGCAAGACCACCGGCTTCTCCGAGGAGGATCTGTCCCTGCTGTGGGAGGCAATCCTCAATATGTTCGAGCACGACCACTCCGCCGCACGGGGCAAGATGGCCGTGCGGGAGCTGATTGTCTTCCAGCACGACAGCGAGCTGGGCTGCGCCCCGGCCTGGAAGCTCTTTGAAGCGGTACATGTCACCCGGAGGGATCCCGGTGATCCCGCCCCTGCCCGTTCCTATCAGGATTACTCCGTCACGGTGGACGAGGCCGCCCTCCCCGCCGGAATCACCTGCCGGCGGATGGGGTGAACTTCCGTGAGGAGGAGTTTCTCCCCCTCTCCGGCCTTCAGCACTTTGCCTTCTGCCGCCGCCAGTGGGCGCTGATCCATCTGGAACAGCAGTGGCAGGAAAATCTGCGCACCATAGAGGGCCAGCTCTTCCATGACCGCGCCCACGACGCCTCCCTTCGGGAGCGGCGGGG
>OIZR01000999.1_pt1 | contig 15400 bp, 17 predicted proteins | sample 1588591 | NCBI WGS metagenome assembly OIZR01 (sample SAMN03283249) | human gut metagenome | biome: human-associated habitat; material: feces | host: Homo sapiens | place: USA | collected 2013 | reverse complement strand
CCTGTGGAGCAGGGCTTGCCCTGCTCCACGAAAGAAGCCCCTCGGTATCTAACAGAGGGGCACAATTCCGCTGGAAACTACGGTCAAAAAGTCTGGAAATCCAGCTTGGCATAAGGGTTTTCCCTCATTTATGGCTGACTGTGACAATCGGCGGAAAATATCACACTTTCACGATTGGGGGTATGCAGGCTGAATGAAAGCACCTTTATAACCGTCTTGAAAGAGAAACGCTCATCTTACGGCGTGTCCCAGACAAGGCTTGCAAGCATGGCTGGTATCAGCCGTGAACATTTGAACCGTATCGAAGCGGGAAAGGTAACGCTCACAGAGGATATGCAGGAAAGGCTCATGGAAGCGGTTGAGAAATTCAATCCAGACGCTCCCATGTTCCTGCTGTTTGATTATGTGCGTATCCGTTTTCCTACGCTGGATATACAGCACGTTATCAAAGATATATTGAAGCTCAACATCGACTATATGCTCCATGAGGACTACGGACACTACAAATACACCGAGCATTACTATCTGGGAGATGTGTTCGTCTACACCTCGCAGGATGAGGAAAAAGGTACGCTTCTGGAGCTGAAAGGAAAAGGCTGTCGCCAGTTTGAAAGCTATCTGCTGGCACAGGAGCGAAGCTGGTACGACTTCCTCATGGACGCTCTGGTTGAGGGCGGTGTGATGAAACGCCTTGACCTTGCCATTAACGACAGGGCGGGCATACTGGATATTCCAGATCTGACCGCCAAATGCAACCGAGAGGAATGTGTTTCCCTGTTCCGTTCTTTCAAGTCCTATGCTTCTGGTGAGCTGGTGAAGCACAATGAGCAGGACAAGACAGGCATGGGACACACGCTGTATATCGGCTCTCTGAAATCGGAAGTCTACTTCTGCTGTTACGAGAAGAACTACGAACAATACGCAAAGCTGGGAATACCGCTTGAGGAAGCACAGATAAAGAACCGCTTCGAGATACGACTGAAAGATGAAAGAGCTTATTATGCCGTCCGTGAACTGCTGACTCATTATGACGCAGAACAGACGGCATTTTCTATCATTAATCACTATATCCGCTTCGTGGACAGAGAGCCGGAGAAGCGAAAGACAGACTGGAAGCTCAATGACCGCTGGGCGTGGTTTATCGGGAAAGACCGCCCGCCAATCAAGCTGACGACAGACCCAGAGTCTTACACACTGGAAAGAACGCTGGGCTGGATTAGCCGACAGGTCGCCCCGACCTTAAAAATGCTGAAAAAGATAGACGCTGGCAACGGCACAGCCTATCTGAAAGGGATTGAGGACAACGCAAAGCTGACGGAAAAGCACTTGCAGATAATCCGACAGCAGACCGCGGACACAGAGGAACTTATCACAGAGTAAAGGAGAATTTTGATTATGGCAGAACTTGTCAAGGACTTGGTGCTGGTATCGCTGGGAATGGGTATCGGCGTCGTCCTTATGTGTATCGCACAGGTCAGCAAAATGGCTGACGAAGAAATGGAAGAAATCAAAAAAGAAAGGATTGATAAAGAATGAATTTCGGACAGAACTTATACAACTGGTTTTTAAGCAACGCCCAGAGCTTGGTGCTAATGGCAATCGTGGTAATCGGTATCTACTTAGGATTTAAACGTGAGTTTTCAAAACTTATCGGCTTCCTTGTGATTGCCTTAATCGCTGTGGGGCTGGTATTCAATGCAGGCGGTGTCAAGGACGTGCTGTTAGAGCTGTTCAACCGTATCATTGGAGCGTAACAATTAGCAGTTTGCGATCACGCAAACTTACCTATCCCCCTATGGGAGTTCGGGCATAGGGGGGGGAATGAAAGGGGGTGACGGAATGGTACGCAGATAAAAGATAGCCACGCTATGAAATTCCTTGAATGACTGAAATATGGCTGATATAATGTGAATATGAAAATTGACAAAATTCGATTTAAGGAGATATGACTTACTATGATTTTTAATTTTAATCCGTGGCAATTAGATGTTGATGTTGACTCAACAAAACAACTATATAAAGACGCTGACTATTCCATTGATAAAATGGCTAACGCAGAGTTTATTGATAGTTTATCATCAGAGCAACAACTATTTTTTAATTCTTTAGGAGTTGACTTGACTAAAGTGGAGATTGACAAAACTATTTATGATATACCAGAAGATGAAGAAACATCAGCTTCAAAAATATGCAGAGTGTTTGTTAATTATCTAATAAGAGGAAGAATTTTAGCGTTGCCACAGTATCAAAAAGACCTTTACAGAGATGAAGAAGTGTTTGGGGAAAAATTTCCAGAGTCCATAAAAGTTTTATCTTCTAATGATGAAGATTACTTAAAGACTTTTGATAATGGAATTGGTGCAGGAATTATATTTAAACACCCTTGTTTCCATTATGATGATGAAAAGTTCAAGGATTGGGATTGTGGATTTATTTTAGGAACTATTTTGATTATGCATGATATGCAAAGATAAGTCGTATCTGATAAATTTTATAATTTCATATCCCACACACAAAGCGGTTACTCCTTTGGAGATCAACCGCTTTTTCTATACTCAAATTTCAGATTGGAGTGATTGATTGAAAGACATTTTTACAGATATGCAGGCAAAAATCGGGTGTCCGTATCTCTCCGACCTGCCCTGCTACAAGCGTGCGGTCTGGTTTGAGATGAAACGCCTTTGCCTGTCTGACTACCCTAAGAAACAGTTGGAAGATTTTTCACGCTATGTATTCGGTGTACCTTACGCCGTCATACAGGAAGCGTTACAAAGAAAGGACGTGATGAAACATGGAAGAAATGCGTGTGCAGATTGAAGCCAGAGAACCGACAGACGGAGAAATCAGAGCTTTTTGGTTCACTCTGCCTGTCGACACAGAACAGGTGGAAGAACTGCTGGGAATTGATGTAGATACGGACTATTACTCTATCACGGGAAAGGAGCTTCCCTTTGCTGATGAAGTGCAGGAAGATACCACCGTGGAAAAGCTCAATGACCTGTACCATACCTACGAAAATCTACCCTCTGACTTGAAAGAGGACTACGGGGAGCTGATGTGCTATTTCACTGACCTAGACGAACTGCACCGATACAGAAATGACATCATTCATTATTCATGGTGTAAGAACATGACGGACGTTGCCCGTCACATACTGAACAACGACCCAGCGTTCACTTCCCTTAGTGAGAACGTTATCCGCTATTTCGATTTTGAAGCCTACGGGCAGTACCTTGACGACAACGGACGTTTTGTGGAAACCGACCACGGTATCTATGAGCTTCCGTAGAAAAGAGGTGTGTGCCTGTGGTTGACGACATGAGGGTATATATCGCTAATCTTGGCAAGTACAACGAGGGCGAACTTGTCGGGGATTGGTTCTCTTTCCCTATCGACGAGGAAGATGTTGCAGAGCGTATCGGGCTGAACAGCTATTATGAGGAATACGCTGTCCATGATACGGACAACTTCCCTATTGAAATCGGGGAGTATATCTCCATTCAAGAACTCAATGAGATGTACGAGATGATTTGTGAGCTTCCCGACTATATCACGGACGCTCTGGACGAGTTTGTTTCCTACTATGGAAGTCTGGAAGAAGTTTACGAACATAAGGACGAGATTTATTATTATCCAGACTGTGGGGACATGACCGACGTTGCCTATTACTTCATTGACGAGTTGCAGGTATTGGGACAGATACCGCTACCGTTGCAGAACTATATCGACTATGAAGCCTACGGCAGGGACTTGTCCATAGAGGGGACGTTCATTGAAACAAGCCGTGGGATATGCGAGATACCATATTAGAGCTGGCAGATCAGCGACAGGCAAGGTCGCTACTGACAGCTTTTTTCTATCAAGGACAGTCTGAAAAACGGCTGTCCTTTTCCATTACAACGAAATCCCGCAAGGGGATACCTCTATGCCGTGAGGAACACGGCAAAAACAATGAAAGGAGCTGAAACGAATTGAAGAAGATTAAGAGCTACACGGGTATCTGGAACGTGGAGAAAGTCTTATATGCAATCAATGACTTTACTCTCCCGTTTCCCGTTACCTTTACCCAGATAACGTGGTTTGTCATTACGGAGTTTGCCGTCATTCTCTTAGGGGACTTACCGCCGTTATCGCTTATCGAGGGGGCGTTTCTGAAATACTTCGGTATTCCCGTCGCCCTCACATGGTTTATGAGCCAAAAGACCTTTGACGGCAAGAAGCCTTACAGCTTCTTGAAATCGCAGGTTACATTTGCCCTGCGACCAAAAGTGACCTATGCAGGAAAAGCCGTGAAGCTGGAAAAGGAAGTGTTCAGCGAACCCGTCACGGCGGTTAGGAGTGTGATGTATGTTCCCGATTAAATATATCGACAACAACCTTGTCTGGAACAAGGATAATGAGGTATTCGCCTACTATGAGCTGATACCGTATAACTATTCTTTTCTGTCAGCGGAACAGAAGTTTATCGTCCATGACAGCTTCCGCCAGCTTATCGCACAGTCCCGTGAGGGAAAGATACACGCTTTACAGATAGCGACGGAAAGCTCCGTAAGAAGTATACAGGAGCAGTCAAAAAAGCTGGTGACAGGGCGACTTCGTGATGTGGCGATACAGAAGATAGATGAACAGACCGAAGCGTTAGTAAGCATGATTGGGGACAATCAAGTGGACTACCGTTTTTTTATCGGCTTCAAGCTCATTGTGACAGAGGAAAAGGTCAGTCTGGAGAGCGTGAAGAAATCGGCATTTCTGACATTCAAGGAATTTCTAAACGAGGTCAACCATACGCTGATGAACGACTTTATCTCCATGCCAGATGATGAAATCAACCGCTACATGAAAATGGAAAAACTGCTGGAAAATAAAATCTCCCGCCGTTTCAAGTTCCGACGCTTGGATAAGAACGACTTCGGGTATCTTATCGAGCATATCTACGGCAGGGACGGCGTGGCGTATGAGGACTACGAGTATTCGCTTCCAAAGAAGAAGCTGAAAAAGGCAACGCTCATCAAGCAGTATGACCTTATCCGTCCGACCCGCTGTCTGATAGAGGAAAGCCAGCGATACTTGCGTCTGGAACATGAGGACAGCGAGAGCTTCGTGTCCTACTTTACCGTCAATGCGATTGTGAGCGAGCTGGATTTTCCGTCGTCGGAAATCTTCTATTTCCAGCAACAGCAGTTCACCTTTCCCGTGGACACCTCTATGAATGTGGAAATCGTGGGAAACAGAAAAGCGTTATCGACTGTCCGCAACAAGAAGAAAGAGCTGAAAGACTTGGACAATCACGCCTATCAGTCTGGAAGCGAAACAAGCTCAAATGTGGTGGACGCTCTGGACAGCGTGGACGAGCTGGAAACCGACTTAGACCAGAGCAAGGAAAGTATGTATAAACTTTCTTACGTTATCCGTGTGTCAGCTCCCGACCTTGACGAACTGAAACGACGCTGTGATGAAGTCAAGGATTTTTACGACGACCTCAATGTAAAGTTAGTCCGTCCCGCTGGGGATATGCTGGGGCTTCACTCTGAATTTCTTCCCGCCAGCAAGCGTTACATCAATGATTATGTGCAGTATGTGAAATCCGACTTCTTGGCTGGGCTGGGCTTCGGAGCGACCCAGCAGTTAGGAGAAAATACAGGTATCTATATCGGCTATTCCGTGGATACGGGAAGAAATGTCTATTTACAGCCGTCCCTTGCCAGTCAAGGCGTGAAAGGTACGGTAACAAACGCTCTGGCTTCCGCTTTTGTCGGTTCGCTGGGCGGTGGAAAGTCATTCTGCAATAACCTTATCGTCTATTATTCCGTCCTGTTCGGCGGGCAGGCGGTCATTCTCGACCCTAAGAGCGAGCGTGGCAACTGGAAAGAAACGCTCCCAGAGATAGCCCATGAAATCAATATCGTAAACCTTACCAGCGATAAGGAAAATGCTGGGCTTCTTGACCCGTTCGTGATTATGAAGAATGTAAAAGACGCTGAAAGTCTGGCGATAGATATTCTTACATTCCTTACGGGGATTTCCTCTAGGGACGGTGAGAAATTCCCTGTCCTTAGAAAAGCGGTGCGAGCCGTGACCCAGAGCGATCAGCGAGGACTTCTCCATGTGATAGACGAGCTACGCAGAGAGGACACGGCGATTGCCCGCAACATTGCCGACCATATCGACAGCTTTACAGACTATGACTTTGCACATCTGCTGTTCTCTGACGGTTCGGTATCTAACGCTATCAGCTTGGACAACCAGCTCAATATCATACAGGTGGCAGATTTGGTACTTCCCGACAAGGACACGACCTTTGAGGAATACACGACCATTGAACTGCTGTCCGTGGCTATGCTGATTGTCATTTCCACCTTTGCCCTTGACTTTATCCACAGCGACAGAAGCATTTTTAAAATCGTGGATTTAGATGAAGCGTGGGCTTTCCTCAATGTGGCACAGGGCGAAACTCTTTCTAACAAGCTGGTGCGAGCTGGACGTGCTATGCAGGCTGGCGTGTACTTTGTCACGCAATCCTCTGGGGACGTGTCCAAAGAGAGCCTAAAGAACAATATCGGTCTGAAATTCGCTTTCCGTTCTACGGACATCAACGAAATAAAACAGACCCTTGAATTTTTCGGTATCGACAAGGACGACGAGAACAACCAGAAAAGGCTTCGTGACTTGGAGAACGGACAATGCCTGCTTCAAGATTTATACGGGCGTGTTGGCGTGGTGCAGATACACCCTGTCTTTGAAGAATTGTTGCACGCCTTTGATACCAGACCGCCCGTGAAAAGCGAGGTGGAGTGATGAAAGATAAGATAAAGGGGCTTCTGTCAAGAAAGAAGCTCTTTCGTTTTTTCAAGATAGCTGTGATTGTGGTACTGACGACCATTGCCCTGCTCTCCCTTTTGGGGACGGTGGCACACGCTTCTGGGCTGGTAGATGATACCGTCAATGCGGACAACCTGTATTCACAGTACCCTTTGGAGAATTACCAGCTTGACTTCTATGTGGACAATAGCTGGGGCTGGCTTCCGTGGAACTGGCTGGACGGTATCGGAAAGTCCGTACAATACGGGCTTTACTGTATCACCAACTTTATCTGGACTATCAGCCTGTATCTAAGTAACGCCACAGGGTACGTCGTTCAGCAGGCGTATAAGCTGGACTTCATTAACGATATGGCAGACAGTATCGGAAAGAGCATACAGACCTTAGCGGGCGTGACGGAAAATGGCTTTGGAAGCACTGGCTTCTATGTGGGCTTCCTGCTTCTCATTATCCTTATCGTGGGTATCTATGTTGCCTACACGGGACTTATCAAGCGAGAAACCAGCAAGGCACTCCACGCCGTTATCAATTTCGTTGTGGTGTTTATCGTGTCCGCTTCCTTTATCGCCTACGCTCCCGACTATATTAAGAAGATAAACGATTTTTCCAGTGACATTAGTACCGCTTCGCTGGACTTGGGGACAAAAATCATGCTCCCCGACAGCGACAGTCAAGGAAAGGACAGCGTGGACTTGATTAGGGACAGCCTGTTCTCCATACAGGTACAACAGCCGTGGCTACTTCTGCAATTTGGCAACAGCGATATAGAGGAAATCGGAGCTGACCGTGTGGAAGCTCTGGTATCGGTCAGTCCGTCAGCAGACGACGGGGCGACCCGTGAGGACGTGGTGAAAACGGAAATCGAGGATAACGACAACGACAATCTGACAATACCGCAGGTCATCAACCGTCTGGGAATGGTGTTCTTCCTGCTTATCTTCAATCTGGGGATAACGATATTCGTTTTCCTGCTTACGGGCATGATGATATTCTCCCAGATACTATTTATCATCTTTGCCATGTTCCTGCCTATCAGTTTTCTTTTGAGCATGATACCCAGCTATGAGAACATGGCGAAACAGGCAATCGTGCGAGTGTTCAATACGATTATGACAAGGGCGGGAATAACGCTCATTGTCACGGTGGCTTTCAGTATTTCCAGTATGTTCTACAACATATCCACCGATTACCCGTTCTTTATGATTGCGTTCTTACAGATAGTCTGCTTTGCGGGTATCTACATGAAGCTGGGCGACCTTATGAGTATGTTCAGTTTAAATGCTGGGGACAGTCAGAGCATGGGACGCAGGATATTCCGTCACCCGTATATGTTCATGCGACACAGGGCTAGGCGTATGGAACACCGTATCGCAAGGGCTGTCGGTGCTGGAAGCGTGGCTGGTGCGGTGGCTGGTACAGTAGCCGGAACAGCCATGAATGACGGTTCTGGAAAATCTGCCAGAGCTGGTACGGGCAGAAAAGAACGCCGAGAAAATACTTCTTTTGGAAGCCGAGCTGGTTCAGCCGTGGGTGCGGTACTCGATACGAAAAATAAGGTCAAGGACAAGGCAACGGCTGTCAAGGAGAATATCAAGGATATGCCGACCCAGACCGCCTATGCCGTACACTCCGCAAAGGAAAAAGCAAAATCCAGCGTGTCCGACTTCAAGCGTGGCATTGTGCAGGGGCAGGAAACCAGACAGAGCGAGCGTGCCGACAAGCTCCAACAGCATAGACAGAATATCGCTGATAAGCGTATGGAGCTTCAAAAGGCACAGGAAGCAAAACAGGCTGGAAGAACAACGGACGGATCAGCGACAACAGGAGCTACCCGTCCTCATGATAGACCTGTCACCGCTTCTAAGACAGACACAGGAAAAATGCAGGAAATCAGGCGTCCTGTCACTGCCGACAAGGTACATACCGAGCCGACCACGCCACAATCCGTCAAGGAGCGTCCGCTGGCTTCAAAATCTGATGAACCTGTACCACAGAAACACGGGACTAGGCTAAATGGCGTGGAACTGAACCGACAGACCACCAGAAAGGAACGAAACATCAAGAAAGCGACCCTAAACATGACAGGAAAGAAAGGACGTAAGAAATGAAGCTAAGACATCTCGCCCTTATCGGCAGTCTGTTTCCCTTTCTTCTTGCGATAGTGCTTTTCTTTGGTGTGCTTATCAGTGCCGAGGACGACGACGGGGGCGGTGGCTCTTCCTCATGGGTAACGGGTATGAACCTGTCCGCAGAGGTCTTGAAACATCAGCCTATGGTAGAAAAATACGCCAAAGAGTACGGCATTTCCGAGTACGTCCCCTATCTGCTGGCAATCATACAGGTAGAAAGTGGCGGAACAGCCGAGGACGTTATGCAGAGTTCCGAGAGCATGGGCTTACCGCCTAACTCCCTTGATACGGAAAGCTCAATCAAGCAGGGGTGCAAGTATTTTGCGTCCCTGCTTTCTTCAGCAGAAAATCAAGGCATAGAGGATATAAACGTCGTGGTACAGTCCTATAACTATGGCGGTGGATATATCGGCTATGTAGCTTCCAATGGAAAAAAGCACAGCTTCACGCTGGCAGAGAACTTCGCCCGTGATAAATCTGGTGGGAAGAAAGTCACCTACACGAACCCTATCGCTGTCGCCCGCAATGGTGGCTGGCGTTACGGATATGGGAATATGTTCTATGTGGAGCTTGTCAGCCAGTATCTCACGGTCAGTCAAGTATCGGGTGAGCTGGCACAGAAGATAATGAATGAAGCCCTGAAATATCAAGGCTGGGACTATGTGTACGGCGGGAGCAACCCTAACACTTCTTTTGACTGTTCGGGGCTGGTTCAATGGTGCTATGGCAAGGCGGGCATTTCCTTACCGAGAACGGCACAGGCACAGTATGACGCTACCCAGCATATCCCGCTTTCACAGGCACAGGCTGGGGATTTGGTGTTCTTTCACAGTACCTACAATGCGGGAACGTATGTAACGCACGTCGGTATCTATGTAGGAAATAACCAGATGTACCACGCTGGCGACCCGATAGGCTACGCTGATTTGAACAATAGCTACTGGCAACAGCACCTTATCGGGGCTGGCAGAATTAAGCAATAGAAAGGAATGAAAATATCATGTTCAAGAAGAAAGAAAAACCGATAAAGGAAAAGAAAATCCGCACTATGAAAGTGGGGACGCATAAGAAGTCCGTGATTGCCCTCTGGGTGGTACTTATCGCAAGCGTGAGCTTTGGTGTGTATAAGAACTTTACCGCTATCGACCAGCACACCACCCATGAGATAGAAACCATACAGCTACGCTTGAATGACACCAACGGTATAGAAAATTTTGTGAAGAACTTTGCGAAATCCTACTATACATGGAGCAACAGCAAGGAAGCAATCGAAGCAAGGACACAGACTATCAGTGCCTATCTGACACAGGAATTGCAGGATTTGAATGTTGATACGGTGAGAACGGATATACCGACCAGCTCCACAGTCACGGATGTACTTATCTGGGACGTGGAACAGGCTGGGGAGAACGCTTTTACTGTTGTCTACGAAGTAGATCAGCAGATAAAAGAGGGCGACCAGACAAGGAATGTATCAGAAACCTATACCGTGACCGTCCATGTAGACGCTGACGGGGATATGGTGATTATCCAGAACCCGACCCTTGCTCCTGCTATGGAAAAATCTGATTATGAACCAAAGGTGCAGGAAGCGGACAACAGCGTAGACGCTGACACAGTAAATGACGCTACGGCATTTCTGGAAACATTCTTCAAGCTGTACCCTACCGCAACGGACAAGGAGCTTGCCTACTATGTAGAGGGAAACGCCCTTGAACCGATAAACGGGGACTATCTTTACTCCGAGCTTGTCAATCCTTTATTTAAGGCTGACGGTGACAATGTGAAAGTGAGCGTTGCGGTGAAGTTCATTGACAACCAGACAAAGGCTACACAGGTATCGCAATATGAGCTGACGCTTCATAAAGATGGCAACTGGAAGATAATAGGATAACGATTGAAAGCGTGTATTTCTCATATGAGATTTGCACGCTTTAAAAATGACAACAAAACTTTGCAAATTCTATTGACAAGTAAACTTGGTAATGATATATTTATGTTGACAATAAAACTTGTCAGACAAGGAGGATATATCAATGAATAAAGATGAAATTTTAGCTAAAGCGAAAAAGGAAAATTTCTTAGGTGATGAACGTGAAAAAGAAGTACGTGTAAAAAGAGATGCTTTCTCACTGTGGGGATTGATTATTTTGGGAGTGATTATAATGATAATTAAACTAGTTCGTACACAATCACCAGCAGATATAATATCATTGCTGTTTTGCACATCTGGTTTAGGTTTCACTTATGAAGGTATTAAATTAAAGAATAAATGGCATATCATTTCTGGAATTATACTTTTAATATGTGCTGGCTATTCATTTTATAAATTTTGTATGGGGTTATTTTAATGAATGATAAATTGATTTTAAAAAATAATCTAAAAAAAGCAAGAGCAGAGAAAAATTTATCTCAATCAGCATTAGCGGAGATGGTGGGAGTTTCTCGTAATACAATTAGTTCCATTGAAACAGGACAATTCAATCCGACTGCTAAACTTGCACTTATCCTGTGTATTGCACTCGATAAAAAATTTGAAGATTTATTTTATTTTGAGGAGTGAATAAAATGATTGGACTAAAAAAACGAGATATGAAAAAAATCTTAAAGGCTGGTGCAAAGGCAAGCGGTGTCCCTGTATCGGAACTAAGGGCAGAAATACAGGCTACCATTGACGAAGCTATGAACAGTACAGACCCAGAGGTACAGGCGAACTTCAAGCGATATTTTGGAAACAAAACGCCTACACCAGAGGAATATATCTATACGATTACAAAAAAGACGATTTAACAAAGGTATAGTGCTATAAAGGGACTTGATGTATGGGACAGTTTTAATATTCTATATTATCTCCGAGCCTTATTTAATGGCACACGAACAACTAAATATGGCATTGACTTAGCTCGTACAAAGTATCACTTTGTGCGGGCTTTTTTAGTACCAAAAATATTTTTACTTTTTTCTCGAAGCACGCAACAAATCACACCTTGCTGTACAGATATGGTGCGGAAAGGGGGATAACACTTTTCACGTCATAACGGAAAGGGGGTGTGATTGATGAAACCGTCAGACTTCCAAAAGACGATACAGTGTCAGTTTGACTGCAAGCTCAAGCGAGTAGTCAGAGGGATAGTCCGCAACTACCGCAAGGAGCTAAGACGACGCAGAAACAAGGAAATTGCGTTCTGTGAAATCCCAGAAATTGTTATTGAGAAGTTAGCTGTCTGGGACGAATACGAGGGCGACTATACCGCCTTTCAAGTATGCGGTATTGAAATCCGTGTACTTGATGATGAATTAGCGGAAGCTCTCAAAAGCCTGCCAGAAAGAGAACGAGATATTGTGTTGATGTACTTCTTCTTGGATATGAGCGATATGGAAATTGGCAAAAAGTTTAACATTGACCGTTCTTCCTCATATCGTTCCAGAAGAAAATCGCTAGATACAATCAGAAAAAAGTTAAAGGAGAAATCACAGAATGAATAGAGCACACCCGTCATTTTACCTTATCTCAATGGCAGTAGACGGTAATGAAAATGCTATGGAAAAACTCTTAGAGTTTTATGAACCGTACATATCAAAATGCTGTCTACGCCCATTCTACGACGAATACGGAAATGTCTGCATTGTTGTAGATATGGAACTCAAGGGACGTATCAGAGAAGCTCTCTTGAAGATGATTTGTGAATTTGAGATAGACGAACCAATCGAGTAGCAGATATAAGCAGGGCATGATTTGTTGAAGTACCCTCTTTCCTGCCCTGCCCTCTGCTTTTATCACATGAAAGCCTTTATCGGTTTTCACCACTGTTCTTTGAAAGCTGAATAAAGCAGACTGATACGTTTGTGATACAGCGAGCCACGGGGACTGTGCGCCATGACCTTTTCAAAAGAAAGCGAGCGACCCACGCAGTGATCTGAGAGCGACCTTTGGAAAAGTCGTTCAGCCATGACCTGTATTCACAGAATAATGATACACCCGCATGGTGCGGTTCTGCCCACAGGAATGGGAATGGCTGAAATGCCAGTGGAGCTTGCCAAAGCCGTCTGTCTGCTTGTAAAAAATTTTACCAAAGCAATAAAATACTATTCCCTGCATAATCATAGTACGATATAATGAATTATGTTAGACGAATGTATTTATTGCTATCAAATGAAAGGAGTCTTATTTGTGATAGATGATAGCAAAAATACGCAATCTCCCGAAATGGAAAAAAGGACTTATACGGTAGATGAAATCGCAAAACAACTGAATATCAGCAAAAAGGCTACATATGCTCTGGTGAAAAGCGGGCAGTTCAGTTATGTTCGAGCTGGCAGAGTCATACGAGTGTCTAAACTTTCTTTCGATAAATGGTTAAATCAAATTTAACTATTAAGGAGAGATAAGTTATGGCTACAATAAAACAAAGAAAAAAGAGTTTTTCAGTAATCTATTGGTATTTGGATAACACTGGCGAAAGAAAACAGAAGTGGGACACGCTGGGAACTAGAAAAGAAGCAAAACAGCGAAAAGCATTTGTAGAGTATTATCAAGAAAAGTTTGGCTATGTCATTGTTCCCTTAGAAGAACAGTTTGCACAGCAGATTGAGGACTCTAAAAAAGAATTAGAGGTAGTCAATGAGGATATTACATTCCGAGATTTTTTAAAGATTTTTGTTAATCTCTACGGGACATCTAAATGGTCGCCAAATACATTTAGTAGCAAGGTCGGCTCTATTAGAAATTATATCAATCCGTATATCGGTGATTGGAAGCTCAATGAGATTACGACAAAGAAGTTATCAAAATACTACAATGATTTATTAAGTGTACCAGAAGTACCGCAATCAAACAGAAAACCTAGCGGGCGTTGTGTTCAGCCAGCAAACATCAAGAAAATTCACGATATTATTCGCTGTGCTTTAAATCAAGCTATCCGCTGGGAATACTTCGACCCTAACAAAAGAAATCCTGCGTCATTGGCTACCTTGCCAAAAGTTCCAAAGGTCAGACGTAAGGTTTGGAGTATTGATACTTTCAAAGAAGCTGTTAAATCTGCGGAAGATGATTTGCTCGTTATGTGTATGCACTTAGCCTTTTCCTGCTCTATGCGTATCGGTGAAATCACAGGTCTTACATGGGAAGATGTGATTATTGACGAGGAAGCGATTGCCAACAACAACGCAAAAGTAATTATCAACAAGGAATTATCCAGAATAAATGCGGAAGCAATGCAAAAGCTGAAAGAGAAAGATGTTATTAAGATTTTTCCTACACAGAAACCGCATTGCACTACACGCCTTGTTCTGAAAACTCCAAAGACGGAAACAAGTAATAGAACCGTCTGGTTGCCTAAGACTGTTGCTAAACTATTAGTACAATATAAAAAAGACCAGCAGGAGTTGAAAGAATTTCTTGGCAATGCCTATAACGATTACAATCTCGTCATTGCATTGGAAAATGGAAATCCTGTGGAAAGTCGTATTGTCAGAGACAGATTTCAAAAGCTGTGTGAAGAAAACGATTTTGAAATAGTCGTTTTTCACAGCCTGCGTCATTTGAGTACGGGATATAAGTTGAAAATGACAAATGGTGATGTAAAATCCGTACAGGGTGATACAGGTCATGCGGAAGCAGAAATGGTGACAGATGTTTATTCTGAAATCATTGACGAGGACAGACGTTTCAATGCTCAAAAAATGGATAAAGAATTTTATTCCAACCTCAATGACGAGGAAGAAAAGTCAGAGACAGAAACAAGTGTCAGTGACAGCGATATGATGTTGCTGGAGCTTCTAAAATCCCTGTCGCCAGAGATGAAAGAGCAACTCTTGAAGCAAACACTTCAAAATCAATCAAATGGCTGATTTCAAAAAGTGTTAGCAAAATTAAAGAAAATCGGCGATTTTTCATCAGAAATAAAAAAGTGTTAGCAAGCCATACTACCAAAACAGTCCTTAAAAAAATCGAATTTCTATATAAATAAAAAGCTACTAACTTACTTAATAGTTTGTAGAGGGTGTTCGCAACAAAAAAGCTGTAAACCCTTAAAAATAAAGGCTTACAGCGGATTTTCTGGCGTCCCAGACAGGAGTCGAACCTGCGACGTTCCGCTTAGGAGGCGGACCCTCTATCCTACTGAGGTACTGGGACATTATTCAATTTTATCTATAAAACTCAGCTAGAAAAAGCAAGTTAGGCGATTGCTCCAACACGCCCTTAGGAGGCGTGTGCTCTATCCAGCTGAGCTACGTGGACATTTGTAAATTTATTAAGTTTTATATGTGCCTCCTCAGTTAAATAGACTCGAACCATCTACCGCTTAGGAGGCGAACCCTCTATCCTACTGAGGTACTGAGACATCTTATAAATTTATACTGGTTTCCTTACCAAAAGGCTAGTGTTCCAACTAGCCCTTAGGAGGGTCTTGTAATATCCATTTTACTAAGGGGACAGAACTAGCTTATTA
>OIZR01000986.1_pt1 | contig 15588 bp, 16 predicted proteins | sample 1588591 | NCBI WGS metagenome assembly OIZR01 (sample SAMN03283249) | human gut metagenome | biome: human-associated habitat; material: feces | host: Homo sapiens | place: USA | collected 2013 | reverse complement strand
GATATGCCCACATTGACGGTGAAGCCAAAGCGTTCTTTTACGGAAGCGCGGATGAAGGCGGCGCCTTCTTCGGGGGAGGAATATCTGTGGGCAATTCCGGTGAAATCCAGAAAGCATTCGTCGATACTTACCTGTTCCAGATCAGGAGTAAGGGTTTTCAGAAAATCCATCAATTCCCTGCTCCTGGCAGCATAAAGAGTGTGGTTGGGCGGAACAATGGTAAGGGAGGGACATTTGCGGAGCGCGGAAGCGATCGGCTCGGCGGTGCGGATCTGATACCGCGTTTTTGCGCTCTGGGATTTGGCCAGTACGATCCCGTGTCTGGTGGAACGGTCGCCTCCTACGATAGCAGGGATTGTCCGTATATCCGGGCTGTCTGGATCTTCCTTGAGAAGTTCCAGGGCTGTCCAGCTTAAGTAGGCAGAATTTACATCAATATGAAAAATGATCCGGCTCATAAGACGATTTCCTCCTCTTTTTTCTTAAGTATATCAGAAACTATGTTCGAAAAAAAGAGAAAAGCCCGGAAAAAACAGGGAGAAATTGCGGGGAATCGCCGGCTTTACTTGAAAAGTACAGGTTGCTGTGATAGAATAAAAATATCCAGCAGAAGTAAAACTTAAACTGGAAAGGGATTTTATGAAAGAAAATATAGTATTGATAGGGATGCCCGGTGTTGGTAAGAGCACGATAGGTGTGATTCTGGCCAAGGAGCTGGGCTTTCAGTTTGTAGATTCTGATCTTCTGATCCAGAAGCAGGAGAAACGCCTGCTTAAGCAGATCATAGAAGAGGAAGGAATTGACGGATTTATCCGGATTGAAAATCAGGTGAATTGTTCCATTGCGCCCCAGAGGGCTGTGGTTGCCACGGGGGGAAGTGTGGTGTACGGCCGTGAAGCGATGGAGCATTTTAAGAAGACAGGTAAGATTATTTATCTGAAGCTGTCTTATGAGAGCCTGAAAAAACGGTTGGGAAATCTTCACGGGAGAGGTGTGATCATCCGGGAAGGACAAACGCTTCTTGATATTTACAGAGAGAGGATTTCTCTTTATGAGCAGTATGCGGATTTGATTATTGACGAAGAAAATAAGGACATCGAGGCGACTTTACAGACAATCGTGGATAACCTGAAGTGACGGCTCGCAATGGGGGGACCATTTGGGGCATTGAGTATAAATCAATTCATGAGGTGAACTATGGAACAGTATGTAATTAAAGGAGGCAGTCCTCTGGTAGGAGAAGTTGAGATCGGAGGAGCCAAAAATGCGGCGCTCGGTATTCTGGCAGCGGCTATTATGACGGATGAGACCGTTACACTGGAAAATCTGCCCGATGTAAATGATATTAATGTACTTCTGGAAGCGATTGAAGGGATCGGTGCGGCGGTACAGCGGACAGACCGCCATACCGTCAGGATCAACGGGTCTACGATTGGCGCGGTGAGCGTAGATTATGACTATATCAAAAAGATCAGGGCTTCCTATTATCTTCTGGGAGCGCTGCTTGGCAAGTATAAGCAGGCGGAAGTTCCGCTTCCCGGCGGATGTAATATCGGAAGTCGTCCGATCGACCAGCATCTGAAGGGTTTTCGCGCGCTGGGAGCTACCGTTCAGATCCAGCACGGAGCTATTGTGGCACAGGCAAAGGATGGGCTTAAGGGGGCACACATTTTCCTGGATATGGTGTCTGTTGGGGCAACGATCAATATCATGATGGCGGCCGCCATGGCGAAAGGAAATACGATCATTGAAAATGTGGCGAAGGAGCCTCATGTAGTTGATGTGGCAAATTTCCTGAACAGCATGGGGGCCAGCGTAAAGGGCGCAGGAACAGATGTGATCCGAATCAAAGGAGTGGAAAAACTTCATGCCAGCATCTATGGCATTGTGCCGGACATGATCGAGGCCGGAACATATATGTTTGCAGCGGCAGCTACGAGAGGAGATATTCTGGTAAAGAATGTGATTCCAAAGCATCTGGAGGCGATAACGGCAAAATTAGAAGAGATCGGGTGTGAGGTACAGGAGTTTGACGATGCGGTTCGGGTAATTGCAAAAAACCGGCTGGGAAGAACCCATGTAAAGACTCAGCCCTATCCCGGATATCCCACAGATATGCAGCCGCAGATCGCGGTGGCTCTTTCTCTGGCAAAGGGAACCAGTATCGTGACAGAGAGCATCTTTGAAAACCGCTTTAAATATGCGGACGAACTGGCCAGAATGGGCGCTGTTGTGAAGGTGGAGGGAAATACAGCCATTATCGACGGCGTGGAGAATCTGACAGGCGCAAGGATCAGTGCACCGGATCTGAGAGCCGGAGCAGCGCTTGTGATTGCCGGGCTGGCGGCAGACGGCGTTACGGTTGTGGATGATATCGTCTATATTCAGCGTGGATATGAAGATTTTGAGGGAAAATTAAGAGGCCTGGGAGCAGAGATTGAGCGGGTCAGCAGTGAGAAAGAGATTCAGAAGTTCAGGCTTCGCGTGGGCTGAAGCGGACTGCTGCAAAGAAATAAAAGAAAATGTATGCAGTTTTTGGGTGCGATTATGTGCTTGAAAGCTGCATTTTTCCATTTCTTGATGCTGGCGGGAAAGGAAAGGGAAGATGGGCGAAGGAGATTATAAGAGAAAAGAAGGACAAAAAGAGGACGCGCTGGAGAGGATTTTTCATCATCCGGGCAGCTGGGTGAATCTGATTCTGGTCGGTATCAATGTGCTGGTTTTTGCGGCTGTTTCTCTGACAGGAAGTTCTTTTGATAATCCGCACATGATCAGGTGGGGAGCATCTTTTACGCCTCTGGTAGAGGACGGAGAATACTGGCGCCTTTTTACCAGCATGTTTCTTCATTTTGGAGTACAGCATCTTTTTAACAATATGGTGCTGCTTCTGTTTCTGGGAGATGTGCTGGAACGTCAGGTTGGTCATCTGAAGTACCTTCTGATCTATGTGGGGGGCGGTGTGGGTGGAAATATTCTCTCTTTCCTTGCGGAGACAGGCCAGGGGGAACTGGTGGTCTCTGCAGGCGCCTCAGGCGCTGTTTTTGCGGTGATCGGTGCACTTCTGTATGTGCTGATCCGCAAAAGGGGACGCCTGGAGACGATCACGGTGCAGAGGCTTGCGTTTATGGCGCTGTTATCTCTCTATTATGGATTTTCCAGTGCCCAGGTAGACAATGCGGCTCACATTGGCGGATTGTTCTCTGGTTTTCTGCTCACTGTGATTCTTTTTCATCCCGGAAGACGGGGAAGGTGAGCAGGAAACAGGTGCCCTCGCCGGGAGTGCTCTGGAAAGAGACAGTGCCGTTATGTGCTTCTGCGATGCGTTTTACGATGGGAAGTCCCAGACCGTTTCCGGTACGCTTATAAGTTACAAAGGGGGTAAAGACAGTAGAAATCCGGTCTTTTGGAATCCCCTCACCGGTATCGGAGACAGACAGGCGGAGGGAATCTTCTGAGGCCCGGAGCTTTACTGTTATAGTTCCGCCGTCCGGCATGGCATCCCCGGCGTTATTCAGAAGATTAAAGAAGATCTGACGGAATTTTATGGCGTCTCCGTTGACCGCGGGCAGATCGGGCTGAAAATCAGAGATCAGACGGATCCTCTTCTTCTCAAAATCGGGTTTCACAGCGTGAATCAGAGAGGAAGCCAGCTGGTCCAGATGCAGCAGTTCGCACTGGAGCAGCTGGGAGCGGTTATACTGGGACAGAGAAGCGAGAAGGTCTTTCAGCAGAGTCATATTTTCGGTAATATCATTCCAATAGGGGAAATCCTGTACCTCGGGATGGGCTGCACAGAACAGCTGGAGATAGCTGCTCACCAGTGTTACGGGATTTCGCAGTTCGTGGGAAATCTGAGAGGCAGAGATCGTCTCCTGCAGATCCGGGAAAAGGGACGGTGTGTTTCTGTGGGTATCATTTATAGTCTGTGTTATCATAATCCAAATACCTCCTTTTTCTGTAGTTTATCATCAAAATATGGTAATTTCAAACAAAATAGTATTGCAAATTTGGACAAAATGCGACAAAATAGAGTGGGAGGATGAGAAAAATGAGCGATTGTATTTTTTGTAAAATTGCAAATGGAGAGATTCCGGCGGCCGTCTTATACGAGGATGAAGACTTTCGGGTGATTCTGGATCTTGGCCCTGCCAGCAGAGGCCATGCTCTGATCTTGCCGAAGCAGCATTATGCCAGTCTTTTTGAAATGCCGGAGGATTTGCTGGGGAAAACCATCTGCCTGGCAAAGAAAGTGGGGATGGCGATGAAGAGAGCGCTGCACTGTGACGGACTGAATGTGGTGCAGAATAACGGGACAGCAGCAGGGCAGACGGTGTTCCATTTCCATATGCATCTGATCCCCAGATATGAGGAAGACGGCGTGGGGATCGGCTGGAAACCGGGAACCCTGGAGGAAGAGGAGAAAGAGGAAATCTGCAGCCTGATATCGCAGGCGCTTCAGGAATAGGAAGTAAGGACAAAAGGGATATGGATTTCAGGGGCGTAATACGCGAAGCTCTGAGATCCATATCCCTTTTTATTTACAATTTCGCAGCAGTTTTTGATTTATTTCTGACATTCCCGGATCAGCTGAAGGATTTTTTCAATGGAGTCAGTAGAACCGCCTTTTGACATCGCATCGATGAAAGCCTGACGGTTATCATAAAGCTGGTTCACGGTATCAAGGAGGAGCTGATCCTGCAGAGTTTCCTCCTCCAGCACCATGCTGTAGCCCAGTTTTTCAAAGGAGCGGGCATTGAGGATCTGATCGCCCCGGCTGGCATTGGCGGAGAGAGGGATCAGCAGCATGGGTTTCCTGAGTGCGCAAAGCTCGCAGATGGCGTTGGCACCTGCCCGGGAGATGACGATGTCGGACAGAGCAAAGAGATCTGCCAGTTCTTTTTCGATATATTCGTACTGGACGTAACCCGGGGTGTTTTTCAGGGATTCATCCAGTTTTCCTTTTCCGCAGAGATGAATGACCTGAAATTTCTCCAGAAGCTGAGGCAGAATGGAGCGCACAGCGTTATTTACGGCCACAGATCCCAGGCTCCCGCCAATGATCAGGATTGTGGGTTTTGCAGCGGAAAATCCGGTGAAGTTCAGAGCCTGTACTTTGTCTCCTTTTAAGAGTTCCTGGCGGATCGGAGTGCCGGTGAGTACGGCTTTTCCTTCAGGAAGACAGGATACAGTCTCGGGAAAATTGCAGCAGACTTTTGCGGCGGAGGGGATACACAGTTTGTTGGCCAGCCCGGGAGTCATATCGGATTCATGGATGATCGCCGGAATTTTACATTTTTTGGCAGCCAGGACAACAGGAACGGTAACAAATCCCCCTTTGGAGAATACAATGTCAGGTGAGAGCTCTTTCATCAGCTTTCTTGCTTCGGAGAACCCCTTCAGAACACGGAAAGGATCCGTGAAATTTTTGACGTCAAAATAGCGGCGCAGCTTTCCGGAAGAAATTCCGTAATAGGGAATCTTCATTTCTTCGATCAGTTTTTTTTCGATCCCGTTGTAGGAACCGATGTAGGAAATCTGATACCCCAGTTCCTGAAGACGGGGAATCAGAGCGATATTGGGGGTAACGTGGCCGGCGGTGCCGCCACCGGTAAGAACGATATGCTTCATAATACTCCTCCTGTTTCAATGGATACTAATCCAATTATTACCTTGTTGCCGGAAAAAGTCAAGGAGTTCAAAAAAGTCCGGGAGCAGGGGAGGAAGAAAGGACGGAGGAAGAAAAACAGAAAGGCGAAATTTATAGTGACAAATGCAAAATATAGATGTATAATAATATAGAAATATCTATCATATCTGTTCGCGCTTCGGGGTTCGCGAAACATCATTTCTTAAATCAAATCTTTGCGCCGCAGGGCGTGTCATGGGAAAGGAGAAAAGTAGTATGACGCTGGAAAAAATGTGTATGCTGGATCGTTTTTTGTTTTCAGAGGCGATGGAAGATCCCTGGATTCACCGTTTTTTGCTGGAAACGATTTTTCAGAGAAACATTTGTCTGAAGCAGATTCCGGTTACAGAAAAAGAAATCAGAAATCATCCGGAGAAACGGTCGATTCGCCTGGATGGCTGGGCAGTGGATGAACAGGGGAGGGGGTATAATACAGAAGTTCAGAAAAGGAATACGGGAAACCTGCCCCGCCGGAGCCGGTTTTATCAGGGGTCGATAGACAGGAATCTTCTGGCGAGAGGGATGGAAGATTTTAATGAACTGCCAGACTGTGCTTTCGTGATGATTATGCCATTTGATTTAATGGGACAAAAAAAGTATCGTTATACATTTCGACAGAAATGTGATGAAACCGGGGAGCCGCTGAAGGACGGAGCTGTCAGGATTTTTCTGAATACAGGGGGAAAAGATGCAAAGGGGTGTTCCAGGGAACTGGTGGAACTTTTAGAATATATGGAAACAGGGAATTTAAAACCGGACAGTTCTGAAAATATCCGGGAACTGGATCGGAGAATTGGAGAAATAAAAAGGAGCAGAGAAACGGAGGAGAAGTATATGCAGCTTTGGGAAGAAATTGCTATGGAGAAACGGGAAGCCAGGGAAGAAGGACTGAGAGAAGGCCGCGAGGAGGGTCGTGAAGAAGGTCGTGAGGAGGGCCGCGAGGAGGGCCGTGAGGAGGGTCGTGAAGAAGGCCGCGAGGAGGGCCGCAAAGGTATCCGGTTTATGGTAAAATTCTGTATGGATCGGGGGATTCCGCAGGAGGAGATTATGGCCTGTGCAAAGCAGGCCTTTTCCGGAGAGGCAAGAGAAGACTGTCTGGTAAAACTTTTTGAAGAGATATAATAGAAAAAAATAAAAAAGATAATTCTTAAATATTTTTAAACTCTGCAAAAAAACTCCCAAATGTTCTGAAAACAGGGTATAATGAAAAAAAGATAAAAAGTTAGGGGGTTTGTTTATGCAGCTTACATTTTTGGGGGCGACCCATGAAGTGACGGGAAGTTGTTATTACCTGGAAGGCGGAGGAAGCAAGTTCCTTGTGGACTGTGGAATGGAGCAGGGACCTAATTTTTTTGAGAACAAAGAGATTCCGGTGCCGCCATCGGATCTGGATTTTGTTCTGCTGACACATGCCCATATCGATCATTCGGGAAATTTGCCCAAACTTTATGCGGAAGGATTCCGGGGAGCAGTATATGCTACTTCGGGAACGGCAGATCTCTGTGATATTATGCTCCGGGACAGTGCACATATCCAGATGTTTGAGGCAGAGTGGCGGAACAGGAAGGGAAAACGGGCAGGAAAAGAAGAGTATGTGCCTGCTTATACGATGGAGGATGCGATCGGACTTTTGAGACAGCTGATTCCCTGTCCGTACGAGAAGATTATTTCTGTGAGTGAGGGAGTTAAGGTCCGTTTTGTGGATGCAGGGCATCTGCTGGGCTCTTCCAGTATTGAGATCTGGATTACAGAGGAGGGACAGGAGAAAAAGCTGGTCTTTTCCGGAGATATTGGCAATACGGATCAGCCCATTATCAAGGATCCAACTTATTTAAGCGAGGCGGACTATCTTATTATGGAATCCACGTACGGGAATCGGACGCATGAGAAGGTAACCGATTATGTGTCGGCTCTCGCAGGGGTAATTCAGAAGACTTTTGACCGGGGCGGAAATGTAGTGATTCCTTCTTTTGCTGTTGGCCGTACGCAGGAGATGCTTTATTTTATCCGGCAGATCAAGGAGCAGCAGCTGGTTCATGGGCATGAGAATTTTCAGGTGTATGTAGACAGTCCCCTGGCGGTGGAAGCGACTACGATTTTTCAGAAACATTACGGGGACTGTTATGACGAGGAGGCTTCTGCCATTCTTGCCAGCGGGAAGAATCCCATCGCTTTTCCGGGACTGAAGCTCTCTGTGACCAGTGATGACTCTAAGGCTATCAATGAGGCTGAGGAGAGCAAAGTTATTATTTCAGCCAGCGGTATGTGCGATGCGGGGCGGATCAAGCATCACTTGAAGCATAACCTGTGGAGAAAAGAAAGCACCATACTTTTTGTGGGATATCAGGCAGTTGGAACGCTGGGACGTGCGCTTGTGGAGGGAGCCCGTGAGGTTAAGCTTTTTGGAGAGGAGATTGCAGTACAGGCTGAGATTCTTGTCCTTCCGGGGGTCAGCGGTCATGCGGATGATATTGGACTGATGAGATGGGCGGGAGCATTCCGGGAGAAGCCGCCGACACAGGTTTTTGTTACTCATGGTGATGATCAGGTATGTGAGTTTTTTGCGAAACGCCTGGAGAAAGAACTGGGTTATCGGGCAATGGCGCCTTACAGCGGTACGGTATATGATCTGAAAGCTGGGGAATTTCTGGAGATTGCGGAGGGGATTCCTGTGGAGAAGGCAGTGCCTGTACCTAAGAAGAAGGCAGTCAGCGTTTACGAGCGCCTGCTGGCGGCAGGCCAGAGGCTGTTGAGTGTGATTCGCCATAATGAAGGAGGGACGAATAAGGATCTGGCCAGATTTGCGGATCAGATTAATAATCTCTGTGAGAAATGGGACAGATAGAAGAAAAACAGGGGGGAGGCAGATTTTGAAGTCTGCCTCCCTCCTGCTGTTACTGAAGGGCTTCCCGGAGTGCTTTGGCCAGCTGATCCGGACATGAGGTGGAGCGGAATCCACACTGGATGCCTTCCAGTTTGGAGATAGCTTCCCGGGCGTCCATTCCTTCGACCAGGGCGGCAATGCCTTTCAGATTTCCGTTGCATCCTCCGGTAAATACCACATCGTAAATCTTTCCGTCTTCCAGACGAAAATCAATTTTCTGGGAACAGGTTCCTTTGGTTTTGTATGTCATAACAGATTCCTCCTTTTGTAATAGTGAAAGCTAAAAACCATTATAGCAGAATAAGAAGATATTTGCTATAATCATTAACAGGAAATAAGAGTACTTGGGAGGAAAAGACATGAATAGAATAGGAATCATAGGAGCTATGGAGGAAGAGGTGAGCCAGCTGAAAAGTGCCATGGCTGATGTAAAGGTAAAGAAGAAAGCCTCCATGGAGTTCTGTGAAGGAACACTCCACGGAAAACAGGTGGTTGTAGTGCGGTCAGGAATTGGGAAGGTCAATGCGGCGGTCTGCACACAGATTCTGGCAGATGATTTTCAGGTAGAAGCTGTGATTAATACAGGAATTGCAGGATCTCTGAAAGCGGAGATTAATATAGGGGATATTGTGCTGGCCACAGATACGCTGCAGCATGATATGGATGCTACGGAATTTGGTTATCCCAAAGGACAGGTGCCCAGGATGGAAACTCTGTCTTTTCCGGCGGATGAAAGGATGTATCAGCTGGCGGCGGAAGTATGCCGGGAGGTGAATCCGGACATCCAGGTTTTTACAGGCAGGATTGTCAGCGGGGATCAGTTTGTGGCCAGCCGGAAAGTAAAGGAAGCGATCGCAGCGGAATTCCAGGGGTTCTGTACAGAAATGGAAGGCGCAGCTGTGGGACAGACTGCCTGGCTGAATCAGATTCCGTTTCTTATTGTGCGCGCCATATCAGACAAGGCAGATGACAGTGCTCAGATGGATTATCCCACATTTGAGAAACAGGCCATTGCCCATGAGGTAAGACTTACGGAAAACCTGGTGAAACGCCTGTAAACGGCGGTTTTACCGGGAATTTGTCGAACGATTTTTGGTTACTTTTCTGAATTTGCGGTATATAATTACCTCAGACGCAGCCAGTTCAATCCGGAGGGACCGGCGGTGTAAAAAATCATCAAGGGGGTAATTTTGTTATGCTGCAAAATTGGATAAGTCAAAATATGTTTTTGTATGGAATGGCAGCGGCTGGTGTGCTGGGGCTTCTGTGTACTCTGGCAGCAAACCATTTTTATAATCGGGTGATCGGAGACTTAAAAAGGCCGGATCAGCCAAAAACAAAGTGGATGGGACAGACTCTCAGTCTTTACCGGGAGAAGAGCCGGGGGAAAATGCTTCCCAATCCGGATGTATTTGTGAGAAATCAATTAAACGAGGGAAGAGTTCTGGGGATTTCCCTTTCCCGCTGGAGACGGGGTGTCGGCTACCTGGGACTCGTGTGTTTTGCAGGAACGTGTGCGGCAGTTTACGGCTGTTACCAGTATCATCTGCCGGAGATTGTCCGGTATCAGCATGCGGTTCTGGGGATGGGGATTTTTCTGGGGCTTGCCATGCTGAGTCAGTCTTTCGGCTTTGCCGGAAAAGAAAGGCAGATCCGGGACGGGCTGCTGGATTATATGGAAAACCGTGTCAGTGCTGTGCAGTCTCAGCAGGAACCGGCACAGGCGGAAGAGAAAGAAAAGGGTATTCTGATTGATCAGGTGATGCAGGGAGTGAAGCAGACGGCAGCGGCTGGAACGAAATTTTCCGGTCTCCTCTCCCGGGAAGAAGAGCAGGTGATGCGGGAAGTTATCCGGGAATACCTGACGTGACAGGGAAGAAAGCGGAGGTATGGCTGATGACTGCTTTACAAACAGAGGTGGATTTGCTAAACTAAGACCAGGTCAGAGAATCTGACAAGGTGAGATTTTAACAAAGGAGAGAATAACATGGCAAAGGTTACATTGGATTATTCAAAAACCGAAAAATTTATCCGTCAGGATGAAGTAAAAGCTTTCGCCAGAATTGCGGAGGCAGCAAAGGAAGTGCTTGTCAGCAGAACAGGAGAGGGAAATGATTTCCTGGGCTGGATCGACCTGCCGACAGATTATGATAAAGAAGAGTTTGCCCGGATCAAAAAAGCGGCAGAGAAGATTCAGAGTGATTCAGAAGTGCTTCTGGTAATCGGAATTGGAGGCTCTTATCTGGGAGCCAGAGCAGCCATTGAGTTCTTAAGACACGGATTTTATAATAATGTTCCCAGAGAGATCCGCAAGACGCCGGAAATCTATTTTGTGGGAAATAATATCAGCAGCGCATATGTGCAGGGACTGATGGATGTGATCGGAGACCGTGATTTCTCCATCAATATCATTTCCAAATCCGGTACAACCACTGAGCCGGCGATCGCTTTCCGTATCTTTAAGGAAATGGCAGAGAAGAAGTATGGAAAAGAGGAAGCCGCAAAACGTATCTATGCCACAACAGACAAGGCAAGAGGAGCTTTGAAGAAACTGGCGACAGAAGAGGGGTATGAGACCTTCGTTGTTCCCGACGATGTGGGAGGCCGTTTCTCTGTTCTGACTGCTGTGGGTCTGCTGCCCATCGCCGTTTCCGGAGCGGACATAGACAAGCTGATGGAAGGAGCTGCTTCCGGCCGGGAGCTGGCACTGAATCAGCCTTTTGAGGAAAATGACGCGATGCTGTATGCGGCAGTTCGCAATATCCTGCTGCGCAAGGGCAAAAATGTGGAGGTTCTGGCCAATTATGAGCCCAGTCTTCATTACGTAGCTGAGTGGTGGAAACAGCTGTACGGCGAGAGTGAAGGAAAGGATCAGAGAGGAATTTTCCCCGCATCTGTTGATCTGACCGCAGATCTGCATTCCATGGGTCAGTTTATTCAGGATGGTTCCAGAATTCTCTTTGAAACTGTATTGAGCGTAGAAAAATCCAGAGCAGAGGTTGTGATCAAAGAAGAGCCGACAGATCTGGACGGACTGAACTACCTGGCAGGAAAGAATATGGACTTTGTAAATAAGAGTGCGATGAACGGAACTGTTCTGGCTCATACAGACGGAGACGTTCCCAACTTAATCGTCCGGATTCCGGAGCAGAATGAGTTCTATCTTGGCCAGCTGTTCTATCTGTTCGAGTTTGCCTGTGGTGTGAGCGGCTATGTGCTGGGTGTAAATCCCTTCAACCAGCCGGGTGTGGAAGCATATAAGAAAAATATGTTTGCACTGCTTGGAAAACCGGGATATGAAAAAGAGCGGGAAGAGCTGCTGAAAAGACTGTAACAGGTAAGAGGCAGAAATAGATAAGGCCGTCCGGCCGCATAAGAGGTATGGAAAATACAGATTATGCGGCTTTGGGCGGCCTTTTATTCTTCTATGATATGGATTTCCAGGTAGTCAAAGTCGATCTGATCGATAAAATTATCCTGGAAGAAGCGGGTTTTATCTCTTTTCTTAAATTCTGAAATATTGCAGTCCAGCCAGATGGGTTTGCTTAAATCCCACTCGCAGCAGATCTGATCCAGGCAGTTAAAGATCTTGTGCGTCCTTGTGTCGCCGGTCTCATCGCAGATTACAATATCTTTCAACATTCTGTTTTCTTTCCACATTTTTCCCCAGAGACGAAACATAGAAAATCCCTCCTCGTATTTTTAAAATTATGACATTTCTTCTGATTATACACGAATCCCTGTGCTGTGTACAGGAGAAAAAAGTTCAGAAAGTCTTAAGAGTTTTCCAAAGAGAAATAAAAGTCCTCCTGATAATATAATAAAGGACACCACTGGAAAATGAAAAAAAGATAGGGTATACTGATACCGTATACCAAAATGTAAAACAAAAATGACAATGAGGAGCGGAACAATGTATCGGATATTGGTTTGTGATGATGATAAGGAAATTGTGGAGGCAATTGAAATTTATCTGAGCCAGGAAGGCTACGAAGTCCTGAAGGCTTATGATGGGATGCAGGCGCTGCAGGTGCTGGAGAAAGAAGAAGTCCATCTTCTTATCATGGATGTGATGATGCCGCGGCTTGACGGAATCCGGGCGACGCTTAAGATCCGGGAAAAAAGCAGTATTCCAATCATTATTCTCTCGGCAAAGTCCGAGGATGTAGATAAGATTCTGGGGCTGAATATCGGTGCCGACGATTATGTGACCAAGCCTTTCAATCCTCTGGAGCTGGTAGCGCGGGTGAAATCTCAGCTGCGCCGCTATACGAAACTGGGAAATATTCCCGTTCAGGAAGAGATGGCCGTCTACCGCGTGGGAGGACTGGCGATCAACGATGACCTGAAAGAAGTTACGGTGGATGATGAGGCGGTAAAGCTTACGCCTATCGAGTACAATATTCTTCTGCTTCTGGTAAAAAATGCGGGAAAAGTTTTTTCTATTGACCAGATCTATGAGCAGATCTGGAATGAGGAAGCGATCGGCGCGGATAACACAGTGGCGGTTCATATCCGGCATATCCGGGAGAAGATCGAGATCAATCCCAAAGAACCCCGGTATCTGAAGGTTGTGTGGGGAATCGGATATAAGATAGAAAAAATGTAATAAGGAGAGAAAGATGGAACAGAAAAAGTGGGGATGGATTTACCAGAGATGGGCCAAATTTGTCACCGTACTTCTGGTTATAGTCTCATCCGCAGCCTGTATTTTGTTTGGCACGGCGCTCTTATCCGTTTTCGGGAACGGTGTGAGCCTGTCGGAGGTGCAGGAGGGGAGAGACTATGCAGATACGAACCGGGCATCCCGGGAGGCGGAATATTATCTGCGGGCGCTGGAATCTTTTGCGGGGAGTTCCAAGATCTTTGGTGAAGGCGGAGGTTATAATCCGCTGAAGCTGATTGACATTACCAACTGGAAGGCAGCAGAAGAAGAGCAAAATGAAAATACCACGTATACCATGGAACAGCTTCTGGCTATGCTGAGCAATTATCAGTATTCGGAGATCAGGCGGGGACTCGATACCATAGAGTATAACGATTATTACGGGTATGAGGCCAGCTATGATGTGCAGCTGGATGGTTATACATCTGAATTTAAGTATCTGTACAGCGAGGTGCGTCCCTACGAGGCGGAACTGCCTCAGTCCGGAATCAGTCTGGCGGAATATGCCCGGCAAAATGGAGACAGCGTATCTCTGCGGGAACTGTACAGCAAGCTGACAGCTACGGTGGAAGCGGCGCGCAGCTATATGGCCAGTATGTCAGATCTCCAGCGGGAGAGTAATGTGTGCTATTTTATGGAAAATACAGACACGGGGGAGATACTGACAAATGTGGAAGGATGGACCCAGTGGGATCAGGCGGCTGCTCAGGCGGCAGGATGGGAAAATGGCTGTATCTTCCAGAGAGTGAACGGGGTTTTCCAGCTGGATCCCCGTCAGAAAGAGATCCGCATTACCCCGGAATACAGTGAATTTCTGCTGAGTAACATTATTTTGGGGAAAAATGAGCGGGGCGTAGTCTCTATCAATATCAATTATCCTGTTAAGGATGAGCTGAGAACAAACATGGAATTTTATGAGAAAGTAATGCCATGGACCAAAGTATTTCTGGCAGGCTTCTGTGTGGCGCTGGTGCTGCTGATCGCATTCTGGATTCTGGCCGGTGTTCAGGCCGGAAAACAGAGAGAGAAGGACGGCATTATTCTGAGAAGGATAGACCGTCTGCCCACGGAACTGGAAGTGGTGGGTTTCTTCCTGCTGGCCTGTATTCCGATCGCGGCGATGACCGGCTCGGAAGGGTTCTATGAGGCGAACAGCATGGCAGCCGCCGCTGCGTTTGTCGCGGCGATGTCGGTACTTCTGACAATCATAATCCTGGATGGATATTTAAGTCTTGTGCGCCGGATCAAAGCGCACAATCTCTGGGAGAACAGCCTGCTTCGCGTGATCGTGCACAGCTGTCAGAAACTTTATGAGGCAAGGACGGCTTCCGGAAAGGTAATCCTCTCTTTTTGCGCCCTGATTTTCTTTAATCTGATGATGGCGGGGATGATGAGCGGATTTGGTCTTCTGCTGGCGCTTATGACAGATCTGATCGTGCTTTTATATCTGGTCAGAGAGTCTGCCGGGAGACAGACGATCAAAGAGGGGCTGGCGCGGATCTCAGACGGAGATCTGAATTATAAGATTGCGCTGACGGATCTGAAGGGAGATAATCTGGAGATGGCGGAGGCGGTGAATCATGTGGGAGAAGGACTGCAGAATGCGGTTCAGAAGAGCATGAAGAGTGAGAGACTGAAGGCAGATCTGATCACAAATGTGTCGCATGATATCAAAACGCCGCTGACTTCTATTATTAATTATGTAGATCTTCTGAAAAGAGAAGAGATTCAAAATGAGAAAGCCCAGGATTATATCAGGATCCTGGATCGAAAATCCCAGCGGCTGAAGCAGCTGACGGAAGATCTGGTGGAAGCGTCCAAAGTAAGTTCCGGAAATGTGACTCTGGAAATGCAGAATCTGAATTTTAATGAGCTGATCCAACAGACAAATGGAGAGTTTGCAGAACAGTTTGAAGCAAGAAATCTGGAACTGGTCTGCCATCTGCCGGAGGAAGGCCTGGTGGTATATGCTGATGGACGCCGGATCTGGAGGGTAATTGAAAATCTGTACCGCAACGTGGCCAAATATGCCATGCCGGGAACGAGAGTCTATGTGGATGTCTTTGAGAAAGATCACAGGGTATTTTTTACGATTAAGAATATTTCGGAGTATCCGCTGAATATTGCGGCAGATGAACTGACAGAGCGCTTCATACGGGGAGACGTGTCCAGAAGTACAGAGGGAAGCGGGCTGGGACTTTCGATTGCGAAGAATCTGGCAATCCTGCAGAAGGGAACGTTTGATATTTATCTGGACGGCGATCTGTTTAAGGTAATTGTTTCTTTTGCAAGAGTGGAACCAAAGAGAGAAAAAGTAATTTAAGAGAAAAACGGGCCAGTCTGCGGCCGGGG
>OIZR01000970.1_pt1 | contig 15897 bp, 9 predicted proteins | sample 1588591 | NCBI WGS metagenome assembly OIZR01 (sample SAMN03283249) | human gut metagenome | biome: human-associated habitat; material: feces | host: Homo sapiens | place: USA | collected 2013 | reverse complement strand
ACAACCTCAGCTTCGTAGCCGACATCTCCACACGCATCCTGCTGCTCGAAAAAGGGCTCATCGTGAAAGACCTGCCCAACGCAGACGGTGCAGCCAAAGCCGAACTCAACGAGTATTTCGGCATGGAAAACGAGGAGAAGCCGGCCGACACGGCCTGATATAGGCTCAGTCGATGTTGAGTGGGGGAGACTTCCCCAAGGGCGTAGGCGGCAGACAGGGAGATGGCGAATGTGTTGGGGGAAGTCATGTTTCGCGGCAGAATGGTTGTCAAACTATTTATTCATTTTCAGCCTCTCTGCTTGCGATATTCGCAACGAACAGCCCGCCCGGCCGCAAATAGGCGATTTTGGCGACACTTTTAAGACATTGACAATCAGCCAGTTGAATTTTATTGACACATGCTTTATCCCCAAAATGGGTCTGAAAGAGCCCGAACAGACTTGCAAAAGGGCCACAGTTGAAGCGCAACTGTGCCCCTTTCGGCGTGCAACTAATCCTTGAAAAGGAAGAAAAGTAGAAGTTGGTGTAAACTGACTGATAATGAGCAAGAAATGGAGTTATTTGCATAATACTGCACAATTCGTAAAGAGTAGGAATATGCAGATTTAGGCAGAAGTTCAGTTACCAAAGCGTTACCCGATTTCGTCATAGGTAACGATGAAGTAATGTTCGGTAACTGAATTATTTTCGCTCGTGTGGCTGTTGCTGCGGTCGGCAGTTTTCTGCATAAGTGAGGAACGCTTTAATTCGGGTAACTTTGCCCATAAAAATTAAAGCGTATGAAACAAGAGAAAATGAAGGTGTTGCTCTACCTCAAAAAGAGCAGTCTTGACAAGTCGGGCAAGGCTCCCATCATGGGACGTATTACACTTGGAAGGAGTATTGCACAGTTCAGTTGTAAACTCTCCTGCAACCCCGACTTGTGGAATCCACGAGAGAGTCGAATGGACGGCAAGAGTCGTGAGGCAGTGGAGATAAACGGTAAATTGGAAAATCTACTGTTGTCTGTTCAGTCGGCTTATCAATCTCTGCTATCCAAAGGTTGCCCATTTGATGCAGCCGATGTGAAAGAGCTGTTTCAAGGGAGCGTACAGACACGATGCATGCTCATTGAAAGGCTGGATATGCTCATTAAGGAGAAGGAAAGCCATGTTGGTATAGACATCAAGGAAGGAGCCATACACGGATATCACTCTACCCGAATTCATTTGCAGAAGTTTATTCAACGGAAATACAAGGTAACAGACTTGGCTTTCTCACAGCTCACAGAGAACTTTATCTATGAGTTTGGGCAGTATTTCTTAGGTGAGTGCGGTTTTCAAGAAAGCACATTCTATAATGCAGCCACGCATTTGAAGACGGTATGCAGGTTGGCTTACCGTAAGAGATTGGCTGATGTACTTCTATTTGACAAAGCCAAAATCTGCAAGGGCGGCAAGAGACTGCCCAAAGCATTGGACAAGGAAGCATTAGACAAATTGAAGGCTCTCAACTTTGAGGACTTGGAGGAGGATATGGAAACGGCAAGGGATATTTTCCTCTTTGCCTGTCATACAGGTGCTGCTTATTGTGATTTGATGGGACTTGGCAAGAAGCATCTTTTCCGTGATGACGAGGGAAGTTTATGGTTGAAGTTCAACCGCCACAAGACAGGTGTGCCTTGTCGTGTCAAACTGCTGCCCGAAGCCATAAGGCTGATGGAGAAGCTACACAGCGACGGAAGGGAAACATTGCTCCCTTTCATGGGATATGCCAACTACCAATCATACTTGAAAGCCCTACGGCTTCGTGTGGGTATCTCGTTTCCCTTTACTACACATACGGCAAGACACACCTTTGCCACGCTTATCACGCTTGAGCAAGGAGTGCCAATAGAAACGGTGAGCAAGATGCTCGGACATAGCAACGTAAGTATGACCGAGCGTTATGCAAAGGTTACACCCCAAAAACTCTTTGAGGAATTTAATTGTTTCATTTCTTTCACGGAGGATATGCAGATGAGTATTTAGCAATAGACATATTAAAACTAAAATCATTATGAGAAGTACATTCAAGATACTGTTCTATATCAACAGACAGAAAACTAAGACAGATGGCAATACCGCCATTCTCTGCCGTATCACCATCGATGGAAAGAACACAACTATTAGCACAGGCGAAGAGTGCAATCCCTCCGAGTGGAACACCAAACAGGGTTTGACAACCAATAGGAAGACCAACCAAAGAATCAATGAGTTCAGGGAATTAGTAGAGAAAACCTATCGGGACATACTGACGAGGGAAGGAGTGGTAAGTGTGGAACTTATCAAGAACCGTTTGCAAGGCATTGCCACTAACCCCACCACGCTCCTTGCAATGAGCAAGGCGGAACTGCAAGCCGTCAAGGAAAGCGTTGGAAAGTCAAGGGCAGAGGGGACTTATCTAAACCTTTACTATTCTGATAGAAATCTCCGAGAATTTATCGAAAACAAAGGAGTACAAGACATATCTATCGCCACCATTACGGAGAGTTTGTTCGAGGAATACCGCTTCTTCCTTAAAAAGCATAGGCTGAAGTTATCTACTATCAACAATAATCTCTGTTGGTTGAGTAGACTGATGTTCCGTGCGGTCAGCAAGAGGATTATCCGCTGCAATCCCTTTGAGAATGCCAAGTATGAGAAGGAGGAAAAGAAAATACGCTTTCTACAAAAGAGCGATGTAATGAAACTTATGGCAATGAGGATGAACGACAGGGAAACAGAGTTGGCACGGCTGATGTTTGTCTTTTCCTGCTTTACAGGGTTGGCAATTGCCGATATGGAAAATTTAGAATACAGCCATATCCAAACAGCAGCAGACGGACAGAGGTATATACGCAAGGAGCGTCAGAAGACAAAGGTTGAGTTTGTCGTACCGTTACATCCCATAGCTGAAACTATCATCAGCCATTGCAGGAATTCGCAGGCAGGAAACGAAGAACAGCAGGCGGTGAAAGAAAAAGGCGACAGCCTTGTCTTTCAACTTCATTGCAGCCGTAGCGTGATGGGCAAGAACCTGAGCATCGTGGGTAAGGCTTGCGGTATCCGTCAAAGACTTTCCTACCACATGGCTCGCCACACCTTCGGTACGATGAGTCTGAACGCAGGTATCCCTATCGAGAGTATAGCCAAGATGATGGGACACGCCTCCATATCAAGCACGCAGATTTATGCGCAGGTAACGGACAACAAGATTTCGGAGGATATGGACAGGCTTATAGCCAAGTACAAGGCGAAGGACAAGACTACCGTAAATGCAGATGTGGAAGCAGCGACAGACACAAAGACAATCCCGCTTGTTGTCAATTCAAATGGCAGAAAGGAGGAAACGGCATGAATACGAACTATAAACTAAGAACTATGACTAGCACGGAGAATCATCGCAGTTATTTTGATTGGGGCTGCAATATGCAGATTGTCCGCAAGGGAATCGGAGACATAGCCATGACAGAGGGAGAACTTACAAGGTTCTTCGGAGTAACGTGGAGAAAACTTAATCATGGGTTGCGAACACTTATGAAATCCTACACCTTGCATCCCGATGAGAGGGGTGCAGGTGAAGAGCCTGTTTTCATCAGCGGACAATTGAAAGGCTATGCGCCACTCTATCCGCTTCCTATCATCATTGCCCTGTCCTTTCTGTTGGACAGCACGGAAGCGCATTTGTTCAGAAAGTACGTCTGTCAGAAGTTGCAGAAATCAGCATCCATGATAACACCGATATTCCTGATAGGCAACACGCATAATTGATGATAATACTTCCTTTTTCTTTCACCGATTATATCTTACTACATTACTACAATAAGAGTTAAAGCGGTGAAAGAAAATGGATTACGCCGTAGTTAGGAGATGAAATAACTATTACTACCAATTGGCTACATTCTACTCCTGTAAAATGTATTGTATATAAAGTAATGCAGCAAAAAACTGATTGTAAAACAATTTAAGAATAAAACTTGTGTTTTTTCAAATAGTTTGTTATCTTTGTAAGCAATATATTGTAATGAAATGTCAAACAATGAACAAACAAGCGTTAGGAATCGCTTAAAAATTGTCCTTGTTGAACAGGGAAGAACGAATAGATGGCTTGCAGAGCAATTGGGTAAGACGGAGCATACTGTTTCTCGTTGGTGTCAAAACAAAACACAGCCAACAATTGCCATATTGGGACAAATCGCACAGATTCTGGATGTGGATGTAAGATTATTGATTAAATCAACAAAAGATTAAACCAATGGGAACTAATTTCTTTACGAATGAGAACCAAAATACACTTTTAGAGAAAATAGAAGGTGTTTTCAAATATAAGAAAGTACATTTCTTTGATGTACTTGTTGGCTATTTCCGTGCTTCTGGTTACTTTAAGATTAGGAAGTTTATAGAGCAAACACCGAAGATAAGGTTTCTTGTAGGCATTAATATTGATAAGCTTACGGCTCAAGCTAACCAGCAAGGACTCCTTTTTAATCCGGATGAAGGGCAAGCACAAGAAGAATTCTTTCATGAATTGAAAAAGAACATTCAAGAAGCTCGGTATGATAAGGATGTAGAGGAAGGAATGTGCCAATTTATAAAAGATATCATATCGGGAAAAATAGAAATGCGCATTCATCCTAAACAAAATATACATGCTAAACTTTATATATTTAGGGAGGAGATATATCATCCGCACGGATATGGCTCAGTCATTACAGGTTCAAGTAATTTGACTGATGCTGGGCTTGAAAGGAATTTTGAGTTTAATGTAGAGTTGCGTTATGATGATGATATCCAATTTGCCACAGAAACATTCGAACGTTTGTGGAAAGAGTCTGTAGAGATAGACTTGACGCATATAGAAACGATAAGAAATGAGTCATACTTGAATCCTAACTTCACACCTTATGAAGTATATTTGAAGTTTTTATTGGAATATTTTGGGAAACGTATAGATTCCGATCCTAATTCCTTATCTGAGTTACCAAAAGGTTTTAAGAGACTATCTTATCAAGTTGATGCTGTAAATGACGGGTTTGCCAAGATGATGAAACATAATGGTTTTTTCCTGTCTGATGTCGTCGGATTAGGAAAAACTGTTGTTGCGGCTTTAATAGCTAAGAAATTTTTCTATGCCAATGATTTCCCAGCATACCATTCTCATGCGTTGGTCATCGTCCCACCTGCTTTGCAAGAGAGTTGGGAGGAAACCCTGTCTAAATTCAAGGTAGATAATTACAGGATTGTTACCAATGGAAGTATAAGCAAAATAAAAGACGCGTCTCTCTACGACTTAATCATAGTTGATGAGGCACATAAGTTCCGTACAGACACTGCTTCTATGTATAACGAACTGCAGAAGTTATGCAAGACTCCTTGCTGCCATCGTCATGCGGATGGAACCTTATATAGTAAGAAAGTAATTCTCGTCTCAGCAACACCGTTGAACAATAAGCCAGAAGATATAGCCAATCTTGTATATCTGTTTCAGGACTCGAAAGATAGTACACTCGAGGAAGGAAACCTACAACGTTTTTTCAGAGAGCAGATAGACGCTTATAAGAAGGTAAAAGGAGAAAAAGACAGCAGGATCATAGCAATTAAAATTAGAGATATTTACGAGAAGATACGTGTAAAAGTTGTAGAACCATTGATGGTACGTCGCACCCGAACAGACCTTTTAGAGAATGAAGCATACAAGAATGATCTAGATACACAAGGTGTTGCTTTCCCCAAGGTTCATCAGCCACAACCACTATATTATAAATTAGATAAGCAGTTGAACGAACTTTATGACAAGACCATCAAGGTGTTGAGCGACGAGAAGGAGAGTCTGACTTATTTCAGATATCAAGCCATTAAATATCTTAATAAGGAAAAGAAGAAGAAATACAAAAAGGCCGATATGATTTCCGTTCAGTTGGCAAAGATTATGAAAACCTTACTTGTGAAGCGGTTAGATAGTAGTTTTTATGCTTTCAAACAATCACTAAAACGATACTATCAGTCAAACTGTGTCATGCTCAAGATGTTTGAAAATAGAAGGATTTATATTGCGCCTAAGCTAAAGGTAAATGAACTTCTAAGTGAAGGTAAAGAGGAGGAATTGATAAAACTAATTGAACAATCCACTTACAATGATTCCACAATAGATGTCTATACACCAGAAGACTTTGACAAACCTATTTATTTAGATGGGTTGAAACACGATAATGCTATATTGGAAGATTTGGTAACAGAATGGGATAAGATAAACTATGACCCCAAACTGGATGTATTTCTTGACAAACTAAAAAATCAATTGTTTGACAAGTCCATTAATCGTGAGGGGAAATTAGTAGTTTTCTCAGAAAGTAAAGAAACAACAGACTATCTATTGAAAGAGTTAGAAAAACAAGGATATAACAAGGTCTTATCGGTTGAAAGCAGCAACCGTACAGAAAAGATGCCTTTAGTAAGTGCAAACTTCGATGCAAATTATAAAGAACATAAGAAAGATGATTACAACATTGTGCTGACAACAGAGGTTCTGGCTGAAGGTGTCAACTTACATCGAGCCAATGTGGTTGTTAATTATGACACCCCATGGAACTCTACACGTCTAATGCAACGTATTGGACGAGTGAACCGTATAGGGAGTACTGCAAAGGATGTTTATATCTACAATTTCTTCCCTACGAAAGAAGTAAATAATGATATAGAACTTGAAAACAAAGCCAAGATGAAGCTATTTGCTTTTCATGCTGCTCTAGGAGAGGATAGTCAAATATATTCAGAAGAGGAAAATCCAGAGAGTTTTGGCTTGTTTGATAAGAATCTTGAAGAAGAACGTGACGAGAAGTTAGGCTATCTGATGTGGTTAAGAAAGCAAAAGGAGGAGTATCCCGATTTGTTGAGAGCCATAGAGAAAATGCCTTTGCGTGCTCGGGTTGGTAGAATTGCTACTAATGCAGACCAATCAACATTGGTGTTTATTCGTAACGAAAAACGAGATGCTTTCACGCTTATCCATAAAGATGGAAGATTGGAAGAACTTACTTTTCTTGAGGCAGTTAAGATATTTAAGGCTGATGTTGACGAAAAGGCTATTCCGCTACATGAACTTCATTATTCCCAAGTAGGGAAAGCTCTTGATTTCTTTTCGGAGAGAGCTGAGGCAGAAAAGGGGAATACGCTAAAAGTAAACCCAACACAAGGACCTAACGAGAAGAGAGCAATAGCCTATTTGGATAGCTTTCTTACGATTCCAAATATTGATGCAAAGGAGGCAGAGTTAATTCGACAAGCGAAGAGGGCGATTACGACGGGTCGGTTCCAACAGTTGCAACGAAAGGTGAACAAACTTAAAACTACAACAAAGAAAACCCCTGTTAAGCGGTCTGTTCTTCTTGAACAGATGATACAAATCCTGTCATCTTATCCTTTGGTAACAGGGCAAAACACGGCTCCTGTTAATGTTACGGTAGATGGGCAGCAACGGAGAGAATTGTTTAATCCTGAAGTTATCATTTCTGAAAGCTTCTGTTCTTGATGGAGTATGAATGAGACAAATCGTATAGAATACAAGCTATGGCTTACCCCTGATTTGGATATAGAGAAGGAAGTGATAGCTTTTCTGAACTACAAGGAAGGTGGCTACATATATATAGGTGTAGATAAAGATGGAAATACAGTAGGAGTAGATGATGTAGATACTTGTATGTTACAGCTAAAGGATCGTATCAAAAATAATATCTCACCCTCAGTTATGGGGCTTTTTGATATATCAGAAGAAGAACGGAACGGCTGTCCCATTGTAAAGATAACGATTGCAAGTGGCATTGAGAAACCTTATTTCAAGTCCAAGTATGGTATGACTTCCAAAGGGACATTCATTCGGATAGGTACTTCTGCTGAGCCTATGCAGCAACAGCAAATTGACAGACTGTTTGCGATGCGAACACGAAACTCCATTGGAAAGATTATCTCTAACAGACAGGATTTATCTTTCGAACAGCTTCGTATTTATTATGACGAGCGAGGCAAACGACTTAACGATAACTTCAAACGTAGCTTGGAACTGTTGACAGAGAATGATAAGCTTAACTATGTTGCATATTTGTTAGCTGATGAGAATAACATCTCTATAAAACTTGCTAAATACTCAAGCCTTGACAGATGCGAACTAATAGAAAATAATGAATATGGATACTGTTCGTTAATTAAGGCAACAAAGAGTATCTTGGCAAAATTAGATATAGAGAATAAAGTCTTTGCAACTATCACACCTGCAGAACGCACAGAGTATCCTTTATGGGATAAGATAGCTTTGCGTGAAGCAGTTGTCAATGCCATTGTACATAATGACTATTCATTTGAGGTGCCACCCAAGTTTGAAATCTTCCCAGATCGCATTGAGATTACGTCTGCGGGACGGTTGCCAGAGTCATTGAGTCGTGAAGAATTCTTTAATGGCATTTCCATTCCACGCAATAAAGAGTTAATGCGTGTCTATAGAGACCTGGAGTTAGTAGAGTCTTTGGGATCTGGAGTTCCTCGCATACTCAGAGCCTATGGTGCAGAGTGCTTCGTCTTTACAGACAACTTTATACGTATTACTTTCCCAATCTCTAAGAAGTATCAACGACAGAATACAACTAATGAAGTGGAAGAGAGTGTACAAGTTAGTATGCAACTTAAGTCTTTGATAATCAGCATAAATAAGCAGATACTGTCTGTTGATGAGATACTGCAAGTGTATAAGCAAGTGTATAAGCAAGTATATAAGTCTCATTGGTATTTCAAAAAGAAATTTATTCTCCCAGCTATGCAGCGAGGCTGGATAGAGATGCAGTATCCTGACAAGCCCAATCATCCTCAACAAAAGTATAAACTTACAGAGAAAGGGTTGCTATTGCTTAATACTATTATTCAACAAAACGAACAAAAATAAAGAAGATATATGGAAAAGACTGAACTAAGAAATAAATTGAAAGAGAATTTCAATCTTGAAACGTGGAAAAACATTCTTGGCAAAATGTTTCATAAGATTGACTATCTTTCTGTTCCGAACTCGATAGAAGACAAGTCCGTAAGAAATGGCGGACAAATAGGAACTATACATCTTGATGATAATCACTCTTTGGCCCTTTTTGTGATAGAGGTTGCCGATAACAAAGACATAGCACGCAACAGGAAAGGGCTACGTGATATAGCTGCAAAATATATTGACCAAGACATTAACCATGGTGTATTGGTTTTCTATTATTCGAAAAAACAGATTGATTATCGTCTCACCTTTATTTCAAAAACTACTGTGCTCAATGAAGCAGGAGAGTTTCAAACAAAGGAAACAGCCTCTAAACGCTATACATTTCTACTAGGTGGCAACGAACCATGTACTACCGCTGCTATACGTTTATATGAGTTGGTAAAGAAAGAAAATGTATTGTTATCAGATGTTACAGATGCCTTCTCCGTAGAACGACTCAACAAGGACTTCTTCAAAGGGTATAAAGAACGCTATAAGAAATTCTGTGATTTCCTTACAGGAAACGCAAAGGATAATCGCGACTATGTGAAAAAACTACTTGGTCGCCTTGTATTCCTGCAATTCTTGCAGAAGAAAGGTTGGATGGGTGTACCTGCAGGCAGTGATGCATGGGAAGGTGGAGACAAGGCATATATGCAGAATCTTGTCGAGCGTTATAAAGACAACGACAGATTGTTGAGTGATGTGTTAGAGCCATTGTTCTTTAATACGCTCAATGAAGCCAGACCTGATGATATTGCCGACTCTCGTCTTGGAGAGAATATCAAGATTCCTTATCTGAATGGTGGTCTTTTCGACAGAGATTCATTGGATAAAAAGAATATAGACTTTCCTTATGCGTATTTCCAGGAATTGATGGAGTTCTTCTCAGAATACAATTTTACCATCGATGAAAACGACCCTGATGATGCTGAGGTTGGTATCGACCCTGAGATGTTAGGGCATATTTTCGAGAATCTGTTGGAAGACAACAAAGACAAAGGAGCTTTCTATACGCCAAAGGAAATAGTCCAGTATATGTGCCGTGAAACCATTGTGCAGTATCTGAAGTCTCATGTCGATGAACAGTTATATTCAGCTCTTGAAGCCCTAATAAAGAATGGAGTTGTTAATGCGGAACTTCAAAATAAGAAAACAGCCAACGTAATATACAATCTACTTAGAACTGTCAAGGTGTGCGACCCTGCTATTGGTTCGGGTGCTTTTCCTATGGGGATACTCAATGTACTCTATCATGCTCGTATGCAACTCTACGGTTTTCTCAAGTCCACCGAAGATTTCTCTCATGCAAAGGTGAAACGAGATATTATACAGAATAATATCTTTGGAGTAGATATAGAACAAGGTGCAGTAGATATAGCCCGCCTCCGCTTTTGGCTGGCTTTGGTGGTCGATGAAACGATGCCACAACCATTGCCCAACCTTGATTATAAGATAATGTGTGGAAATTCACTCACCTATCGTTATCCAATGGATATACAGATTGATGATGTGCTTGTGGAATATAATCAGAATGTTTCTGAAAATCAACAACTATCATTGGAATTATACAAGAGTATGGTCTATAAATATACAAATACTTCCGACCATACGCGAAAGGCTGAATTCAAAGCAATAATAGAAAAGGTTAAACAGACGTTTAAATATAAACTCACAGACAGAGAACTCTTAAAGATAAAAAGATTAAAAAAACAGTTAGCAGACTATGACTCTCCAATGTTGTTTGAATTATCAAAAGCAGAAAAGCAAAAAGTAAAAGTATTAAAGAAACAATTAAATACCATTCTCAAGAAGCAAACCGATATAGAGAATAGTAAAATTTATGAGAACGCTTTTGAGTGGCGATTTGAGTTCCCCGCTTTATTGGACGACATTGGTACCTTCACTGGATTTGACGTGATTATAGGAAATCCTCCTTACGGGGCAAAACTTACGACATTCGAAAAACAAATGTTCAAGGATAAATATGCCGATGTGCACATGCGAACGCCAGAAACATTTTGCTATTTCACTTCGCTTGCTTTTAACTTGTGTAAGCAGGAAAGGGCAGTTGTGTCTTATATTGTCCCCAACAACATCTTATTTCAAAATGAGAATGAGAAAACTCGAAGGTTGCTTGCCGAGGAACACACGTTAGTGCGCGCCATTAATCTTGGAGACAATACATTTGAAAATGCAGATGTTCCAACCTGTATTTTTGTGGCAAACACAGAGAAAACAGTTAATTATAATATTGCTTATTCCGATTATCGTCAATTTAATGTAAAGAACATTAAGTGGGATGAAAAGATTGAAGATATCAGTATTGAAAAGCAAAAATCCGTTCCAGCAATGGTTATAGGAATGTCAAATAGCGATATAAACATTTTAGATAGTATCAGGTCCCATGGAGTTACTATTGATGCAATAGCCGAAGAGATGGCAAGTGGTATTTCCACGGGTGGAGATAAGATATTTAGGATTACTAAAGATGTGGCTATTGAGCGAGAATTTGAAATTACTGCATTGCGAAAGATATTAGTAGGCTCAGAGATAGAGAAGTATAATTTAGTAGATACTAATAATTTGATTATATATTCTACAAAGCAAGCAGATATTCCACAATATCCTAATATATACAAATATTTGCAACAGTTTGAAGAGCAACTTTCTAAAAAACGTGAAACCCAAAAAGGGGTTTTACCGTGGTGGTGTCTTCATTGGCCACGCTATGTAAATCTTTTTACCGAACCAAAAATAATTATGCGCCAAACTTCAGATTGCATCCGTTGTGTTTATGATGAAGAGGGGTATTTTGTTCTAAATAGCATACTTGTTTTTAAGAAGAATACGGAATTTTTCACATATAAATATATTGCAACTGTTCTTAATTCTTGTGTAACAGACTATATGTATAAAAAGCTGACCCAAGAAGAAGGAAGAACTTTTGCGGAGGTAAAACCTGCCAATGTAAGGAAACTATACATACCAAAAGCAGAGAATAAGGAACAGGAATTACTGGAAACGCTCTATGATTATATGGCGTTTTTAAAAAATGTAGATTCTGCACAAGTAGATAAGGCTATTGGGAATGAATTCGTAGGAGAGTTTTTTCAACAGATTATAGACGGTTGTGTTTACGAACTTTTCTTCGGAGAACATATGCAGGAACGAGACATAAATATCATAGAGTATCTATTTGAGTATATTAAACCTTTTAATGACCTATCAGAAGAATCTATCATTACAACTATCAGCAAAGCATTTGATACTCTTTATAAATCAGATAATCCCGTGCGGACAAGACTGTCACTTTTCGTTTCACGGAGTCCGGAGATTCTGAAAATAATTATTCAACATTAATACTTAATATCCTAAAGATGGCTTCGATTTCTAAAATAACAATTAATGGATTTAAGGCTTTTCCAAAAGAATTTAATCTGAATCTTGATGGGAAAAACTTATTAATGTACGGTGAGAATGGAAGTGGCAAATCCTCTATCTATTATGCCTTACATGCACTGTTGCAAAGTCAATGTCATGAAATTCAAAAGTATTTCAATAAAAACTCAGACGAGTGTATTGTAAATACCATGACTGCAACGCCGGTTCCAAAAGTTTCTGTGAAATTTGAAAATAGTGATATTACTTATAACATTTCTGAGAATGGTTACGAGGAGGCTATTCAACAACCAACTTCACCTATCAAGGATTTAAACGGTAAATGTGTGTTCATCAATCACAAGTTTCTTTTTAACTTCTTCAGTTTCAGAAATTCTCAATATATAGATTTGTTTCCTGTATTTATCAAGGATATTCTTCCGTTTACCCTAACAACGGATAAATCCAGATATATTTCTCAAATCTATGATGAAATCAATATTGGTATTCAGCGGAAAGGAAAAGGCAAACTAATTGCCTATGATTATAAGAATAAGATTAAGAAATTTAATAATGAAGTTAAATATATTATTGATTACATAAACACGAACGCACCACGAACTGCAACAAAAATATATAATGACTTTTTTAGAGATTCTGGAGCCCCAAATCTTAGAATAATATTGAATTATTTAGATAATAAAGATGAAATTATTCAAAATAATAATTCTTATTGGCTTCGTTTAGGGTATAGGTATGAAGAAGAAAAAATTGCAGGAAAATTGCAAAAAGTAAAAATCAGTAATAGATTGGAAATATTGAATCCTGTAATAACCTTGTCCATAGATGAAGACAAGGAAGATGGATCTTTTACCCCAATTGCTAAACCTCAAAGTTATTTTAATGAGGCTAAACTAACAGCAATCGTTCTCTCTATTCGCTTTTCATTATTAGATACAATTACTGCCCAAGATGGTCGTTTTCTAGCTCTTGATGATATGCTTATCAGTCTTGATATGAGCAATCGTATGAAAGTGATTAGATATTTATTAGATGATGTTGCTGATAAATATAAAATATATTTATTTACACATGATAGACTATTTTATCATACTCTAAAACGGATAATAGAAACACAATATTCTAAAGATGAATGGAATTTTGGTGGATTATATCTAAATGATTTAGATTCACCCCTGAAACCAGAATTTATGCCAGAAACAACGTCTAAGATAAAAGATGCACATGAGGCATATAAAAGACATGACTATTTTAGATGTGGAACATTATTGCGACAATTGTGTGAGCAGTGCTTAAAGGAGTTACTTCCTGATTCATATAGGATAATAGAGAATATACAAACAGGTTTGACAGAAAATAAAAGTCTTGACCAACAAATTCTCTCGTTAGAAGAATTTTGTTGTAAAGAAAAAATTGATTATGCCCCCTTTAAGGATTTGAAAATCTATAAGGATTTGTTTATGAATGCAACTGCTCATAATGATATAACTTCGCCTTTTTATAGAAATGAAATAAAAAGATGTTTGCATGCTATAGAAGTTCTTTCCCAAATAAAGAGATCAGAAAGTATAAATTGTGAGAAAGACCTGTCTTTCTCTGTGGTTGATTCCACAAATAAAAAATACACAGTCAGAATAAGACGTAGAGATGACTTGAAATTTATAGAGTATAATGGTGATAAAAAACTTTCGTATTTTTGTAAATGTACGGTCAAAAAAATTATTTCAAATTTAGGAGACGAAAACGTAGATGAAGGTTTTGATTCAATATATCAAGCCTATAACCATATCTGTAATAAACTGCAAATACAAGATAAAAAATCTCTTTTAGATATTTTGGAAGATAGAAGTGGTCTAATAATATCTCATAAAGGTTAACATAGCGCTTATAGTGTAAAGAAATTAATAAGTATGAAGATAGAAATTAACACTATAGACATATCAGATAAGATAAAAGACTTTGCACAATACCTCCAGACTACAGATAGGATTATTCTGTCTGCTAAGTTTGGAGATGGGAAGACTTATTTGCTGAACGAATTGAGGAACAACTTGAAAGAGGAATATGAATTCTTTACAATCTATCCGATAAACTATTCTGTTGCCAAAAATGAAGACGTGTTTGAATATATCAAACGAGATATCATTATACAATTGCAAGAAAGAGGCTTCCTTGATAATATTGATATGGAAGCTTTATTTGACTCTATCTTCTGTTTTGAAGACTTGGTATCTGTAGTTTCTTTTCTTCTTTCATTTGTTCCAATGGGTGAATTTTATAATAGAATTTTTAATAAATTCTGTGAGAAAAAGAAATTATATAAAGAAAAGAAACATACATCTGATAAGTATTTGGCAGAATTTGCTAATACGAAAGGTAGTATTTATGAGGAGGATGGATATACCAAACTGATAAGAAATGCCATTGAATGGATAAGTTATGACCATGCAACGAATGGCGCAGATTGGAAAAGGAAAAAGCCTGTCTTGATAATAGAAGACTTAGACCGCTTAGATCCCAAGCACCTTTTCAGAATACTCAATGTTATCAGTGCGCACATAGATAATCCTTCATCTCCCGACAAGGTTGGTAACAAATTTGGATTTCATAACATAGTGTTGGTAATGGATTATGATACTACGAAGCACATATTCCAGCATTTCTATGGCGAGGAGGCTTGTTATGAAGGATATATGAGTAAGTTCCTTTCTCGTGAACCGTTCAGATATAGTATATTGCCTTATATGGTAAAGGAAATTAAAAGTAAACTAGCAGAATCATTGGAAATACCTAATCATTTGCCAACATATACAAATTTCATGGCAAAATTGCACAAGGCTTCTCTTCGTGATTTGAAGAAATTAGCAACGTTTGATACATTCGACCGTCTGCAGTCTGATACTTTTAGTTTCAAGCAGTTTCACTTTGCAACATCATTACCCATATTTCAGTTAATTATTTATATGGTAGAGTGTGGCATGTCAATTAACCAAATAACACAGGATTTACAATTTACAACAAGACGTTACGAAAACATAAGGGAAAAAGACGAGTATGAAAGGGAATATGTTAAACTAATGTTCCCTTTGTATAAAATGGCATATGAAGATAAACGCTCAATACAGATAGATGATACTAATTATAGAATAGAAGGCGATTTCTCAGAAGTGATTTCTAAGATAGACGTTCATGTTTATGATTATGTGGATCGAGATGCTATGGAGTTGTTGAGAGATACGAATTTTGTAAATCACTTCCAGTTCTTACTGGATAAACTTTCTAAATGTATAAATTTGTCGGCTTTGCATAAATAGAAACGAACATTATTTCTATAACCGACAATAACAATGTTTGATATAGTTCATTCACGTATGGTTATTACTATCTATAACTTACATGGGAAGAAAAATGGTTCAATGAAATTATACTATTCTGAGAGTGTAAATTAAACTGTGTCAGGCTACAATTAAAAGTAGTTTAACACAGTTT
>OIZR01000961.1_pt1 | contig 16095 bp, 14 predicted proteins | sample 1588591 | NCBI WGS metagenome assembly OIZR01 (sample SAMN03283249) | human gut metagenome | biome: human-associated habitat; material: feces | host: Homo sapiens | place: USA | collected 2013 | reverse complement strand
CCTCTGGCGGCCCCCGCTGGCATTAGATGACGAACTGCTCCAGATAGCGCTTGGACAGGCGCAGGGAGTCCAGGATGCGCTCCCGGCTGCCCTCGAAGGCCCGGTCCTCCACCTCGATGCAGGTGTATCCGCTGTAGCCGATGTCGGTGAGGGCGGAGACGTACTTGGCCCAGTTCACGTCGCCCAGGCCGGGCAGCTTGGGCTCCATGTACTGCAGGGGGTAGGCCATGACGCCCACCCGAGCCAGCTTCTCGGGGTAGAGCTTGATGTCCTTGTAGTGGACGTGGAAGATGCGGTCCTTGAACTCGTACAGGGGGCGGATGTAGTCCATCTGCTGCCAGATGAAGTGGCTGGGATCGTAGTTGATGCCGAAGTTGGGGCTGGGGAGGATTTCGAAGCACCGGCGCCAGATGTCGGGGGTGGTGAAGAGGTTCTGGCCGCCGGGCCAGTTGGTGGCGTCGAACCACATGGGGCAGTTCTCGATGGCCACCTTGACGTGGTGCTCCTCGGCAAAGGCGACGATGGGGGGCCAGATCTCCCGGAACAGCTCCAGGTTTTCCTCCACGGTCTTGTGGGTGGCCCGGCCCACGAAGGTGGTGACCATACCCACGCCCAGCTTCTCGCTGGCCAGGATGACCTTTTTCAGGTGGGCGATATTGGCCGCCCGCTTCTCCAGATCCTCGTCCATGGTGTTGGGGTAAAAGGCCAGGGAGGAGAGCTCCACGCCCCGCTCCTTGCAGTAGCCCAGGATATAGGCGGCCTTCTCGTCGGTGAGGCCGTCCACGTCGATGTGGCTCACCCCGGCGTAGCGGCGCTCGGCCTTGCCGGAGGGCCAGCAGGCCGCCTCCACGCAGGAGAAGCCCAGGTCGCGGGCGGTGTCGATCATCTCCTCAAAGCTCCAGCCGTCCAGGATGGCGCTGACAAAACCAAGTTTCATATTGTGAAAACTCCTTTCGTTAATCCTGGGCGACGGACACCGCCCTGCCTGTCCGGGAGGACTCCAGACAGGCAAACACGGCCCGCATGGCGGTGAGCACCGACTCTCCGGAGATGGCGGGGGGCGTGTTGCCGGTCAGGCAGTCCATGAAGCAGTCGATGACGCCGGAGGCGGTCTGGTTGTCGTTGGTCTGGATGGCCTCCAGCTCGTAGAGCACCTTCTCCCCGCCGGCGGTGATGAGCTTGAGGGAGTAGGCCGGGTCGTCGTAGATGCGCAGGATGCCCTTTGTGCCGTAGAGCACGGTGGAGTTGTCCTCCGCGCCGTAGTAGGTCCAGCTGGCGGTCATGGTGCCGATGGCGCCGCCGCTCATGCGGTAGATGCAGATGGCGTTGTCGTCCACGCCGATGAGCTGCCCGTCGGCCCCCCGCTTGTCCAGGGTGGTCACCTTGGCGGTGGCCTCCACCACGGTCTGGCCCAGCAGGTACTGGATGAGGTCAGTCTTGTGGATGCCCAGGTCGGCCATGGCGCCCATGGCGGCCTTACTCTTGTCGAAGAACCAGGTGTTCTTGCCCGGATCCACGCTCCAGGTCTCGGGGCCGCCGTGGCCGAAGGTGGTGCGGAAGGTGAGAATGTCCCCCAGCACCCCGTCCGCCACCAACTGGCGGGCCTTCTGGTGGGCCTTTGTCAGGCGCTGGTTCTGGCCGATCATGAGGAACCTGCCGCTCTCCCGGGCGGCGGCGGCCATGGCCTCGCAGTCGGCCAAGGTGGTGGCCATGGGCTTCTCGCAGAGCACATGCTTGCCCGCCCTCAGGGCGGCGATGGTCAGCTCCGCGTGGGCGGTGTTGGCCGCGCAGATGCTCACCGCGTCGATGGCCGGGTCGGTCAGCAGCGCCTCCCAGGTGGGGTAGGCCTGGCCGCCCCACTGCTCCGCCAGGGCCTGGGCCCGCTCCTGGTTGAGGTCGTAGTACCCGGCCAGCCGGGCCGCGGGGTGGGCGGCGTACTCGGGGATGTGGCGCACCTGGGCAATCTTGCCGCAGCCGATGATGCCGATGTTGAACATAGATGAAGGCTCCTTTCTCTTACGCGTCGGCTTCCTTTTTCTGGAGCAGCACGGCGACGATGACGATGACGCCCTTGCAGGCCTCCCGCAGGAAGGGGGGTACGCCGAAGAGGGTCAGCAGGTTGTTCATCACGCCGATGATGAGCATGCCCAATACGGTGCCCACGATGGAACCCTTGCCGCCGGACATGCTGGTGCCGCCCACGATGACGGCGGCGATGGCGTCCATCTCATAGCCGCTGCCGGCGCTGGCGTAGTCCATGGAGCCGATGCGGGAGACCTGGATGATGGCGGCGATGGCCACCAGCATGCCGGTGAGCATGTAGATGCGGCGCTTGACCTTGTTGACGTTGATGCCGGACAGGCGGGCGGTGCGGATGTTGGAGCCCACGGCGAACACATGGCGGCCGAAGGTGGTGCGCTTGGACACCACATAGAGGACGGCGGCGATGGCCAGCCAGTAGAGGATGGGCATGATGTAGAAGCTGCCGATTTTCAGATTGGCGATCTGGAGGAAGCCCTTGGGCACGGAGGGGTTGGCGTGCTGGGTCAGGTGCTGGGTGACGGAGCGGAAGATCTGCATGGTGCCCAGGGTGGCGATGAAGGGGGGCAGCTTGCCGTGGGCGATGAGCACGCCGTTGAGCCAGCCCAGCAGCGCGCCGAAGACCAGGCCCACGGCGATGGCGATGATGTAGGCGGGCACGCCGGTGATGCCCATGCCGGCCAGCAGGCCGGTGGCGCTGCCGTCCACCACCATCATGACCATGGCGCCCACGGCCACCAGGGTGGAGCCGACGGACAGATCAATGCCGCCGGAGATGATGACGAAGGTCATGCCCAGGGCAATGATGCCCACGGGGGCGTTGTTGCGCAGGATGTTGAGCCAGTTGGTCAGCAGGGAGAGCAGCAGCTCGCCCACGCTGCCCTCGCCGAAGTTGTAGATCATGATGGCGGTCTGGACGACGATCATCAGGATCAGCACCAGGCCGGTGCTGACCAGGGGGTTCTGCTTCCAGGCGGCGACCAGTCCGCCGCCGGAGGATTTCTTTTCCAGTTCTTTCGTTCCCATAGCCGTTACTCCTCTGTATGAATTGCCTGTGCGGAAGGCGCCGCGCCGCCGGTGGCCAGGTGCATGATGGTCTGCTCGTTCATGTCCGCCCCGGAGACCTCACCCTGGAGGGCGCCGTGGTACAGAACCAGGGCGCGGTCGCACACGCGGATGATCTCCTGGGCCTCGCTGGACAGCACCACCACGGCCACGCCCTCCCGGGCCAGACGCAGGATGATGTCGTAGATCTCCTCCTTGGCGCCCACGTCCACGCCCTGGGTGGGGTTGTCCAGAATCAGCACCTTGGGGTGGGCGGACAGCCATTTGGCCAGCACCACCTTCTGCTGGTTGCCGCCGGACAGGCTGGTGATGAGGTCGGTCTTTTTGCCCATCTTGATGTGCAGCTCGCTTACCTGGCGGTCAAACTCCGCGTCCCGGCGGCGCTGGTCGATGAGGCCCCGGCGGGCCAGCCGGGGAAGGGTGACCATGGAGCCGTTCTCCACGATATCCATGTCCTTGATGATGCCGTTCTCCTTGCGGTTGCGGGGGACATAGCCGATGCCCAGCCGGATGGCCTGGGGGGTGGAGGTCACCTTGACGGGCTGACCCTCCACAAAGAGCTGCCCGGTGTAGGGCAGGTCGCCGAAGACGGCCTGGAACAGCTCGCTGCGGCCGTCGCCCAGCAGGCCGGTGACACCCAGCACCTCGCCGGCGTGGACGGTGAAGGAGATGTCCCGGAAGTGGGAGCCGTCGCTCAGGCCCTCGCCCCGGAGGATCTCACCGCCCAGCTCCTTGTCCTGGTGCAGGTTCTCGGTGCGCACGTCGTGGCCCACCATGAACCGGGCCAGGTCGGCGGTGGTCACCTCGGCCACCGGCCCGGCGGCCACCATGTTGCCGTCCCGCAGCACGGTGTACCGGTTGCAGATCTCCATGACCTCCTTGAGCTTGTGGGAGATGAAGACGATGGCCACGTTCTGCTTTTGCAGCATGCGCATCATATCGAACACGCGCTCAATCTCCGGGTCGGTCAGAGAGGTGGTGGGCTCGTCCATGATAATCAGGGACGCCTCCATCATCATGGCGCGTGAAATTTCCACGATTTGTTTGTAGGACGCGTCCAGCTCCCGCACCATGGTGCGGGGATCCAGGTTCAGCTCCAGACGGTCAAAGACCTCCTGGGTCTTTTGAATCATGGTTTTGGCGTCCAACAGGCCGTATTTGGTTTTCAGTTCCCGGCCGATGAACATGTTCTCGTAGATGGCCAGATCGTTGATCAGGCTGAGCTCCTGGTGGATAAAGGCGACTCCCGCGCTGAGGGAGTCCGAGGGGGTGCGGAAGTGGACGGGGGTGCCGTCGATGACGATCTCGCCGGTGTCGGCGGGCAGCACGCCGCCCAGAATGTTCATCAGCGTGGACTTTCCCGCGCCGTTCTCCCCCAGCAGGGCGCAGATCTCCCCGCCCTGAATGGAGAAGTCCACGTGCTTGAGCACGTCGTTGGAACCGAAGGATTTGCAGATGCCGCGCATCTCCAGTGTCATGGGATCACATCCATTTCTGTTCTTTCGGGAAAGGGGCTATGGCTGGTGCCATAGCCCCTTTATCAGCGGGAAATCTGATTAGTAGGGAGAATTCTCGTCCAGGTGGGACTCCACGGTGTCGCGGTCCAGAATGGTGGTGGGGATGATCTTCACGGGGTCCTCGGGGGCGTTGCCGTTCAGAATATCCAGCGCCATGTCCACGGCGTCCTCCACCATGTCGGGGGAGTACAGGGCGGACTGCAGCCAGATGTCCTGGTTCTCGTCGGCCAGCATCATGTTGAACCACTCCTGGGCGCCGCCGCCGCCGGTGATGACCTTGATGTCGGTGCGGCCGGCGTCGCGAATGGCCTGCAGGACGCCGATGGAGGTCTCGTCGTCCATGGAGAAGACGGCGTCAATCTGGGAATTGGCGGTCAGAATGTCCGCCATGTCCGCGAGGCCGGCCTCGCGGGTGAATTCCGTTGCGTACTCGACGAGGTTCATGTCGGGGGCCAGCTCAGCCATGTGCTCGGTGAAGCCCTGCTTGCGCAGCTCGGCCACGGAGCCGGAGGTGGGCACGTCCAGGATGACCACGGTGCCCTCGGTACCGATCTTGTCCACGATGTACTGGGCGCTCTGATAGCCCATGTCGTAGTTGTCGCCGGACACGCGGTACACGCCGTCGGCCTCGATGGCGATGTCGAAGTTCACCACGGTGATGCCCTCGTCAATGGCCTGCTGGATGGGCACCTCCATGCCCTCCCACTGGGGGAAGGCCACGATGGCGTCGGCGCCCCAGGTCTTCAGCTCGTCGAGCTGGGTGGTCATCTCGGCGGCGTCGCCGCTGATCAAAATCTTCTTCTCAATCTTGCCCTCGGCCTCCAGCTCATCGCAGCGCTTTTCGGCGTAGTAGGCCACGCCGGCGGACCAGCCGTGGGTCACCTCGGGGGCCAGGACGCCGATCTTGTAGACCTCGCCCTCAGGCGCGGGGGTGTCGGTGGCGGCGGAGGGGGATCCGGTGTTGGGGGCAGGGGAGGCGGTGTCACCGCCGCCGCCGCCGCAGGCGGCCAGAGACAGGGACATGGCTCCGGCCAGGGTGAGCGCAGCCAGTTTCTTGAACTTCATGCTTGTTTCCTCCTTAATATTGAGATCCGTTTCCTTTATGATCCAACGGCACACCGTGCCGTAGAATCCCGCTCAATGAGGGTGTGGGGGAGATAGACCGCCCGTCCACGGGGCCCGCCCTGAATCTGGGTGAGTAGAAGCTCACCCGCCGTCCGGCCCAGCTCGTAGCAGGGCTGGCGCACGGTGGTCAGCCTGGGGTGGCCCATTACGGCGTACTCCACATCGTCAAACCCCACCACCGACAAGTCCTCCGGCACCCGGAGGCCCAGCTCCCGGGCGGCCTGCACGGCGCCCAGGGCGAGCACGTCGGAGATGCAGAACAGGGCTGTGGGGCGCTCCGGCCGGGCCAGCAGCCGCCGGGCGGCCTCCACGCCGGAGGAAAAGCTGTAATCCCGTCCGGCAAAGGTCTGGTCGTCCTCCCGCGGGGGGATGTTCAGAACGCGCAGCCCGTCCAGATAGCCCTGCCGGCGGGCGATGGTGGACATGAAGTCGTTGTCCGCGCCGACAAAGCCGATGCGCCGGTGGCCCAGCCCGGCCAGGGTGAGCACCACCTCCCGGGCGGCGGCCAGATTGTCCACCGACACATGGCTCACCGCCTGGTTGTCGCAGTATTCGCTGCACTGTACCAGGTGGTAGTGGCGGGCCATGCCGGTCACATGGGGGTCGTCCCGGGCCGGCTCCATCAGAATGGCGCCGTCGGCCCGGCCGTCCTTCAAAAATTCCAGGTAAAGCGCCCGGCGCTCCGCCTCGGCATTGGTGATGCACAGCATGCCGCTGTAGCCGTCCTCGTGGAGCCGGTCCTCCGTCCCGGCGATGATGGGGGCGTAGTAGGGGTTGCTTACGTTTGGTACGATGACCAGTACCACCCGGCTCTCGCCCCGCCGGAGGCTCCGGCCCCACACATTGGGCTGGTAGCCCAGCCGCTCAATGGCCTCCTGCACCCGCACCTGGGTCTCATGGGACACCGAGGGACTGCCGTTGACCACTCTGGAAACAGTAGCGACAGAGACGCCCGCGGTTTTGGCGACCTCCGAAATCGTTGGGGCACGCATCCTGTTTCACCTCTGATGTAATCGTTTACATTTGATGAGGTGAGTATAACATTTTGACCAAATACAGTCAAGACACTTTGCGGACTTTTTGTGATATTCCTTAAAATTGCAAATAATATACAAAATTTGAGTCACTTTTTTGACTTGCAGAGCGGGAGACTCCTGTTGGGCGGGTCGGTCTGGCAGGCGGGAGAAGAGGCTATGCACCCCGGAGCGGAGGGGAGAAAAGTAGTAATTTTTTTTGTGCACTTTGAGAAAGAAATTTTGTATATAGAATAAATAAAACAAAAGGGCGTCCCTCATATCGCATATGATTTCCATATTTGAAATGTTGCAGAAAAAGCTGGTTTTTGGAAAATATTGACCAATTTTTGCGCCTTGAAATGGCGAAAAAAAGGAGTTAATATACAAACGAAAATCAAATATAAATTAGTTTTTCTATATATAGAATGTTTGGGAGATCGCTATGCATCACAAAAAAGAATTGCAGGAATTGATGCGGACCTACAGCTCCATGAAGGCCCTGCAGCTCCTGGTGGCGCTGGCCGACTGCGAGGGGGAGATTTCGCTGGCCCAGCTCTCCGCTGCCACGGGGATTCCGCCCAGCTCCACCCACCGGATTCTCCAGGAGATGCAGCACTGCGGGTTTGTCATCAAGGATGAGGTAAAAAAGTGCTACCGGGCAGGATTTGAGGCGCGCCTGCTGGCCATACAGCTCCAAAAGACAAACTTTCTCTATGAGGCCGCAAGAGGAGAGATGGCCTATCTGAACGATCTGAGCCTGGAGACCATCCACCTCATCGGGGAGGAGGATATGGAGGCCATCTATCTGGCAAAGCTGGGGGCAAAGAGCTCTGTAGGGCTTCACTCGGCGGTGGGCAAACGGATTCCGCTCCACTGTACAGGGGGTGGGAAGGCGATCCTGGCGTGGAAATCCGAGAGCTGGCTGGAGAACTACCTGGCCCATGTGAAACGGGAGCGCTTCACCGGCAAGACCCTGACCGACGCGGAGGATCTGCGGCGGGAGCTGGAGGTGATCCGGATTCAGGGCTACGCAGTGGATAACCACGAGCACCATACGGACGTGGTGTGCATCGCGGCGCCGGTGTTTGATGTGGATAACCAGGTGCTGGCGGCCATCGGAATTGCCGCGCCGGACTATCGCTTCTCCCTGGAAAAGGCGCTGTCCTACTCTGGGGAAATATTGCGGTGTGCGGCCCGCATTACAGAGAAGCTGGGCTGGCACTATCCCATTCGGGTATCGAAAAAGAGAGATGAGGGAGGCAGATTTGCATGAGTGAACCGATGGATCTGATTTATAAGGACCCAAAGTACCCAAGCTCCAAGGTAGTGAACGGCCTGAGCATGGCGGGTCCCCGGGCCCATCTGCGGGGCATGGGTCTGGTCAACGAGGAGTTGGCCAAGCCGTTTATCGGCGTCATCAATACCTATAACGAGATGCATCCCGGGCACATCCACCTCAACCGCATCGGCCAGTTGGTCAAGGACGGCGTGCGGGAGGCGGGAGGCGTCCCATTTGAGGTGAGCACCATCTCCCTCTGCGACGGCTTTTCCCAGGGCCATGTGGGAATGTGCAGCGTGCTGCCCAGCCGCGAGGTGATCGCCGACTCCATCGAGGTCTATGCCGGCGGCCACCAGTTGGACGGCCTGGTGCTCATCGGCGGCTGCGATAAAATTGTGCCGGCCATGATTATGGCGGCACTGCGCATCAACCTCCCCACCGTGCTCGTCACCGGCGGCCCCATGATGCCGGCCGTATACAAGGGGAAGCAGTACGGCACCTATGAGCTGAAGGAGATGGCGGGAAAGCTGACCCGCGGGGAGATCTCCAGGGAGGAGTATGAGTACATGGAGGGGCTGATGTCCCCAACCCCCGGCTCCTGCGCTATGATGGGAACGGCCAATACCATGTCCATCATCGCGGAGGCCATGGGCCTGACGATGCCGGGCAGCGCCTGCGCCCACGCGGTCAGCGGCAAGAAGAACCGGGTAGCCAAGGAGAGCGGCATGGCGGTGGTTCGCCTGGTGGAGGAAGACATCCGGCCCCGGGACATCGTCACCCAGGAGATGCTGGAGCTGGCGGTCCGGGTGGGACTGAGCGTGGGCGGCTCCACCAACATGACGCTGCACATGCCGGCCATCGCCCACGAGGCAAAGCTGCACATGTCTCTGGAGGAGATCGGCCGTCTGTCGGCGGAGACACCCTATCTGGCCAAAATCAAGCCCTCCGGCAGCCATACGATGCTCGATCTGGATCAGGCCGGCGGCGTGGGCGCCGTGATGCGCGAGCTGGACGGACTCATCAACCTGGATCAGATGACCGTTAACGGAAAAACCCACCGCCAGAATGTGGAGCGGGTGGTTGAACACAACCCGGAGGTGATCCGCCCCGTGTCCGACGCCTACAGCGACCACGGCTCCATCACGGTACTCAAGGGCAATCTGGCCCCCGACGGCGCAGTGATCAAGCAGTCGGCCGTGGCGGCGGCCATGCGCAGGCACAGCGGTCCTGCCCGCTGCTTTGAGTGTGAGGAGGATGCCGTCAAGGCCATCTACGGCGGCGCGGTACAGCACGGCGAAGTGCTGGTGATCCGGAACGAAGGCCCCCAGGGCGGCCCCGGCATGCGGGAGATGCTGACCGCCACCGCGGCACTGGTGGGCATGGGCTTTTCTGAGTCGGTGGCGCTGGTGACCGACGGCCGCTTCTCCGGCGCGACCCGCGGCCCCTGCATCGGCCACGTCTCCCCGGAGACCTCCCGCCGCGGCCCCATCGCCATTGTGCAAGACGGCGACCGCATTGGCATCGACATCGATGCCGGGACCCTGCACGTGGACCTCTCCGACGGGGAGATCGCCCGGCGGCTGGCTGAGCTGCCGCCCTATCAGCCCAAGGTTACTGAGGGCTATCTGGCCCGCTACGCCCGCAATGTGGAGCCGGCGGCCAGAGGCGCTATTTTGGACTGACAAAGCGTCAGTCAGGAAAGGAGAGGGACTCCATGTCCAAAATATGCAGTCTGCGCGGTATTTCCGCCCCCCAATTGACCCCCTTTCGGGAGGACGGGAGCATCAACTACGGGGAATACACGCGGCTGACCCAATTTATTACGGATGCAGGAGTACACGGCGTCTTCGTCTGCGGCACCACCGGAGAGTTTGTCAATCTGACGTTGGAGGAGCGGAAAAGGCTCCTGACGGCGGCGGTGGAGGGAGCAGGGCCGGAGAGCTGTATTCTGTTCAACACCACGGCCATGAATCTGGCGGACATGAAGGAGCTGTTTGACTGGGCCAGGCATGAGGGCGCCCACGCGGCGTCGGTCACCGCGCCCTATTACCACAGCTATGACGCCGAGACTCTGACCGCTTACTTCCGCAAGGCCGCGGAGCTGGCGGAGGGGATGCCCCTGTATCTGTATAACATGCCGGGGATGACCCATAACCCCATCACGCCCAAGGTGGTACAGGAGGTGTGCGACACCTGCCCCAACGTGGCGGGCCTGAAGGACAGCAGCATGGATTTCCTGACGTTTCAGGAGTTCCAGTGCCTGGAACTTCCGGAGGGCTTCGAGCTGATTACCGGAAACGACGCCCAGGTGCTCCCCGTCCTTCAGTCCGGAGGAGACGGCGCGATTATCGCCATGGCCAGCGTGTTTCCAAAGCAGTGCCAGCAGCTCTGGGATTGCTACTATGCCGGTGAGCTGGAGCAGGCCCGTCGGATACAGCGGATGCTTCTGAAGCTGCGCGGGCTGGTGCGGAGCGTTATGCCCGTCATGGCCCACAAAAAGATGCTGGAGCTGCAGGGCTTCCACATGGGGCCGGCCCGGTTCCCCTTCCGTGATCTGAGCGGGGAGGAGAGCCGGACAATTGAGGAGGGCCTGGAAAAGCTTCTGGGCCACGTGGGATGACGACCTTCGGCTTCCGCTGGTACGGGCCCGAGGACGCAGTCACGCTGGAACATATCCGCCAGATCCCGCCGGTGACGGAGCTTGTCACCTCGCTCTATCACATCCCGGCCGGAGCGCTGTGGCCGGAGGAGGACATCGCGGCCCGGGCCGCCCGGGCTGCGGCGGCAGGCCTGCACTTCTCGGTGGCGGAGGGATTGCCGGTTCATGAGTCCATCAAACTGGGCGGCCCGGAGCGGGAGCGGTACATCGGACAGTTCGTGGAAAACCTGGAGCGGCTGGCTCGCCATGGGGTGCATACCGTCTGCTATAACTTCATGCCCCTGTTCGGCTGGATTCGTACAGAGCTGGAGCAGCCCCTGCCGGACGGCTCAGCCACCCTGGCCTTTCACCAGGCTGCGCTGGAGCGCATGAACCCGGAGCGGGATGTCTGGACGCTGCCCGGCTGGAACTTTTCCACCCGGCAGGGGGAAATCCGGACGCTGCTGGGCCAGTACGGGGCCTTGGGAGAGGCGGGGCTGTGGAACAACCTGTGCTATTTCCTACAGGCTGTGGCCCCAGAGGCGGAGCGGCTGGGAATACGCCTGGCCATCCACCCGGACGACCCGCCTCTTCCGGTATTTGGCCTGCCCCGGGTGGTATCCACGCTGGAGGATCTGCTCCGCCTGACCGGCGCGGTGGATCTGCCATCCAACGGTGTGACGCTGTGCACCGGCTCCCTGGGCAGCAGCAGGGCCAACGATGTGGTCAAGATTGCAGACCGCCTCTGTGCGGAGGGCAAGATTCCCTTTGTCCACGGGCGGAATATCCGCTGGGAGGGGGAGGAGGACTTCTGTGAGAGCGGACATCTGACCGCCTCGGGAAGCCTGAATATGGCGGCCATTCTGGCGGCCCTGCACCGGAGGGGCTTTGACGGCGTGATACGCGCCGACCACGGCCGGATGGTGTGGGGCGAGCGGGGCCGCCCTGGTTACGGCCTCTACGACCGGGCGATGGGTGTATGCTATCTGGCCGGCCTGTGGGAAGCGCTCTGTTATTCCTGTTAACCCGCCGCCTGTGCGGCAAAAATCATAAGAAGAAAAGAGGTATTCCTATGAAAAACCTGAAGAAAGTCCTTGCACTGTCCCTGTCCCTGTCGCTGGCGCTGCCTCTGGCGGCCTGCGGAGATCAGGGCGAAACCGGAAAGGGAGGCGGCAGCACCGGCAGCTATCCAAGCAGCACTATCACGGTGGTATGCCCCTGGGATGCTGGCGGAACCTCCGACGGCCTGTGCCGCATTGTCTCCGAGATCGGCGCCCGCGACGAGTACTTCGGCGTCAATATGGTGGTGCAGAACAGCGGCGGCGCGGGCGGCACCGTGGCTACCACGGAGTTCAAGAACGCAGCCCCCGACGGCTACACCCTCTGTCAGGAGGCCATCGGCGTGTTTACCCTTCAGCCCTTCGTCCGCGAGGTCAGTTACACCATTGACGACTTTATCCCTGTGGCGGCCCTGTCCAATGAGCCCATCATTATGATTGCGGGCAAGGACTCCGGCATCACCAGCGTTGACGATTTGCTGGAGATGGACTCCGTGACCTACGGCTTCTCCGGCAGCGGCAGCCTGATGGAGCTGTCCCAGAAGCAGTTCTTCGGCATGGCCGGCGTGGAGGCAACCGGCATCTCCTATGACGGCAGCTCTCCCACCATCGCGGCCCTGCTGGGCGGCCACATTGACGTCTGCACCGGACATCCCGGCGAGGTCATGCAGTATGTGGAGTCCGGTGACGCCGTGGCCATCGGCATCTTCAACGACGAGCGGGACCCACGTGAGAACCTGAAGGATATCGCCACCTTCAAGGAAATGGGCTATGACGTGACGATGAGCGTCTGGAAGTTCCTGATGCTGCCCGCCGGTACCCCCGAGGACGTGGTGACCAAGGTGACCGAGACCCTGACTGCCATCACCGGAACCGACGAGTACAAGGAGTTCTGCGACGCCAACCAGCTCCTGCCCCTGACCATGACCACCGAGGAGATGGTGGAACGTATTAACGAGGAGGCGGCCGTGAACCAGGAGCTGCTGGCCGGCTGATCCCTCTGCCAAACACATAGCAAGCGCTCTCCGGGCCATGGACCGACGGCGGCCCGCGGCCCGGAGAACAATACCTTAACAAAGGAGGGAGCTTATGAGTCAATACAAAAAGGATATGATTGCTTCCTTTTTCTTTCTGATACTGGGAGCGCTGGTATTGATCTCGGTTCCGCTGACCATTCAAGATCCGGGCGTGTCCGTCATGGGCCCGCGCGTATTCCCCTATTTTATCGGGGCCTGCATGGTGATTCTCAGCCTGGCGCTGATGCTCACCACCATTGTGAAGCACCGCAAGGCGGGCGGCGCCGACAGCACGGGAACCTTTGCCTCCGAGGAGGAGAGAAAGCGGGCCCTGCGGGACGAGCTGCGGGCGCTTCTGCTGGCCGCTGTGATTCTGGTCTATGCGGCACTGTTTCAGATTCTGGGGTATTTTATCTCCACGCTTCTGGCAGCCACCGTTATTCTGCTTATTTTCCGCGTGAAAAAGATCTGGGCCTACCCGGTGGTCTATGCCGCGGCGGTAGCCATCTGGGCGGGATTTACCTTCCTGCTCTCCGTGAGACTGCCTTAAGAGGAGGAGAGGAGCATGATTGAATCCGTTTTGAGCAGCCTTTTTACCCTGGAGAACCTGCTCTGGATCAACGTCGGCCTGGCCGGCGGAATTATGGTTGGCGCGCTGCCCGGCCTGACTGGCACCATGGCCATGGCGCTGCTGCTGCCGCTTACATACGGCCTGGCGTCCATCCCGGGGGTTATGCTGCTGCTGGGCGTCTACTGCGGCAGTATCTACGGCGGTTCCATCACCGCCATCCTGATCAACACGCCGGGCACGCCGGCCTCGGCTGCCACCTCGCTGGACGGCTACCCGATGGCTCAGAAGGGGCACGGGCTGAAAGCACTCCATGTGGCGCTGTCTGCCTCCACCATCGGCGGCCTATTCAGCTGTGCGGTTCTGCTGTTTGCCGCGCCGCCCATTGCCAGCTTCGCACTGAAGTTCGGCCCGGCCGAGTATTTCGCCCTGGCCCTCTTCGGACTGACGATTATTGCCAGCGTAGGAGGAAAGTCCCAGATCAAGGGCCTGCTGATGGGCTTTGTAGGGCTGCTGATCTCCTGCATCGGCATCGATCCCATGGATGGCGTCAGCCGCTTCACCTTCGGTATCAACCGCATGGAGGGCGGTATTGATACCATTCCCGTGCTCATCGGCCTGTTCGCCATCACGGAGATCATGGCCAAGGCCCGGGACATGAACAAGGCCACCGGAACGGCGGTCAAGGTGGAAAAGGAGAAGACCCGCTTCCGCGACGTACTGAAATACAAGATGGTGCTGCTCAAGTCCAGCATTCTGGGCGTGTTTATCGGCGCGGTGCCCGGTACCGGCGCGGCCATCTCCTCTTTCTTGGCGTACAATGAGGCCAAGCGGACCTCCAAGCATCCCGAGGAATATGGGCACGGTTCCGAGGAGGCGGTTGTGGCCTCCGAGTCGGCCAACAACGCCGTTACGGGCGCCACCCTGATCCCCCTGCTGACCCTGGGCATTCCCGGCGACACCAACACGGCCGTGCTTCTGGGCGCTCTTACCATGCAGGGTATCGCCGCCGGCCCCCAACTGTTCACCCAGCACGGGGAGTGGGTCTACACCATTATGCTGGGCCTGATCGCCGTCAATATCTTTATGTACCTCCAGGGCCGGGTATTCATCCGGGGCTTCGTCAACATCACCCGCGTCCCCACCAGCACCCTGGTCCCCATTCTGGTCATGCTGTGCGTGATTGGCGCCTATGCCATCGACTACTCCGTGTTCAACGCCATCTTTATGGTGGGCGTGGGTATCTTCGGCTACTTCATGACCAAGCTGGACATGCCCATGACGCCCATGGTTATCGGCCTGGTGCTGGGCAAGCTGTGCGAATCCAACCTGCGCCGTGCGCTCATCGTGTCCAAGGGAAGCTGGGCGACGTTCTTTACCTCCCCCATCAGCCTGTTCTTTATTCTTCTGTCGCTGTTTATGTTGTTCTTCCCCTATATTAAGAAGAAGCTGGCGGCCCGCAGGGCTGCGGCTTGATCAGAGGCGTACATATGAGAAATGGGAATTTGATTCAGCTCTGTTCAGGAAGATACTATCAAGGCAGCGGCGTCCTCTCTCATCTGGGAGGGGACGCCGTACTGCTGGGGCGGCGCGCGCTGGTGGTGGCGGATGCCGCCGTGTGGCCCAAGGTGGAGGCACGTGTGCTCCGCAGCCTGGAGCAAAGCGGTGTGGATACAAAGATCTGGCTCTTTTCCGGCCACTGCTGCCCCGGCAATGTTCGAAGTGCGGCCCAGGCCGGACAGGCATACGGGGCGGAGCTGGTGGTGGGCGTGGGCGGCGGCCGCGCGCTGGATACGGCTAAAATAGCGGCTGACCATATGGGGGTGCGGGCGATCAACGTCCCCACCTCTGCGGCTACCTGCGCCGCCTCAGCGTGGCTGGCGGTAGAGTACACCGACGAGGGCGCGTTCGTGGGGAACAACTGGACCCGGTACCCGCCCTTTGCCGTGATAGCCGAGCTGGACTTTATCGTCAGGGACTGTCCGGCCCGTCTCTGCGCGGCAGGCATAGTGGATGCCATGGCGAAATACCCGGAGATCAGCTACAACATTCAATTCTCCAATCAGTGGGAAAAGAACCTCTTCTCCCAGAGCGCCCAGCTCCTGTCTGAAAACACCTACCGGCTCTTGCTGGAGCATGGGTGTGAGACAATTGAGCAGCTTCGGGCCGGAAAGATCACACCGGCGCTGGAGGACTGTGTCTGCGCGGCCCTCCAGGTGACAGGGGTGATTTCCGCCATGGCCTGCGGCGGCAAGCAGGCCGCCGTGAGCCACACCCTCTACAGCTACTTCTGCTGTGTGCACCCGGAACTGGCCGCCGGATTCCTCCACGGGGAGCTGGTGGGCAGTACGCTGGTCTACCAACTGGCGGTAAACGGGGCCCAAAAGGAAGCGCAGGAGGCGCTGAACCGGGTGCTGCGGGCGCTGGGTATGCCCACCTGTCTGGAGGAGCTGGGCCTGAAGGAGACTCCGGAGGAGGCCGACCGGATTTTCGCCTTCCTGGCAGAACGCATGCCGGTGGAGACGCCGAAAGAACTCCAGCGCCTGCGTGGGGAGAGCGATGTTTTGTTCCACGGCCTGCGGGACAGCGCCGGGAAACTGCAAACGAAAAGAGGAGAAGCCCATGAAACTGGAATTTGAGTACGGGCAGGGCCTGGTGGGCGCGGAGCTGCCCGACAGCACGGACATCTTCATCCCCGGGGAGACGGTAGCGGATCCGCCCTGTCTGCCCCAGGACTGGGACAGCCTGTACGCCGCTACCCTGGCGTCCATCC
>OIZR01000951.1_pt1 | contig 16164 bp, 15 predicted proteins | sample 1588591 | NCBI WGS metagenome assembly OIZR01 (sample SAMN03283249) | human gut metagenome | biome: human-associated habitat; material: feces | host: Homo sapiens | place: USA | collected 2013 | reverse complement strand
TGCGCACTCCAAAGAGTGCAAACGGTCCCCGCAGCAATTCATTCCGGCCGGATTCCCCCTCCACAACCAACTTCCCACGGGGACGGAAGACTCAGACAGACTCCCTAGCCAAACCGGACATAGTCCGTTCCGGACGCGTCCTCCATCCTCAATCAAAAATCCATTCTGTCCATAACGCATAATATTTACCAAGAACATGGGAGCCGTCGGTCGTATACGTTTCATTCAGATTGCCGCTTTCATCGTCGAATATTACATTGACATCGATATAAGGGCAATTCTCCTCTGCGGCAATCTGTTTGATACCCTGATTCAGCGCATTGATATTTTCATTATTGTAAATAGGGCTCCGGTCCGACTTTGTTTTGGTTACATGCAGGTTAGCTTCCAGAATCAGGACTGCTTCGGGCTGCTTTTCTTTTATATAGCTAACAACGGTCCGGTACTGCTTTAAAATATTTTGATTGCCGTAGCCCAGTTCATTGATGCCGAGCATCAGGAAGACGGCCTTATAATTTTTTTCCTCCAGAAGCTGATTTAAAGTCTTATCACTTCCAGCGCCTTTTTTCGGTTTGCTGTCCAGTAGATTAAAGACGCTCATCCCGGAATCTGCGAATACGTCGGCATTTCCCAAGTCGCCGTATTCCGACAGGCCGACCGTTCTGGAATCTCCGATAAACAGTACATCCGTCAAATCAGGGCTGACTGCACCAAGTTCCTTCTTCCAGCCGTCCGCTCCGGGTTCGCCGGGAGCGTTGCCGGAAGTCTTTGACGGCTCTGAGGGTGAGGGCGAAGACTCCGGGGGAGCGGGCAACGGCAGAGTTTTTAGGGAGTCGGAGGGACGCAGAGTCTCCGGAAGAGTTGACGAAAGAGCGGCAGATACGGGGAAGGCAGGATCCCGGACGGCGGCTGATGCGGCAAAATCTTGTTTCACTGTCTTTCCGGCTTCCGGTTTCATCAGAACACCTCCGATCATTGCGGCAGCGGCGGCGATGAACAGGCTGAAGGACAGGAGAATCGTATACCAGTATTTGTGCATTGCTTTTTCTCCTTAAAATCTGAAATATAAAAACGGGTCATCGGCGCCTGCGCGGATGCGGTAGATGCAGGCCCAGAATAAAAGCAGAAGGATCACTGCGGTGATGACATTCTTTTTGTAATGATTGTAGATATTTCGGGGCAGAGCTGTTATAAAGACAAGTCCGGCCGTCAAAGAGCCGGAATACAGCCTGCCGTATTTCAAAAAATCACCATTGAAATAGGTGAGTTGGGTATTTCGTGCCAGGAAAGGAAAAAGCCTTTGGACATAGACTGATATATCAGACAGTTCCGGTAATGCAAATACCATCCAGGTCAATGGAATTGCCAAAGCCATGTAGGCATGTCCTGCAAACGGAAAACGGTGCAGGAAACGCAGCAGGGCCAGCTTTTCAACGGATATCAGCACAAAGAGGAGCAATCCCCAAAGTAGAAAATTCCAACTGGCGCCATGCCAGAACCCGGTTAAGAGCCATACGGAAAACAGATTAAAGAAGGTCCGCGCCGGTTTCTTTCTGTTTCCTCCCAACGGGATATACAGGTAGTCCCGGAACCAGTTTCCGAGAGTTATGTGCCATTTCCGCCAGAATTCCGTCATGGACAGAGCCATGTAGGGATGCTCAAAGTTATTGGGCAGCTTAAAGCCGAGGATTTCGCCAAGCCCCTTAGCCATCAGAGAATAGCCGTAAAAATCAAAGTAAATCTGCATGCTGAATGCGGTGAGTCCGAGCCAAGCTAATGGAGTGGAAATGCTCTCATAGCCTATGGCCTTGACGTCATTCCAGAGTCCTCCGATTTGATTTGCCAGTAAAACCTTTAGGCCTAATCCGATCGTAAATTCGCGAAGCCCGTTTTCCAGGTGTAAAAGTGAGTGCCTGCGTGCGCTGATTTGCTTCCGGACAGAAGCGTACGTGACAATCGGACCTGCTATCAGCTGGGGAAACATGCAGATATACATGCCAAAATTGATGAGGGATGGTTCGAAACAGATATTCTTCCGGTACACGTCTGTCAGGTAGGAAATGGCCTGGAATGTGTAGAAGCTGATTCCAATGGGCAAAATAAAGGCGGGACTTGACAGCCGGAAGGAGCAGCCTGTTTCAGCAAGTAATAAGTTAATATTTTCCGAAATAAATCCGGCATATTTAAACAGCACAAGCCATGAGAGGTTGTAAAAAATTCCCGCAGCCAGCCATCCTTTCCGACAGCCGCTTTTCCTTCTGCGTCCAAGTCTTATACCCAGACGGTAATTGACGAAGACGGAAAAGAGCAGAAGCGCCGCGTAGAGAGGGTGGTCTTTGACTCCAAATGAGTAGAATAACAGGCTCCCCGCCAGAAGGCAGGCGTTCTTCCACCTGCGGGGAGTCAGGAAATATACAAACAGGAATATCGGTAAAAAATAAAAAATGAAAGTAAGACTGCTGAAAACCATAACCAGGACTTCTCTTTTCTCATAAGTAATATTTAATAACAATAGATAGACGGGCAGAGTGGGCAGAAAGTTTCAATAAATAAAAAATATATGGCAGGAGACAATGGCAGATACGCTGCACGAATGAACCGGCGCCTGACGCAATGTGCGCAAATGAGAAAAACAATGAGAAAACACTCCTGCCAAACCTTGTATTTAAAAGAAAAATATAGTAAAATTACCCCTGATAAACTTGAGATGGCGGCAAAGAACCGGAAAGGAGAAAAAAATGACAGTCACAGATGTATCCGGAGTTGGAAAAGCAGCCGTGTTTTTAATTAAGGGTGAAGCAAATATTCTGTTTGAGGCAGGAATGGCCTATGCGGCAGATTTGATGATAGAAAATATAAGGAGGGAACTGGGAGACGGGCAGGTGGATGCCGTTCTGATATCCCATTCCCATTATGATCATGTGGCCGGTCTTCCGGCCGTGCGCAAGGCCTGGCCGGGAGTTAAGGTATACGGCTCAGAGCGCGCAAGGGAAATACTGCTAAAGCCATCTGCACTCTCCGTGATTCGCAGCCTGAGCGGTGACGCGGCAGAAGCGGCGGGAATGGACTGGGACAGGAATTACAGGGATGAAGATCTCAGAGTCGATGTCGTGCTGGAGGATGGAGAAACCGTCAAAATAGGAAATCACAGTGTCCTGGCGTTTGAAACAACCGGTCATACGAAATGCTCGCTGTCCTATATTGTGGATGGTGAATTGATGCTGTGCAGTGAGTCGGTCGGGGTGATGGGACCTTATGGCGGTTATATGCCGGCTTTTCTGGTTGATTATATCGGCGCAAGGGAATCCATTTTAAAATCGGCGAAATATCATGTGAAAGAAATTATATTAAACCATTACGGCCCAGTCAGTGAGGCGGATAAGCCGAGAATCTGGGATATTCTGCTGGAAAAGCTGGAGGGCAGTAAAAAACAGATGACGGATGTAATGAAACGGTGCACTTCTGATGAGGAAGCGCTTAAAGAGCTGGAGAGAATTTTTCATGGAAATGTAGATAAAAAGGAGCAGCCGGATGAGGCGTTTAATATCAATGCGCTCAGTATGATGAAAACGCTGAGGAGACAGTTCCCGGAGGAATTCCGGTGATACGTATCCTGCATCTATATTTATAGAAGAGATAGCGCTTCAGCCGGAAAACAAAAGGAAGGACAGGTACGGTATGCAGTTAATTGCGGCAGTGGATAAGAACTGGGCTATTGGTCATAAAGGGCAGATGCTGGTTGCGATACCTGCGGACCAGAAGTGGTTCCGCCAGGAAACGATGGGAAAGATTATTGTGATGGGGAGAAAGACTCTGCTCACTCTGCCGGGGGAGAGACCGTTGGACGGCAGAATCAATCTCATTCTGACAACGGATAAAAGCTTTAAGTTAAAAGGAGCGGATGTCTGCCACAGTGTGGAAGAGGTGTTGAATAGGATCAAATGGTATAAAGAAGAACGGGGATTTACGGATGAAGATGTTTTCATTATCGGCGGACAGAGTGTTTACGAGCAGTTCCTTCCCTACTGTGATACGGCGCACATCACTTATATTGATTATGCTTATCAGGCGGATACTTATCTTGTGAATCTGGACAAAGAGGGCTGGATTGTGACGGAAGAAAGTGATGAGCAGACTTATTTTAATTTGTGTTATGAATTCAGGAAATATAAGAGGCCATAGGAATTAGGCTGATTTTTGCACATCCGGTATGGCGGATTTGAACAGACAGAAGTATTTTTGGAGGTGAAGCCACGTTTTTGCTTGTCTTTATAGAGGTGAAGTGGTAAAATGTAGGCAATCTTTTGCATATTTATTGCCATCATCCGGCAGCGGCGCCGGTTTTGCCGGTCTGCCGGACCGCATAGGCCGGTATACAAAAGTTAACGACAGGTTGAATAGAACGAGGAAACAGGAGGAGAAACATGTATCAGATTTTAAAAGCGGAAAAGCTGGCTGATAAAATTTATCTGATGGAAGTGGAAGCTCCCAGAGTTGCGCGCTCATGCGAACCGGGGGAGTTTGTGATTGTCAGGATAGATGAAGAGGGGGAACGGATTCCTCTGACCATTTGTGATTATGACAGGGAACAAGGGACAGTTACCATCGTGTTCCAGACGGTCGGGGCGTCGACGGAGCGGATGGCACTTTTGAAGGAAGGGGATACCTTCCGTGATTTTGTGGGTCCCCTTGGAAACCCTTCCGACTTTGTGAAGGAGGACCCGGAGGAACTGAAAAAGAAACGGATTCTCTACGTGGCAGGAGGAGTCGGAACGGCTCCGGTATACCCGCAGGTGAAGTGGTTAAAGGAACACGGCGTCAAGGTGGACGTTATCGTCGGCTCCAAGACAAAGGATCTCCTGATTCTGACAAAGGAGATGGAGGAGCAGGCGGAGAATCTTTACATAACAACGGATGACGGCTCCTATGGCCGCAAAGGAATGGTAACGGAGGTTATAACGGAGCTGGTGGAGAAAGAGGGCAGGCGTTATGATACCTGTGTTGCCATCGGCCCGATGATCATGATGAAATTCGTCTGTCTGCTGACAAAGAAGCTGAATCTGCCGACGGTTGTCAGCTTAAACCCCATCATGGTGGATGGGACAGGGATGTGCGGAGCCTGCCGTGTGACGGTGGGAGACAAGGTGAAGTTCGCCTGCGTGGACGGGCCGGAGTTCGACGGCCATCAGGTCAATTTTGATGAGGCGATGAAGAGGCAGCAGCTGTACCGGACCCAGGAAGGCAGGGCTATGCTGAGACAGCAGGAGGGCGCCACACATCACGGCGGATGCGGACATTGCGGAGGTGAGGAATAATGGAAGCCAGAAGAGACATGATGGTTAAAGTACCGGTGAGGGAACAGGAACCCCAGGTGCGGGCCGCCAACTTTGAGGAGGTGTGCCTGGGTTATAATAAAGAGGAGGCTATGGCGGAGGCGGAGCGCTGCTTAAATTGTAAGAATGCCAAATGTATCGCAGGCTGCCCGGTGGCAATCGATATCCCGGCGTTTATCGAAGAGGTAAAGAAGGGAGAGATTGAGGAGGCTGCCCGCGTGATAGCGAAGGCGTCGGCTCTGCCGGCGGTATGCGGCCGTGTCTGCCCGCAGGAGACGCAGTGTGAGGGGCAGTGCATCCGCGGCATCAAGGGAGAGCCTGTTTCCATCGGAAAGCTGGAGCGTTTTGTGGCCGACTGGTCCAGAGAGCATGGCTTTGTGCCGGAGGCGCCGGAGAAGACGAACGGGAAAAAGGTGGCGGTGATCGGCTCCGGCCCCTGCGGCCTGACCTGCGCCGGGGACCTGGCAAAGCTCGGTTATGAGGTCACGATTTTTGAGGCCCTTCACGAGCCGGGCGGCGTTCTGACCTACGGAATCCCGGAGTTCCGTCTTCCAAAGGAGGGCGTCGTACAGCCGGAGATAGAGAATGTGAAGAAGCTGGGCGTAAAGCTGGAGACCAACGTGATAATCGGGAAATCGGTGACCATCGATGAGCTGATGGAGGAAGAGGGCTTTCAGGCCGTGTTCATCGGTTCGGGAGCGGGCCTGCCGAAGTTCATGGGAATCCCGGGGGAGAATGCGAACGGAGTGTTCTCAGCCAATGAATATCTGACAAGAAGCAACCTGATGAAGGCGTTCCGCGATGACTATGACACACCTCTGATGATAGGAAAGAAGGTAGTGGTAGTCGGAGGAGGAAACGTTGCCATGGATGCGGCCAGGACGGCGCTGCGTCTGGGAGCCGAGGTACATATCGTATACAGAAGAAGCGAGAAGGAGCTGCCTGCCAGGGCGGAGGAAGTACATCATGCAAAGGAGGAGGGAATCCGTTTCAACCTTCTGACCAATCCGGTGGAAATCCTGACGGACGAGAATGGCTGGGTAAACGGGATCATCTGCCGGAGGATGGAGCTTGGGGAGCCGGATGAATCGGGCAGAAGAAGGCCGGTGGAGAAGGCCGGTTCTGATTTCAGGATTGATGCGGACACGGTTATCATGGCGCTTGGCACCTCCCCGAACCCGCTGATATCGGCGACTACGGAGGGACTGAGCGTAAACCGCTGGAAATGCATTATCGCCGATGAGGCCGATGGAAAGACGACGAAAGAGGGCGTGTATGCAGGCGGAGACGCTGTGACGGGAGCTGCGACGGTGATCCTTGCAATGGAAGCCGGACGCGCCGGAGCCCGCGGGATTGATGAGTACCTTTCCGGTAAATAATGGTCACAGTTTAAACTGTCTGAACTGTTACAAATAATGTGCTTAAAGGGGCCGTCTGTATTCGAGCGCGTTTTCAAATACGCTCGAACCGCCTCTCTTAAAATGAATGCAGCCCTGGCCGGAACGTAGAGTGTCGGCCGGGGCTGTTGCGATTGAAGGCGGTAATCTGCGGGCGGAGACCGCAGGCTGCCGCCGGCTGGCGGAAAAAGATCCGCGGAGTGCATTTTTTATAATATTAAATTGTTGAGGGAATATGAAATGAAGAAAAAGGTAGATTTGCTCCATGAGCCAATCCTGCCCGGCCTTACCCGGCTGGCAGTGCCGATTATGGCTACATCACTGGTTCAGATGGCGTATAATCTGACAGACATGGCATGGATAGGAAGACTGGGGGCCGGGGCGGTGACGGCAGTGGGTACCGCCGGAATGTATAGCTGGCTGTCACAGGGAATCGTGGATCTGGCTAAAATCGGGGGCCAGGTAAAAGTAGCGCACGCTCTCGGCGCCGGCAATGAAAAAGATGCGGCCCAGTACGCTAAATGCGCAATTCAGATGGGACTGCTGTTTGCCGTGATGTTCGGCCTGATTTCGTTCTTTGGCGCAAAGTATCTGATTGGATTTTTCGGGTTGAAGGATCCGGTAATTATTGCAAATTCACAGAATTATCTGAGGATTGTCTGCGGGCTGATTCTTTTTCCGTATATCAATTCAGTGCTTACAGGTATCCTTACGGCTAACGGAGACAGTAAAACGCCGTTTAAGGCAAATGTGATCGGACTTGCGGCTAATATGGTATTAGATCCGGTTCTGATATTCGGGATTGGTCCGTTTCCGGCCATGGGAGTAGTGGGCGCCGCAGTGGCGACCGTCACGGCCCAGATTACGGTTTCATTTATTTTTATTCTGGCTGTCAGAAAAGAAGAGGTTCTCTTTGGCAGCTTCCGGTTGTTCACCGTTACCCCGGTCCGCTATATTAAAGAGATTGTCACAATCGGATTTCCCGCTTCGATTCAAAACCTTATTTATGCCAGTATTTCCATGGTACTGACGAGACTGGTGACCGGGTGGGGAGACACGGCGGTGGCGATTCAGAGAGTCGGCGGCCAGGTGGAATCAGTTTCCTGGATGGTGGGAGAGGGATTTGCGGCAGCAGTCAATTCATTCACCGGCCAGAATTTTGGCGCGGGTCTGTTTGACCGGGTTAAAAAAGGGTTTTCAGCGGCGGTGAAAATGATGGGGATCTGGGGACTGATGACGACATCCCTGCTGATATTTCTGGCGGAACCTATTTTCAGTATTTTTATCCGGGAGCCGGATGTACTCGGGGCAGGAGTGGAATATCTTCGGATTCTCGGCCTTTCCCAGTTCTTTATGCTGATTGAACTGACATCCATCGGAGCGTTTGCCGGCTTAGGCAAAACCTCGATACCATCAGTCCTGAGCATAATCCTGACTTCGGCCAGGATACCGCTTGCAATTGTATTTTCCTCGATGGGACTTGGGCTGAACGGAATCTGGTGGGCGCTTACCGTATCCAGTGTGGCTAAGGGAATTATCTTTTATATCGCATATAAGATGACGCTGCGGAAAGTGGAGAAAAGAATGGGGCCGGGGTTACAAAAACGACGTAAATACTCAAAAAAATGCCTGTAGTTTTGTGAAAAGTTTTCAGCAAAAAACTATAGACGAATTGAGGGATACGTGAGATAATATGTACAAGTATGATGTGATAAAATTAACAAAGTACTAACACATTCATTTTGAAAGGAGTCTTAAAATGATTTATTCACACGAAGTTGAAAGTATGTGTCCAGTAGCGCAGGGCGTTAATCACGGCTGTGCTCCGATTCCGGAAGAAGCAAAATGGGTAAAATCCAGAGAGGTGAAAGATATCTCCGGTTTAACTCACGGCGTGGGCTGGTGTGCTCCGCAGCAGGGCGCCTGTAAGCTGACTCTGAATGTTAAAGAGGGAATCATTCAGGAAGCTTTAGTAGAGACAATCGGATGTTCAGGCATGACACATTCCGCAGCCATGGCAGCGGAGATCCTTCCCGGAAGAACGGTCCTGGAGGCGCTGAACACAGACCTTGTCTGCGACGCAATTAATACGGCGATGAGAGAACTCTTCCTTCAGATCGCATACGGAAGAACACAGAGCGCATTCTCTGAGGATGGTCTTCCAATCGGTGCGGGTCTTGAGGATCTGGGCAAGGGACTTCGTTCTCAGGTTGGTACAATGTATGGAACATTAAAGAAAGGTCCGCGTTACCTGGAGATGGCAGAAGGCTATGTAACGGGAATCGCTCTCGATGAAGAAAACCAGATTATCGGATACCAGTTCGTAAATCTCGGCAAGATGACGGATTTCATCAAGAAGGGCGACGATCCAACTACCGCATACGAGAAATCCAAAGGCCAGTACGGCCGTGTGGACGATGCGGTGAAGATTATCGATCCGAGACAGGAATAAGCGGGATAATCAGCAGGGAACGTTTGAACCCCCTGAAAGAGTTACATAGACATAGACTTAATAGCAGGTAAATTATTAAGGAGGATCATAGAGTTATGGCATTATTTGAATCATATGAGAGACGAATTGACAAAATCAATTCCGTATTAAACAGCTATGGCATCGCTTCCATTGAAGAGGCTGAGAAAATCACAAAAGATGCTGGACTGAACGTATATGACCAGGTTAAGAAAATTCAGCCTATCTGCTTTGAAAATGCAGGCTGGGCTTACACGGTAGGCGCTGCCATTGCCATCAAAAAAGGATGCAGAAGAGCGGCGGACGCAGCGGCGGCAATCGGTGAGGGACTTCAGTCCTTCTGTATCCCGGGCTCAGTTGCCGACCAGCGAAAAGTTGGTTTAGGCCACGGCAACCTTGGCAAGATGCTTCTGGAAGAAGAGACGGACTGCTTCTGTTTCCTGGCTGGCCATGAGTCTTTTGCAGCCGCAGAGGGAGCCATCGGTATTGCCGAGAAGGCCAACAAAGTGCGTCAGAAACCTCTTCGCGTTATCTTAAACGGTTTAGGAAAAGATGCCGCACAGATTATCTCCCGTATTAACGGATTCACCTATGTTGAGACAGAGATGGATTATTACACAGGCGAGGTTAAAGAACTCTGGAGAAAATCTTACTCCGAAGGACTGAGGGCAAAAGTTAACTGTTACGGAGCGAATGATGTGACGGAAGGCGTTGCCATCATGTGGAAAGAGGGAGTAGATGTTTCCATTACAGGTAACTCCACAAACCCGACAAGATTCCAGCACCCGGTTGCAGGCACCTATAAAAAAGAGTGTTTGGAAAAAGGCAAAAAGTACTTCTCCGTTGCATCCGGCGGCGGCACAGGCCGTACGCTTCATCCGGATAACATGGCGGCAGGTCCTGCTTCCTACGGTATGACGGATACACTGGGACGCATGCACTCCGATGCCCAGTTCGCAGGCTCCTCCTCCGTTCCGGCTCATGTTGAGATGATGGGTCTGATTGGAGCCGGAAATAACCCGATGGTCGGAATGACAGTGGCCGTTGCGGTAAGTATTGAGGAGAGCGCTAAAGCTGGGAAATTCTAAGAAAACACCGATTTTGATTTGATATAATGTTAGCAAAGAAAAGTAGTTATGTCCGTATAGCATAGCAAAAACCCAGAGAGTGGCAGTTTCTCTGGGTTTTCTTTATTATGTATTCCGTGATGGCACCTCCTTCCTGCTGGAAAGAGTCAACAGCAATTGTTACAATATATCTATTATAATGACATGATGTTGGGGTCAAAAGGTCTTTTGCCCCCTTTGATACCGGATTGCTCCGCACTGCGTGCTCTCACAATCCTCAAAAACATTCGCAATCCGCTCATTTTTCTGCGAAAAATGGCTTCTTACTCATGTTTTTGGCGGGTCCCAAGATTAAAAATCTTCATGCAAGCAAGCTTGCATCATATTTCCAACCTTTTGACCCTGGTATCATGACATTCTGTTACAATTAAGGTATAATGAGTGGAGACTGTAAAAAGGGATAGCTCTGGAGGTACAGATGAATTCTACTTCGAAAAATGCAGAAAACAAAACGGTAAATAATCCAGGAATTGCAGCTAAATTTATAATTCTCAGCCTGATTGGGATTTTTGTGTTTTTCGTTCCGATACGGGCTGGCGGAGCCAGCACAATCCCGGTCGAATTTCTGGTAAGTTTTCTGATAAGCAGTTTTAAGCCGGTGGTCCGCCTCTATGCACTGGCGGTGATTTTGATAGCCGCCGTTTTGCCTTTTATCAGAAAAACGTGGAAAAAAGATGCCTTAACTACCGTATTCACCTTCAGCAAAATACTTGGAGCCGTTTTTACGGTTATCGTTTTTTCGGGCTTTGGCCCTGAGCCAATTATCAGGGCTGACCATGGTCCCTTTTTATTTGAGGCACTTGTTATCCAGGTTGGGGTCCTGCTCCCCATAGGCTCCATTTTTCTGACCTGTCTTATGAATTACGGGTTTATCGATTTTATCGGGCAGTTTCTCCGGCCAATCATGCGAACCATTTGGAAAACTCCGGGCCGTTCCGCCGTGGACGCCGCCGCATCCTTTATGGGCGGTAATGCCATAGGATTGATGCTAACGAATGAAATGTATAAGAATCAAAGGTACAATACCAGGGAAGCATCTGTCATTGCCACGGGTTTTCCCGTTGTCTGTGTTTCATTTTTTATTGTTGTAGCAAAAACAGCCTCTATCATGCATTTATGGACACAATTTTTTCTGACTTCGCTTTTAGTTACATATGGAGTTACCGCAATTACTGCGCGTCTGTATCCACTGGCAGGAAAGTCTGCCGGATACTACCGGGAAGGAGAAGGGGTCCCGGAAGAAAAACCGGACGGACAGCTCATTAAGGCAGCATGGACAGAGGGGCTGCGGGTCTGCCAGGATGCAGGACCAGTTCTTTCAAACATTACAAAAAACGTTAAAAATTCCTTTGGACTAATCTTGGAAGTTTTGCCGAATTTTATGTCCATTGGCCTTATCTCATTGATCTTAGAAAATTATACACCTGTTTTTGACTGGTTCGGTTACTTATTTTATCCCGTTACACTGCTTTTACAGATTCCGGAACCACTCTTGGCTGCAAAAGCCGCGTTCCTGGGCCTGGCGGAAATGTATCTTCCGGTTCTCGTAGTGGCCGGCGCACCGGAGAGAACTCGTTTTATCATCAGTATATTGAGCATTTCGCAGGTCCTGATGTTTACCTCCACGATCCCCTGTATCACAGCTACGGAAATTCCTGTTTCACTCAGGGAAATGATGATTATCTGGCTGGAACGGACTATCCTTTCCCTTTTTCTGATAGTACCGGCAGCATATCTGCTATTTCTCTGGATACAATAGATTTTATGTAATGACGAATCTTTCCATCAGAGTGTTCTGCCGGGAAGATATGGTTGAAAACATATGGTCAGTCTGACCAGAAGGGAAACAAATGAATAAACGTAAGGTAATCAGAGGTATCCTGTTTTTACTTACAGTTCCAATGGCTGCAATGGGAGTGTTTATAGGTTTTCATAGAATAAGCTTACAGATTGAGCGCCGGAAATTTCCACCCATTGGGAAATTGGTGGAGGTGAACGGCCATCAAATGCATGTATATTCGGAGGGAGAGGGAGGGGAAACGCTAGTATTTCTGTCTGGTTCCGGAACTGCTGCGCCAGCCCTGGATTTTAAGGCTCTTTACAGCAGACTGAGCAGCCGTTACCGGATTGCCGTGGTGGAACGGGCCGGCTATGGATTCAGTGATACGGCCGATACTCCCAGGGATATTGATACGGTATTAGAGGAAACCAGGGAGGCTTTGACGCTTGCAGGCGAATCAGGACCCTATATTTTGTTTCCGCATTCCCTGTCAGGTATTGAAGCAATTTATTGGGGACAGAAATATCCCTCGGAGGTGAAGGGGATTATTGGGCTTGATGCCGCTGTCCCATCCATTTATCTGTCCTGGGGGGAAGAGATATTAAATAAGAGTGCAGAAAGCATGGCAAAAATATCAGTCTTATATCAGGCGGGAATGGTACGGCTGCATCCCGAGATATATGATACCGATCCTGCAATGACCGGAGATATATTGTCAGACGAAGAAAAAGCAGCTTATAGAGCTATGGTTATGAAGAGTTTTATGACAAAGAATATGGTGGATGAGGCAAGATACGCTTATGCGAATGCCGCAAAAGTGGATTCCCTGGAAAAGCCGGTTCAAATTCCGGTACTTTATTATATATCCGACGGTTCTCAGGTTGTAGAGGGATGGAGGGACATCGTCACATCCTATATTGCATCATTTTAGAATCACAATATGAGTTTTTAGATTGCGGTCACTATGTTCATGATGAAATGCCAGACGTAATCGCAGAAGGAAGTATAAAATTTATCGATTCACTCTCTGATTAAAGGGAATGGTTAATCAAGCGTTCCATCATTTAATAAGTGAGAAAATGAAACATTAGGCGCACCGTCCAATAGACGGATGCGCCTAATGTTTCAATGATTTACATAACTGCAGCGGCCTGCCTTATGAAAGATCTGCCTGCATAATCCCGTCCATTAGGCAGCGCAGGAAACATGAATCGAATCGGAAACATGATTTTCTATATCTAATTAGCCAGCAGGTCAGTTAAAAGTCCGTGGCTGTGGCCTTGGAGGCCTTGGCGGCTGCGGAGGCCTTGGAGGTTCGGGCCTTGGAGGCCTGGGCGGCTGCGGAGGTCTTGGAGGTTCGGGCCTTGGAGGCCTTGGCGGCTGGGGAGGTCTTGGAGGTTCGGGCCTTGGAGGCCTGGGCGGCTGAGGAGGCCTGGGGGGTTCGGGCCTTGGAGGCCTGGGCGGCTGAGGAGGTCTGGGTGGCTGAGGAGGCCATGGAGGCTGCGGAGGCCTTGGAGGCCTTGGCGGTTGGGGAGGCCATGGAGGAAGAAAATTCCCCTGAACAACCACTAACAAAGCATTGGATTGAGGAGGGATGCTCATAGTCATGGCGGACGAGAACACGACGTTTACCCACATTCCCCTTTGAAGGCAGCATATGCACATTTTTTGGCCGAAAGATGTTAAGATACTGGTATTTCTATTGAGATTTAATCTTAGAATTTGTATGGAAGTGTTATTCCCTTCGCGAACAGCATAGGAGACCAGGATAAATCCGTTAGAATTATCGGTACATGAAGCTTCTTCTACAAAGGCGTTATTGATCCGCAGGACATTTCCCTGCTGAATTATCGTTCCGCGTGGATCGTTGCTCATATAGGAGTCACCATAAAAGATTTTATTACATTGTATGCAAAACAGAAATAATCTGTGAGGTCAAAGCAATTTGCAAATAGCCTTTCCTTACCGGTAAACTGCAGTTTTGCAACGATTGCCCGTTATTGAGATATTGTAATTTGATGTGAATTTAATCTATAATTTACTTAAGTAGAGATGGAACAGGAAAGGAGTGAAATGGAAAATGAGAGCCAGAATTTTTGATAAGGCCAGTCAAACCTTTTATCGGTCAGAGATTTATGGGATTGTAAATTTCGGTGGAGACAGGTATATTGCCGGAAAATGTGAGGGTGGTAAACAGATATTTTATCTGATAGACTATCTTGACTATACATCGGAGCCGCCTTACCGGGTGAATGTCGAATGTATTGACAGTAATCCCCTTCCTGAGGGGATGCAGTGGGAATACAGACAGAAAGAGGAGCTGTTAGACCTTAATCTAATCCTGGAGAAAAAATACCATCATCCGCCGTTATTATCTTTCAGGGGATGCCCGTTTTTATTGGAGCAGAAGGAATGGCTGGCAGAACTGACAGCCAGACGGAAATTGCCTGATTACAGAGCGGATGCAGTGGTGCCCGATACGAAATTGCAGGGATGGAATTACATAGAGGATAGCTGTGATATAAACAGTTTGATGGATTATTTCGGCGGATTTCATGATTCCGTTATAAGGGAAATCCACTATGAAAGTGGCGATTATATGGAAGGCGGAACAATGTATTTGTCACCCTCCTGTGCAAAAAAGCTGAGAATGGTGTTTGACAGTAGCTGGGCAAACAGCATTGAGATAGTTTTTGAGTCGGTCAGGCTGCTCCGGCTGGTACCGCCGGGAGAAAATTATTTGGGTGATTTATTTAATGCATCTATTTTCATTGACAACTTAGAAGTGTATTTTTACGATGAATATCTGAAGGAAAGGCCAAAATCTCATGATGGTACATGGGTTAAAGCGTTGGGAATGAGATGGCGGGTGATTGTATAACCGCTCCGCGGAGAATCCCGCGAGCGGGATTCTTTGATGAACAGATTCATGACCGGACGGGCTTTGTATTACCCATTTCCCCGGGAGCCATATCGAATATATCCCCGGCAGCGGAACCGTTATTCCTCCCACAATTGCCGCTGTGTCCGTTTGAAAGAATTGTTCAGATGACGGGCCACGGCCTGTTCCGCCTTTTCAGGATTACGGTCCCGTATGGCGGCTCCGATAGCCAGATGTTCTTTTAAAACGATTTCGGCATCGATAGAGTTGTTATATACGGATTTTACCTCAAAACGGAGATAGTTATTTAGAAGCATCGCCGTCTCGCGGTGCATCCAGCCGTTATGGGTGGCGGCGGCAATGTCACGGTGGAACTTATGATCGATCCGGTAGAGGGAGCGGCTGTCCCTGGATTCCAGATTGTTTTTGAGTTCATCCAGGCACCGGATCAGTCCGTTTATTTCTTCGTCCGTACTGCGCAGTGCGGCCAGTCTGGCATTATTCTTTTCCATCAGCATACGCATCTCCAGAATATCTTTTGCGTCTTTTTCTGTGACAGGGACTACCTTCACACCTTTACCGCGGCAGAAACAGACGTATCCCTCTTTTTGCAGCTCAAGCAATGCTTCCCGCACCGGAGTACGGCTGATTCTCAATTCGTTGCAGATTGCTTCCTGAGAGTAGATGGCTCCAATACGGAAGCGGTTGTAAAGGATGGCATCCTTGATAAGTTCATAGGCCTGTTCTTTAAATGTATTCGTTTGGATATATCCTCCGCCCAGCAGAGATTCATCGTTCATAATTATTAAACCCTCCCATTAATCCGCCCTTTGGAGCAGAATATATTACATATTAATAAGAGTAGTATAACGATAAAACAGGGAAATTGCAATGAAATCAGCAGGAGTGTTTGGCGAGAATTTTAAATTATACAAACATTCCCTGGGTAAAATGACCGGAAAATTGTATATTAAGTTAAAATCCAAAAAAATTATTGACAATCGTCAGATTCGTGTCTATATTATAGATATGTAGAATGTAATATGTAATATATTACTGAGAGAGGAGGCGGGTTTTTTCAGTGGCATGTTGCAGGAACTGAGTACACAGTGTAGAGCAAATAAAGCATTCTGGTGATATGTCAAGAACTTTTTGAAGAAGATTTTGATATGTTTT